>Ga0315543_1001491_pt1 | contig 25147 bp, 34 predicted proteins | sample SalMarSW160210MG_2_FD_203098 | JGI IMG/M metagenome (GOLD analysis project Ga0315543, IMG submission 203098) | Salt marsh sediment microbial communities from the Plum Island Ecosystem LTER, Massachusetts, United States - Salt Marsh Sediment SW1601-210 ... | reverse complement strand
GTACGGCGTAGCAGTTGGCACTCCGGTCGCCCTTCGGGCTCCCTCTGTGCCAACTGCTTTAATACACGGTGACGGATCCACCTTAAGTAAGCCTGTTTTGTGTCTTGACAATGGGTAGGGGTATAGTCTCCGGAAGAGGTTTTGGCTTAAATATAGTCAAGAACAAAATTGAGTCTCTCGGAGGCGCTGTCAGGGTGGAATCAGAGCCCGGGAAAGGCACTACGTTCATAATGGAGATACCCTTAACTCTGGCTATCATCAAAGCCCTTTTCGTTGAAGTCGGAAGTAGAACTTATGCGATTCCTTTAGCGAGTATTGAAAGGTTGGTCACTGTAAACAAAGAGGACATCAAGGGAATGCTGAATTATGAAGCCATTGTCTTGAATGACGAAGATATTCCTGTGACCAGATTAGACGTGCTGTTTGACATACCGTCTTTAGGTTTTGAAAGACAGCCAATAGCAATTGTCAGAAAAGGCCAAGAGATGCTCGGCTTGGCGGTCGATGCCTTCTTAACAACACAGGAAATAGTGATTAAGCCGTTGAACAAGCTGGTAAGGGAAAATAGATATTTCTCCGGCTCTACTATAATTGGTTCGGGTGAAGTTGTTTTGATTCTGGATGTGGCTAATTTAATGCTTACGAAAAGAACGCATAGCGTGGAGTATGTAGCTAATAGAGAATAGTTTTTCTCCAAACGCTATTTGCTAATATTGGAGATTTATTATGGAAAACAAATTGCAAGAAGTAAACGAGCAAGCTGCGGCCAATGCCTCCGATGCTTTGTCAAAGCTAATTGATAGACAAGTCGAAGTAGAAATTTCCAGGACAGAAGTGAAAAAGGTAGAAGACCTCAGCCCACTTATAGGTCCGGAAGAGATGGTGGCAGGGATTTATTTGCCTGTTACCGGAGATATCAACGGAGCGGCTTTGTTGATATTTCCAAAAGAGACGGCCTTTGTTTTGAGTGACCTATTGGTCAAGAGAGAGCCAGGTACAACACACAAGCTTACCGATCTGGATACATCCGCCTTAAAAGAGGTGGGAAACATTATCTCCGGCAACTACCTGACCGTCCTCGCAAATGTTTTGCAGATCAAGATAATCGAGCATATACCAAATTTCAGCTTTGATATGTTTGGCGCAATAGTTAGCCAAATCATTACAGCTTTTGCTCAAAAGACGCAGGAGGCTTTGGTGATTGAAATAGAATTTACCTTTAAGCCGGAAACCTTCAAAGGCTATTTTCTTCTGCTTTTTGAGGTTGAACAATTTAAGGCTATGCTCGGCTCGCTTGTGGGGGTTGCGGGGGGGGGCTTCTTAGAGACTTCTTAAAGACTTTTTAGCTTTAGTGTATAGCGACGGTTTTTAGTGAATCGAACCACGAGCCGCAGGTTACGAGATACGAAATATGGATATCGAGGTACATATGGGCGATATGGCAGTAATTGAAGGGCCGCACAATCTGATAACATCTGGCGTTGGTTCTTGCTTGGTTGTCACACTCTATGACCCAAAGCTTCAAATCGGGGCACTTGCTCATACAATGCTTCCGTTGTCGCCAACGCAAAATGCGGATAACAAGACGCCCCTGTCTCGGAACTCGTCCTCCGAAAGTCTGCCTAGCCAACAAGCGTGTCTTGTAGCCGAGCAAGTCTCAGCAAAGGTCAAGGATACGAAATACATCAACGTAGCGATTGACGAGATGCTGCAAAGAATGCAAACGCAGGGTTCAGAACGGGAAGATTTGGAGGCAAAACTCATTGGTGGTGCGAATATGTTCCCTTCTTTCGACTCAGATATTGGCAGAGATAATGTTTTAGGCGCAAAAGAAAAACTAAAAGCCAAAGGAATAAGAATAGTCGGTGAATGTGTGGGAGGCTCTCAAGGTCGGTCGGTAGAATTTTCTCCTACCACAGGGGTTGTGACCGTGAAAGTCAAGTTCTGATAATACGGAACAAACAAATGGCAAGAAAAATACTGATTGCTGATGACGAGCCAGATGTAGTCAAAATCCTTGGAATGAGGCTAAGGGCAAATGGCTATAAGGTAATAGCTGCTCACGATGGGGCCCAGACCATAGAACTCGCACATCAGGAAAAGCCTGATCTGATTATTCTCGACATTAAGATGCCTGACAAAGACGGCTATATTGTTTTTAAAGACCTCAAGACCTCTGCCAACACAATGTCAATCCCTGTGATATTCTTTTCTGCCCTTCCGCCTGATCAGACCGAGAATAAAATAACCGCACTTGGTGCGGATGGCTTCATTTCAAAATCAGCCGATCCAGACGAAGCACTAACCAAGATCAAGGAAATCCTCAAATAGTCGAAAGGTCACCCCTTTGGGTGATTTACTTTTCATTTGACGGAATCGTTTATTAACATATAATTGTTGTTCAATCTGTAAAGGTTCAGAGAACGCACAAATTCCAAACCTTTCAATAATATTATGGTACTTCTGGCCCTTGGAGTCAAGTATAAAAACGCTCACAATTTGAGGAAGGAGTTATTCCAGCAATTGTAACCTTACTCACATGCTGTTCCTTCATAGGCCGTTTTGCATTGACAAGTTAGCTCGCACTGCATAAAGTCATCACTGTGACAATCCTTTGACTTTTCAGCTTTCGGTAGACTGTTGTTTTGCGGCATCTTCTGTTGGCATATCGCCGACGGGAACGGAGTCTAAGTAAACAGCTATGATCTCCATGCATGTTTTGAACCGTGGAAGTCAAGGCGTTCTTAGTCCAATGGACTCACTTTGAACACACAGGGATTCGTCATGTTATGCCGAGACCATATAATGAAACAATGGTTGAACCGCTGAGAAAGTCATGAGAAATCTGAAGAACAAACGTTTTGGTGCCCATGAAGTAAAAAAGGGAAAATTCAAGGGCAGTCTGCATATAGCAACAGAATCCTATCAGAATTTCTTTGCAGAGCTTACATGCCTCCACATGTACCTCGAATCGCGCTTGCTTCCCGCAGAACCTGAGGAGGTCCTCATGAGGGAAATACTCCTTGACCTTCAAAATATCCTCGAACATGAGTCAGAAGATCTGATCAGGTGCTATGTCCGAGATCATCCAACACAGCGCAATCAGAGATTCGCAAACCAGATGGACGACGGTTTCGCCAGTTTCAAATCCAAACTTGAGTGGCTAAGGAAAAGATCCTTAATCATTGATGATGAACGTGGCATAATGGAGGAAATCCGGATACTGCGCAACGCCTACACCCACGCGAGACCTAACGGCAAACGTCCGAAACTCAAGTATTTTGGGAAATCATTGCTCACTAGGATCTCGTTGAGAAGAGTGTTTGTGGATGTCGAGAGTGTTCTTCGAAAGCTCAGAGGGCAGTCGGGCAAGAAATGTAAATGGAGAACTGTACCCCCGGGATATGCTTCGGAGATGAATTGGCCCGAAACTGCTATAGAAATTCTCGAGAAGAAATGAATGGTATTGAGGCTGTTTAACCTGTGCTTCCAGCTTACGTCGCTATATGCTCCGAAGCTGAAGCATATAGTTATACAGTCGAAATGAGCATAGCCGATTATAGTAGCCGATTATCTGCGAGGTCTCTCAAGTCTCCCACCGTATTCATCAGCCACAATTCGAAGGACAAGCCCTTCGTACGCAAACTCGCGAGTTCACTCAGGACTCACAACATCCGATGCTGGGTTGACGAGGCTGAGATCCGATTCGGAGAATCCTTGGTTCAGAAAATCTCGGACGCAATCAGCAAGATTGACTTGGTGATTGCGGTCATCAGCAATAACTCCGTTTATTCCAATTGGGTCCGCCAAGAATTGGATTGGGCCATGACAAAGGAGATCAGAGGAAACAGGATTATCGTAATTCCGATCATTATCGAAAAGTGCGATATTCCATTCTTTCTAGCAAACAAACTCTATGCTGATTTCACTGACAAGGACCAATTCGACAGTATGTTAGGGAAGCTTGTTGAATCAATTGACTACCATTTGCGGCAGAGCCCTCAGGATTGTGGCGACCCTGCTTTCGGCGAGTCTGTTAGCCTTCGATACAGCCCCACTAACATACCACTCACGGTCTGCCTAATACTAGTAACCGTCTCTCTATGTGGAGTGGCGGCTACGTACGCTTTCTTCCGTACGGTGCCGGAGTCTCCCAAGTCGCTGGCCTTGATGCATTGGATCTACACTTTTTTCATTATGACCGTCGCAGCGATGTTTGCGGAGTTGCTTCGCATTGCTCTGATCCGCTACCAAATGCGACGCGATCCAGTCTTCGCTCAGGACGCTGGCATGGTTCACATTGCAAGCCTACTGTTTAAGAATTACAGGTCGTTTGTTATCAGGCATTGGCCAAAGCTACTGATGAAAGCATGCATATTCATAGAATTCATAGTATGGATTCTGATTGTTTTGCTGGTCGACTTTGCAGTCAAGATTACTTCCTTTCTGTAGTGTGAGAGGAGACCGCATAACCAATCGCTCGAGTTGAGCACGGGCTAACGCCCATGCCGCTCAGTTCCACCGTTATCCTCCCTGCTAAGCCATCTCTTGATACCACTCCCTTCACCGTCAGCGTCAGCACCATCGCCAGTTGTATAGCAATCACCCCCTATATTCTTGGTCTGAAGAATCCATTATCTCTCCTCAATAACACCAACCAATGTGTTTATTACCGCTTTGATATGCTCCGTCGGCTCCAATCCAAAATAAGGATCTGCTTCCAGCATGCAAAACGTTCAAATCTCGCATCTTTTCTGAACGTTTGATAATTAGCATTATCAATACTATCTTTGTCGGTCTTTGTCAAGAAAAACATGCGTTTTTGGAATGGACCAGTGGGTAGACGGCCCAAACAGGTTTTCGGCCCGTAAAGCCTCTTTCTGGAAAGGCGATACAACGATATTACTTCACTACAGTGATTGCCGATAACAAATAGTGACAAGCAGTATGATTTCCAGTCACTTCCAAGCTCATAGCTATGCGAGCTAAATTAGCTTCAATCTCGTAAACCGCTTAATGTCCAGCATGGCTCAATTCTCCTAATAGCATCTACAAGCTTCTTATAATCGATGGGCTTGACTATATAACCGGCAACACCAAGCTTAAAACTCTCAACTATGTCCTGCTGCTCACTGGATGTGGTTAGTACCACAACGGGAATCTTCTTCAGCGCGTTGTCGGCTTTTGCGACTTTCAGAAATTCGAGGCCGTTCATCTTTGGCATATTCAAATCAAGAATAATAAGACATGGCTTTTTATCCCTCTTGGTTCTCAGATACTCTAATGCTTCCTCACCATTGGCCATTTGAACCATTTGGTTTGTGACCTTGAGGTCTTTGAGCGTACGTTCGGCCGTCATCGCATCAAGGTGGTTATCTTCAATAAGCAATATCGGCTTCGAGTTTTGCCTCTTTACTTCCTCACTTTTTGCTTTGGATGACGTGTCCATAATTCGGCAGTTACTTTGGTCCCAGATTAGGTGCGTTATGACCTGCCCTCTAAGCTTATTTCTGAAACAAGATATCTGCCTAATTTGTCAAATTGTTCTCTATACTTGTTATGAAAAGGCAGTAATCTTTGATATGTCCTTACCTTATCTGTATCTTTTATTTCTCTAACTTGAATGCTTTTAGGAAGTCTTTTCTTAATCTTGTGAAAGGCTCCGATAAACAAAATCCCTTTTTCATCGGGATCAAGCGTTTCGTCTATTTTTTTGGCAATAAAAGCGTCTCTTTTATTCAAAAGCACAGTTTTGACCAATTTATATTTTATAAATGCTATTATTTTCCGTGTAATCGATTTGGCCTGCGTTATAGCAAGTAACCTATCGTGCTCTTTTTTAACCAGCTTAAAATCCTCTGTCTTTACTAAAGAAGCTCCTCTTTCAAGAAGCCTTGATAGCAGCTGGTAATTCTTGCTTCCGGCTTTAGCTGTTTCTTCAACTATTTTCTCTCCCACTTCACCCTCGCCAACCATTCCATCCTGATATATTTTCATTCCCTTTACATCTATAGAATCAAAATAACGTGATATGGCGTCCCAGAAAGCCTCAACCGTCTTTCTGTGTTCTTTCCAGATTTCTTCTCCCAAATGCGCAATGCCTCTCGTGGTCACGTCTTTTGCTATAGAGCCAAGGTCGGCACTACTGTGTATAATGGGAACATAGATCAGTGTCCTCATGAGCCGTATTCCTCCTACTTTACCTTGGCTTCTACACGCTCTAATCTCTTCTTCAATTCTTCGTTACGCTCTAACCTCTTCCTCAACTCTCCATTTTCTTTCTCAAGGTCAGCTTTCTTTGGCTTTGAAGACAAATAGGAATCCTGCTGCCACCAGTTTATTCCCATCTCCATAGCTTTATCCACAGAAGCAACTAAAAGCCTTATTTTGATGTTAAGAAGGTCGATATCAGCAAGCTGAATCTTAATATCTCCGGCAATAACAATACCCTTATCTAAAACCCGCTCCAAGATATCAGCAAGATTAGTGGCTTCTATGGCATGGACCATTTTTTGTTCTGCCATTGTTTATTCCTCGCTTCTTTGATTATGCCAATTTTTCGGCTTTTATAATCAAACCTGCTGTTTTCGCTCGCACGTTCGCAATGAAACGGCAACTATTACAATCGGTACTTTTTTTATCGTAATCCGGACAAGAAAGAAGCACATCTACCTCTTCCTGTAGCTTTTTAGCAAATTCTGCCTTTTCTAAGACATCTTTGGCATTATTAATCTGAGCTGTGATATTTTCGATTACCGGTTCTTGCTTTTGAAAGATTGGACAATTTATTTTGGTATCTTCTGTAGACATTGTTCCCCCTACATTAAATCTCCTAAAGGCCCTAAATTCAGGTTCAGTTCTTCGTCCTTGAGGCCGAATATTTGCTGCAGCTCTTCCATTTTGTTTTCTAATTTCATCAGGGTTTCGCCCATGTTTTCTATCTGCTCGTCAGAAAGAGACCCTGCTTCTACTCTCCTCATAGCTTGCTTTTCTAATAGCTTTCTTATTAACTCTATCAGGGTAAGCACTAGTTTTGCCAAACCCTTCTCCACATTTTTAGGGTTAGCATCAATCTTTTTGGGAAGCACATCACTGGATTTTTCTATCTCTTCAATGAAATCTTCAGGAAAATCTGTTTCGACTACGCCGTTTATTGTCATATCTTATTAGCTCCTATCAGATCCCTATGCTGGATTACTTTATCAAACAAATCTTCTTGCTCGGGATCTTTAAGTAAGTCGCTTTTCTTCGGTAAAATGACAAAGTTGTATGGAGGCCAGGGACCACTGAAAAGAAATTTGAAGCTAGCATGGGGGCTTTTTATATGCTCGAAAGCCTCCTTGAAATCGTCCTGCTTGTCTTTTTCAACAAGGTAAACCGCATCCAGAAGCAGGCTTTCAGTCTTTAGTTTCTTAAGTTTCTTTTCTGCAGCAAACTTGCTGAAAAATATGTCCATAACCTTAATAAATTTATAGGCCTTCTTTTGAAACTCTTCGTCTAACTTGAATTTTTCAAACTTGTCCCTTATAAATCTTTGGTTCGACGAATCACTTAGTACAGACACTTTTTTGTCGCTTTTCTTGTAGGTATTGATTATATGCTCTTTTATCTTATCTGAGGGCCATATGACCTTTATGCCAAATTCAACCTTATTGCGGAGTCTATCCAGGTTATCTCTAAAGTCCTTATAATAGCTTTGCATCAGGGAAACAACACCATCTCTACCATCAAACACTGTATGGAACCTGACCGGCAAAACGGTAAAATACTCCATTAGCCTTTCTATGACCTCCTCGTGCGCTAAAACACAGTCTTTGGTCGTGTTTTGAGTTGGACTCTTAGTGAACTTACTTACAACCACCCCTATATCGCAATAAGGGATATTGTAAACATCGGCTCCTTCCAATCCACGAATGGATTCAACCATTCGGCCACTGGAATCTATTATGCCATATATGTACAGTTCCATTGTTATGTTGCCTCCTGCATGGGGCCGGTGATTGGCGCCCCCCTTAACTGCTCCATAGTTTCCACTGAACTGAGCAAAACTTTCAATCCTAAATATATAAGGTCTACATCAGCCACGGAAATGACTATATCGCCAGATACAACCACTCCTTTATTTAAGACCCTGTCCAAAACTTCTAAAAGGGTCACCTCTTTTGACGTTATTGCGACATTATGCATTTCGCACCTTCTGTTTTGAAAGACCACAGAAGTTGTACGGCGGCCAGGGGCCAGTGCAGTCTATGGAAAACCCCTTGTTTTCATAATGCATTTTTAAGGTATCGATCATATTAATAAAGTCGCCCACCTCATCTTTACCGATTAAAAAAGCCGAATTCAAAACCATGTCATCCTCTCTCTCGGTTACTTCTTTCGGTAATAACTTGTTTATACGTGCTTCGAAGCTCAACTCCTTTAATAGCTCGAAACTTTCTTGACTATATTCGTTAATTTTCGCATTCGCCGACTGTGCTATCAATTCAGCTTTTTTCTTTTCAAGAAAAAAGGCTCTGCCTGGCGGAGAAGAATTGATCTCGTTCTCGATTTGTAAAATCTCTGACTCACCGTTGATAACGCTTCCCTTTAATTTCTCCGTATCACAATAAATCTTGACTCCCCATTCTTCTTTATCTCCCAATTTCCCCAAAATTGCTTTAAATTCTTCACCATATTCTTCGAGCATTGCCTTCAGACTGTTGTCTGTGTTAAACAAGGTTCCAAACTTGAAGGGTATCACATCAGCACTAGCCATAACTCCTTCTATTATCCTTTCATGCGTACTCGCATTAGCCTTAACCCATTCTAAATCAGCCATATTCTTTTTCATGCCCTCTTCGTCAAATTCGCTTTCTTCGACCTTACTGGCTACCGCACAAAGGCCTCTGTGGCAGATGAAATAGAGGTTGTCTACTGAATCCTTTGTTTCTGTCAGTTTTGGCTCTTTATTTGTAACACAATATAAATAGACAAGCTGTTTTTCTATCATCTGCATATCTCTCTTACTCAGTTAACACCGGATGCCCTTGACGCTCGTAAGATTCAACTTCCAGACTGTCACTTAGCTTTACTGTGTAGATATTTCTGTCCTGTACCTTGGTAGGAAGTCCAACGGACTTTAGAAAAGAGTTCTCCTCATAAACCTCAGCTTCTGTTTCCCATCCATCATCAACTTTTGTGGCCTTAACCACCTTTACCGCTTCGATGTTAAGGGTCCTCTTCAAAAACTCAACAACCGCTTGTCCAGCTTCTCCTATATTAGCCATTTTTGCACCTACCTTTCTTTTGATTTTGTAATAGCATCTAATCGATCTAAAAGTTCTTTTTCCTTTTCGTCATATTCCTGTTCACTTATCTCGTCTAATTCAAACCTTAATTGCAACTTCATAAGTTCTTCTTTTATACGCCCATCATCGTGTAACTGCTTTTCAGCTGTCTCGTTAATCTTTTTGCCCAGCCACAACACACCTTTTACTGGTGCAAGCAATATACTATCAATTAAGAACATTAATATTTTTCCGTCTCAATTATGAGATTGACAAAATTGAATGGTGGCAGTGTCCCCACATACTTAAATCTCATTTTTTCACCATATTTGTCCACAAGTCCTTCAACTTCCCAGTCAAATTCTGGTTCTTTCTCTTTGAGGACTAGAAAGGCTGCATTAACAATCATCAGCTCACCATAGGTATCGTTGGACTTGACCTCTTTTGCCAGAGGTCGCAAGACACCTAGTATCTCATCTCTATGTTTTGTTTTTTCTTTCTCTAAGGCCTGCTCTACCATTTCCCCTACCTGCATAAGTTGAAAGTGCGTTTTTTCAGATTCAATCGCTGCGACTTTTTCTTTTAGCACCCTTATATCTTCATACTTTTCCAGGATATGTTTGTAAATAACATCTTCCTTAAATACTGCTTTAACACCGAGTTCGGTTTTATCCTTCATTTGGCTTAGCAGCTCTCTGAACCTATCGTGCTCTGCTTGCAATATCTTCATAACCTTTTCTTCATGTTCAGTAACTGTCGCAAATCTCACGGGCAAAACAGCATGCTCAGCCATAACTGCTTCAATTGTTTTTTCATGAGCAAGTGTATTCTCTCTTGAAACACGATATTTTTTGATCGGTGCATTGCTAACTACAGCAGCTATATTATCGAAACAGATTGTGTATACCTCATCGCCTCGGCCCCCGATTCCCAACGGCCCAAAAGACTGGGGTTGAGTTGATTCTATTAGACAATAAATGTATTTGCCTTCCTTTGCTGCTATATCCACCACTATTTTTCCCATTCCTCTGGGTAAATGACAATGTTGACAAAGTTAAATGCAGGTAGTGGCCCTGCATACATAAACTTCATCCTGTCTTGGTATTCATCACTCAAGTCATCCATGATATTGTCAAATTCTTTTTCTCTGCCTTTGCTTACTAAAAAAGCGGCGTTTATAAACATCTCATCGCCAATAGTCTTGTTAAGTTTATGGTCAAAGGTTGTTCTTCTGAATGCATCCACTATTCTTTCAGCCTCTTGTTCTTTTTTCTTTTGTAAGGCTCGTTCAACCATCTTGCCAACTTCTATTTTCACCTGGTTGTTATTTCCATTCGTATCTCTCGCAATCTTCTCTTTCAAACTCTTGATTTCTCTATTGTCTTCTACAATCTCGTTAAAAATAACATCCATCTTTTTCCATATGCCTTTAACACCTAATTCCACTTTGTGGTTCATATCTGTTAGGGCACTCATAAATTCTCTGTATCTTCTATCCAGCAGATTCCTTATCTCATCAGCACTGGAGGCAATAGTGCCAAATCGAACCGGAAGCACGCTGTCAAATTCCTTCATTACCTCCTCAATTACCTTCTGGTGGACTAACATGTTCTCTCGATTTGCAGCAAGCTTGGTTACCGGATAACTACTTACCACCATACTTAGATCGTCGTAGCCAATAGTTAAAACCTCATCGCTCCTTTCACCAATGCCAATAGGGCCGAAGTTTCTTTCCTGTTTCGTCTTAGTAATGCAGTAAATATACTTCCCTTCTTTTTCCATATTATCCTACCGTTGTAACTAACATCGCATTCTTTTCAAAAGCTTCCTCATTAAAATAGCAACCATCTGCTTCTTCTGTCTGATTTGAAGCTCGATAATAATCAAGAAGTATTCTGTAAGCTCTGGTCATATCATCGAACTTTTTCTCTATATCCGGAGTATTGGGGTTCTTATCTGGATGGTAGGTTAAGGCTACTTTGTGGTGGGCTTTTTTGATCTCACTTGCGGTTATAAATTCATCTGTGAGCCCTAATTTCTTTCTGGCCCAATTTACTTCTTCGAATCGTGGTTTCTTCACTTCAAGGGTGTAGAAGCTATACGGTGGAAGTGGACCTATACATCTAAAATTTAGTTTCTCCTCAAATTTATTATTGATCTCATCAAACTTCTGCTCAAAATCTTCCTGCTTGCTTTCGTCCATAAGGAAAGCTGTGTTAAGGACCATTGTGTCATCCATAAGGTCGTGAGCCCTAGAATTCTGAACAATCTCACTTAAAGCCGTTTGTATCTGCTCAGCGTATTGGGCTTTTTTCTTATCTAAATACTTCTTGACCAAAACACCTACTCTCATCTGATCGTCTACGGTAACACCGCCTTTTTTACTTAAAAGCGATTGTCTGAATTGCTTTATTCCCTCTTCTTCTGATATCTCTTCTCGCAGAAACGAATCAAAATCATTCAATGTAGCCACGACATCGATCTCTATGCAGTTTTTTGACCTTCCGAGTATATCTTTGATTGTTTTGTACCCTTTGGCTAGAATCTCTCTCACTTCTTCGTTATTGTCAGCGAATGTCCCCAACTTCATAGGAATAATCGTGTGCTCAGTCATCACTTTCTCGACTACTCGCTGGTGCCTGACGAGTAGCCTGGCTAAGGCATCTTTGGGCATATGACTGTAGTCGACTATTTCTGAATCGCTTACTACTGCGGATATATCTTGGAAGGGAATAGTATAAGCACGGTTGGAACCTTTATTACTATTTGCAACCTCTACGAGGCCTCTAGAGGGGTAGATACCCTCAAGGGGTACAATTTCATATAGATCAAAGAATTCTTCTGTGCTGGAGTTTATGATTCCGTAAATATATTTACCTGCTTCACTCATAACAAACCCTTTCATTTCACGGGAAGGGTTTGCCGGCCCCTTCCCTAAGACCCATACTTCATCCAGCAAAAAACCAAGAACAAGAAAAAGAAGATTAATCCATAGCTTACCTAATCTGGGCCAGATCCCTCAGGGGATTCGGGTTGTTCTTCGGTCTTCTCTTCAGCCTTTAGTTCCTCCTGTTGTGGCAGGGACTCGGCACCCTTTTCAGCTTTGCACTTAAACAGATCCTTAACTTTCTCAATAATGCTCAACATTATGAGACCCCCTTATGTCCTATTATCGTTTTGCTCTTTTAGCATTCTAATAGCTTCTTCAAAATGCTGCTTTGAAACCTTGAAACCGTTCTTCTTGTCTCTGCCTTCTTTCGCTTGATTGATGAACTCTCTTATTGCAAACATGGAGGCCTTTCGACAGATAAATTCAATATCCGAGCCAGTTTTGCCCTTGACCTCTTTAGCCAATTTCTTCAAATCAACATCTTTATCGAGAGGCTTATTCTTAGTGTGTATTCTGAAAATCTCTTCTCGGGTTTGCTCATCAGGCACAGGCAACTCGAACAAGAGGTCGAATCTGCCGCTTCTTAAGACGGCAGGGTCAACTAAATCCAGTCTATTAGTTGCAGCTAACACGACAACTCCCTTGAGTTCCTCAATCCCATCCATCTCGGTCAAGAATTGACTTATCACCCTTTCGGTTACATGAGCATCTGTAGAACTTGAGCCCCTTCTTGGTATAAGACTATCTATCTCATCCAGAAAAAGTATTGTTGGCGCAGCATGCTTTGCCTTTCTAAACGTTTCCCTAACTCCTCGCTCCGATTCTCCGACGTACCGACTAATAAGCTGGGGACCCTTGATGGATATAAAATTGACGCCACTTTCATTAGCGACTGCTTTGGCTAAAAGCGTTTTTCCTGTGCCGGGCTTGCCATAGAGTAAAATCCCTTTGGGAGGGTTAGTGTCAGCCTTTCTAAAAACATCAGGATATTTTAGCGGCCATTCTATCGCCTCTTTAAGTTCCTGTTTGATATCCTCAAGACCACCTACGTCAGACCATTTTACATCGGGCACTTCAACGAATACTTCTCTAATTGCAGATGGCTCGATCTCCTTCATCGCCTCAAGGAAATTGTCCATCGTTATTTCTAATTTAAGTAGGGCCTCATAAGGAATGTCCGACAATTCAAAATCAATCTCCGGCAGGATTTTCCTGAGGGCCGACATAGCTGCTTCTCTCGCTAATGCCTCCAAATCTGCTCCCACAAATCCATGCGTAATTTCGGCTAATTTCTCCAGGCTGACATCCTTTGCTAAAGGCATGCCTCTTGTATGAATTTCTAATATCTCCAATCGACCGTTTTTATCAGGTATGGGAATAGAGATTTCTCTATCGAAGCGTCCCGGTCTCCTCAAGGCAGGATCTATGGTGTTAGGTATGTTCGTTGCACCAATAACAATAACGTGTCCACGAGATTCCAATCCATCCAATAGAGCTAATAACTGAGCTACGACACGCCTTTCAACTTGTTTTTCACTGCCCATATCTTCCCGCTTGGGGGCTATAGCATCTATTTCATCGATAAAGATTATAGCCGGCGTGTGCTTCTGGGCGTCTTCAAATACACTCCGTAAGCGAGCTTCGGACTCGCCGTAAAATTTACCCATAATCTCTGGGCCGGTTATGTTGGTAAAATAGGCTTCGGTTTCATTGGCTACAGCACGGGCAGTCAATGTTTTTCCTGTTCCTGGTGGACCATACATAAAGACGCCTTTAGGTGCTTCGATGCCAAGCCTGTCAAAAACTTCAGGATACTTCAGCGGCAGCTCAATCATTTCTCTTATTCTTTGAACCTGAGTGCCAAGGCCACCAATATCCTCATAGGATACTTTGGCTTTCTCAATTTTGCCTTCTTTTGTCTTTACTCTTATTAGTGTATTAGGACTAACTAATACCACCCCATCGGGGATTGTACCCTCAACTATAAAATCCCAGGTTCTGGTGCCGAATAATCTTGCTCTTACTTTATCACCGCTGGTTAAAGGTAGTCCTTCTATGAGAGAACCAATGTACTGAGCGTCTTTATCCTTTTGAACTGCCCCCGTTGCAGTTAAAGGAGAAAGTGTAATTTTGCTGGCAGGCCTGCTATTTACCCCCCGAACCGTTGCCTTTTCATCAAGCCCTATTTTAGCATTTTCTCTTGTAATACCGTCTATCTGAATAATCTTTTTCCCTCTATCATCGGCATAACAGGGCATTGCCTTGGCGGCAGTTTTCCTTTTACCTTCTATCTCTATTACTTGGCCCACTTCAAGTTCCAAACTCTTCATATCTTCAGGGTCTATCCTGGCAATAGCTCTGCCCGCGTCTTTTGGTAAAGCCTCCTTTACTTTCAATTGTTTCATGTAATCGCCTCTCTTCTTCATTGCTAATTAAACAACTGTTCTTTGAAATTAGCCAATGCCTCAATCCCTTTGATTTCTCGAGGCTGTGAGGGAATAATTGTTGTTTTTAATCCGCTAAATTTCACTGTTATCTGGTTTATATACTTATCTTGCTCTTTTCTTTTCTCCCTGCAAAACTCACAACCATTTGAGCGTAAAACATTATTTATTACCAACTGTCTGACCTTTATCCCGTATTTGCCCAGACTATTTATCAATCTCCCCGTTTCCAAAATTGCCATATCTTCCGGGATTGTAACCGCTATAAATTCGCACCTGCTTCCATCACGAAGCAAACCTTCTATTCTCTTCACAGCTTTCTTCATAGTTAGCAGAAAATCGTCACCCTCATCAGGACTGTACTTTCCGGCAAATGCCTCGACCACATACCTGTATTTCCATCTCATCTTCGCCATTACCTTAACCCAATCATCTAACAGCCTGGGAGAAGTTAGAAGCCTTAAGGCATGACCGGTAGGTGCTGTATCTACCACATATTTGTCGAAGCTTGCTTCGTCTACTAGATCAACCATCGTCTTAAAACCCATTACCTCATCCATCCCTGGGATAGGCAACGCAAAGACCGAATCAATATCTCCAGCATCCAGGTTAGTACTGGTCTCTACAATTTTTTTGATTTCGTCTTCGTGTTCTGTTTTGAATTTTGAAAGAGCCTTCTCTGCGTTTACTTCAAGAGCACTTAAATTTCTTATTCCTTTGACCTCTTTGATCTGGTCGCCGATTTTCTCTCCCAAGCTGTCAGCAAGCGAATGAGCCGGGTCTGTTGAAAGAATCAGCGTCTTGAAATCCTTCGCCAAATAAAGGGCAGTACCGCATGCACAGGTTGTCTTTCCTACACCGCCTTTTCCACCAAACAGGATTAACTTCAGCGGAGTCTCTTTTAGCCCTTTTAATTCCATTCACTTTTTCACCTTAACTTCTAAGATGCCGTTGTTGTAAGAAGAGGTCATGGTTTCGGAGTTTACCTTTGCCGGAAGTAAGATCTCTTTGTGATATTTCCTGTCTCCGGTCTGGGCTGAAATATCCAGGATGTCTTCTTTCAAATCTAATTTTATGTCCTCTTGGTTAACTCCCGGCATCTCGGCATAGATTCGAATCTCCTGGTCTTCATCGAAGACGTCGGTGATAGGTTCTCTTTCTTCCTCGACTTTAGGTCCTGCAGGAGTCTTTTTGACGTTTCCGAATGACTCAACTACGGGCTTGCCTCCCACGGCAGTTTTCACTGAGAATCCAAATACTCCTTTCATACCTTCCTTAAGGTTGCTCAAGTCAATTTCACCTTCTTTATTGATTTCGCCGCCCGCTTCCTTTAATTTAGCAGCCAGGTCAACCAGGTTTCCAATACCATCTAATAGTCCTCCTAGACCAAGGCTCAATTTCCCTATACCAAAATCGATATTCAGCCCTTCGTTTTCTTTATCTTTTTTCTTTTTGTCTTTGCCCATTTTATATTCCTCTACTTTTGTATCTCTGTGCACAAGAGTGCGTGCCAGTAGCAATCTCAGTAATTTAAGACCATTGTCTTAAGCGGGTTTTTCGGTATCTTACTATTTTTGGCTTTGCCTCTTTCCCAAGTTTGTTTTTGCAACTTTTCAATCCGGTCGTTAACACTGTCCAGTTGTTTTCTTACAGTGTTTCTTCTCTTATCCAGTACAAAGATTTCCTTTTCCAATCGATTTTTTTCACTTTCGAGCACGTATAATCCCAGATGGCTTGAGCGTTGAGCTTTTGGTATGGATGTCGCACCAATAGAATGTACGCTTTTTATGTTACTTAGGCTTGATAGTTGTTGTACGGTTTTCATTAAGATTACCTCCTTATCTTCTTACGTTTTTGCACCAACCAGACTTTCTATTTCTTCCTGACTTAGAACAACATCCCCTTGGCCAACTCTTAGGGGGATATCTGTGTTTTTTTGTGTCCCGATTTCTTTTGCCACAAGTCCACTTACTATTTCTTTAACCCTGTCTTGGTTTGTTTTTGAACCGACTCTGCTTGTTTCCGATGCCAGAATATCCTGGCACATCTGCGTAAACACATTATTTGCCTTCAAAGGTGTTAACTTTCGCACTTTGAGAGTCTTGGCAATCATGATGCATCCCCGAACAGTAGGGGCAAACTCACACTTTCCGGATTCCCTCAGGCCTCGCACAATATTAACTATCATTTCTACATTAGACTTGGATAACTTGGATTTGGCCTGGGTTATTGCCACTTCGGTTTCATAGTCAAAGTAGTCCAGGTCCATTGTTATCATCCTGTCTCTCAGGGCGTCCTGGCTTCTATGAACGCCAGCGTACTCCTCGGGATTCGATGTAAAAATTGCAATAAAATTTGGATGAACCTTTAAATAGGGTTCTTCACCGTCTCTTGCCACAGGCAAATCCATCATCTTTTCCTGTAAGATAGACAGTAAGATATTGTTTGCCTCCGGCCGAGAACGTGTAAACTCATCATATATCAAGGTAAAGCCATATTTACAGGCAACAGTTAAGCGATTATCTACCCATCGCTTGACCATGTCCTCTTCGGTCTTGAGAACTCTTGAAATAAAGCGGTCCACAACTTTCCTGATACGATATCCGTGCTCACCGCCTATTAAATCAGAAGTGGTGAACTCTTCGTCTCCGTGAATTATTACCACCGGCCGTGCGATTTTACTTGCCAGATGCATCGCCAAAGTCGTCTTGCCGGTGCCAGAGGGACCTCTTAAATGAACTGGAAAGCCGGCTTCAATGTAACAAAGTGCCCTGTCGGTAAGATTCTTTATGTAGCTTGTCTCCACAAAGTTCGGTAGAGGAGCCGGTTCCAATACTGTAGTCATTTCGTCAATCATTTCTATTTCACTCCTTTTCTGTTTACCCCGTTAGAGATTTATTTACTTTATGTTCTCTCTTTAACCCTGGAATCTCTAACGGGGTTAAATTTTTGCTTCCTTTTCTTTAGGGCAGCGACTGCCACCATCTAAATCTCTTACTTAATTTTTCCCAGATTTTGCTCGCTTTCTCCAACTCTGCTCTTATCTTCTTTTCTCTGTTTCTAAAGTTTTGTTTGAGCGATTTAAATTTAGTTAGCTCTTCTGTACTCTTTTTGTTAAAGTCTTTCCTATGAGAATCCAATCTAATCATTTGCTCTACCTCGAAACAACTCCTTTACCCTTGCACTTAAGACAGGGCATTGCACTATCTATTGTCGTACCTGTACCTTCACATTTAGGGCACCATTCAGTTGGGCTTTGGGGAGCTGTAACCACACCTTTGCCATTACATACGGTGCAGGTAATCCGGGTATTATGATAGACGCCGCTGCCTTTGCAAAAGGAACATCTAATCACCGGCTCTATGACCTCAACTTTACCTGTGCCGCCGCAGACCTGGCAGGTAGCATGTTCACTCAACAAGTCGAAAGGGTCTTTGCCCGTACCTTTACAAAAAGCACACGTTATCTGGGTCACGATACAGGTTGTATCACTCATCATTTAATCCTTCCTTGAATCTGCATTAGGAATTCTCTGCGAAGCTATCTTGCTTCACACTTTTTTTGTAGCCTTTTTCTTGCCTTTGCCCTTGCTGATTGCTTGCTTAACAGTAGTTACCTTCTGCCCGGCTTCAATCTCAGGTATCATAAGGCCACTTTTTCTTGCCTTAGCCAGCGTGGCGGACATACTTTTCCATGCCTTTCTCGCCTGGGCCATATCAGAACTAAATCCACCGATGAGCTTGTCAGCTTCATCCAGGATTTTTTCAACCTGTGTCTGAATATCTTTTATTTCTTTGGATAGTCTGTCCTTGAGTTCTTTTGACATCTTGTTGCGATCCTTCTCGAAGCTGCTCAACATCGAACCTATATCGTTCGCCAGATTCTTAACAAAATCTGATAAGTTCTTTGCTTGTTCTTTGCTCATCTGCTGGTGGTTCTTGTGGAACTCTTTGAGAAAACCCTGCACGTTCTTTGACAAGCCATTCATAAAATTAGCCAAGTCCTTGGCCTGTTGTGCAGCCATTTTCTTTCTGTCCATAGAGAATCCATTGAGTGTTTCATGGGTATCCGTCACCAGTTGCCCTACGGCTTTCAGCCGAACATCATTTGAAATAATGATGTTCTCCGTCAGTTTCTTCATGTCTTCAGCTATCGCCATTACCATTTTGATTCTCCTTTCTGAACTTCTAAGCTTTTTGTAAATGAATTGAGTTTACATTGTTCGGATTTGACAATTCCCTAATTTCCAAAAGCGGTATATATGCAGGTTCTCCACTCTCCCCGAGAGGTGTGAGTAAACCTTCGATCCGATTTACTTTACCTTTGTTATCGAAGACCGGTTCACCCTTATCACTAACATACCGCAAGGAACCATCCCTGTGGACAATTCTGTACTCTATATTAAAGGGCGTGCCTTCGTTCTTACATCTGCCAAAGGCCTCAAAAACCTGCTCTCGGTCATACGGGTGGATCAAATTTTCCCAATGTTGTCTATCAGCGAGGATTTCATTAACGTCATAGCCGGTCAGTTTCTTGATTTTTCCAGAAAAGCAAATAATCTCTAGCCTTTCTGAAGGTAGGGCAACATAAGGAATTTCACCAATCGTATCGATAAATCGATGAAGCTCGCTGCTCAGATGCTTTAAAACAGTTTGACTTTGTGTCTCGTTCATTCTTATATTTTCGAATACGTATAACGTTTTGATTTATTATTATTTTTCTGAGCCGAGCTTATGTCTAAGCCGTGGACAAGATTTTCTAACTCTTTGTCAGGAGGACTTGCGACAAAAGCGGAAATTCCATCTTTATTGCTATATGGCTGTCCTTCAGATCGCTTTGAAGGCGTAACTTGATTTGACTTTAGAATACTAAAACCGCCATTTGTAAAAATTTTCCACACACGTCCCGACAGGGCTTTAGCATATTTGCTCAAACGAATTGCTAAGGTATCAGGTGTTTCATCAAGAATTTCGTTAAATTTTTTTAATTGGGCTTTTATATGGGCTTCCAGCTCTTTAACGTCTTTGTCGACCTTTTCCGCAAATGTTGGGCTTTTTCGGAAATATTCCAACACGGGCTGCACTTTTTTGGTTAGAGACTTGACCCAGTGTGCAAAATCAATCATAGCGTTTACCTGGTCCGGTTTCATTTCTTCATGTCGTCTTTTCTTACGCTCTTTAAGCCAGTAAAACTTCGTCAGTATATTGTTCAAATTCATGATCAAATCCTTCACGAAATTTTCCAGTCTTTGCATCTGCTCATTAGCCTTTCTTTTCTTTTCCGATCGCTCCAGGGCCTTCTGTGTATTATCCAGCAAAACATTCAAAGCCTCTGCTTGTATCTGGTAAAAATCTATAATGTTATTTATGACACCTCTCATAATAATGAGCTATCTGCATTTCAGGCCTCCCGCTGCTCAGTAAGACGAGCTCGTTCTGCGTTTGTGCGTTTGGCCTTGAATTCATCGAGCATATCTTTGACTTCCTGTCGTCTTTCTTCCTGACGGGCTATTCGCTCTTTGCGTTGCCTCTTGAATTCGATAAGCATTAATTTAAAGTCCTTTATCCTGAGCTTCCTTCCCTTGGCTGAAAGATCTTTAAGCATTTTAGCCGTTTCTTGTTGCTCTTTTTGAAACTCTTTCAGCTTGGAAGTCACCTCGCGTTTTCTCTGCTCCTGTCTATCAAGGATATCCTTAATTGCTGTATGGAACTCTTTGACCCTTTGAGCTTCACCTTTAGCCAAGGCATCCGTAAAGTTTCTCAGACCCTCTCTTAATTCCTGAACAAGCTTCGTTTGCTCATTAAGATAGCTTTTCGATAAATTTCTTACTTCTTGCTCCCTCTGATCCTGATGAGATGAGATGACGTTCATCATGCCATCAAAATCTTTCTTCCTCAGGGACCCGTTTTTGGCAAGGCTTTCCCTGAGCCGGCCATTGATTTCTTGTCGTTCTTGTCTTGCGTCAAGGACAGATTCTTGAAAACTCTGGAGGATTTCGTGGGTACTTTCGAAGAGTGCCTCAACACCTTGTATTCTGGTTTCATAGGAAGAGACTATATTCTGAAGGACATCTTCCGTATTTACAGTCAAGAGCATCGCTTCCATTTTCCCTTCCCGAAGAGAGGTTTTTCTTGGCGGGACATGCTTTTTGTGCTCCCAGCACCACAAGGATGACTCGGCAAGAATCCTCTACCGGCGATAATCCCCCCATTTGAAGGATGTGCCTTTACCTTTCGACCGAAGCTCAGGCCGCTGTCGCAGTCAGACCGATTGCCTCGGCGTATTTCAGGTAGGTCTCGACCGAGGCAGCTACCACTCGGGCCTCGATAGCGAGTATTTCAATACCCACCAAAGAGATCCTCACCCAGGCATCAACTACGACGCCTTTGTCTAGGATTCGGTCGATAACTTCGACCAGACTGCTGGAACCAATTGCTTTTTCGACTGCCATCTTCAGTCTCCCTTCTTTCTGCTTTCACAGAATCAAAAGAGTAACGAAATCAAGAAATGCACGCTACGCACGTGCGTCTCCACTTAAGACTGCAAAAGGTCTTTTGATGAATCTGACATTCACCGCCATGTTACACGTCAGGACACGTTTCTTATCAACCCCACATTGTGTCTCCATTTTAACCCCCATTTTGGAGTCCGCTCTTACCCTGGAGGAGCGGAAGTATAAACAGAAGCATCTCACGCACTAAGCCATACTGTGTTTTTCTATGCTTCTTAGTAAAACAAGCTTCGGCGTTTACAGCGTTTAGCTTTAAGAAGTTTCTTCCTAACTTTGTAGCAGCCTTAGGATGATTGAACTTAAAAACTGACGGGATAGTTAGAAGTTATCTGTAGAGCCCAGAGGCCTGAATATGTCTTTACCGGACAAGCAAGTCTGATGACGAAAAATTTTTGGTCTTTATGGTACTGATATTTCCACTTAGCCTCAAGATTGAGATTAGAAACGACAATTATCCAAAGGAGCTATTGATAGTAACCAATGGATAGGACGCGCTCCTATGGAGGGAAAAAGGGCGTTACTAACTGATTGACTTGCCAAATTCAAATCGTTGGTTAGACTGTCGTTAACCCTTGGCGAATGGCGTATTTGGTAAGGTCCGCAAGGTTGTTACTGTCGGTCTTTTCCATGATCTGCCTGCGATTTGCTTCAATGGTCTTAACACTCAAAGCCAGTTGTGAGGCGATTTGTTTTGCCGATTTGCCTTCGGTTAAAAGTTGAAGGACCTGCCGATCTCTCGGGGTAAGGGCTTCGCAATGACGATCCCGCATGGCGAAAGCATTGCTCTCTGCGATGCCCTCAAGAACGATGCGGGTGATTCGCGGGCTCAAGTAGGATTGGCCGGCCACCACGGTGTTGATGGCTTGAATCAAATCATCCAACACACACTCTTTGAGCAGGTATCCCGATATCCCGGCGTTGATCATATCCAGTACGAACTCTCTTCTGGCATGTATCGACAAGGCCAATACCTTAACTTCTGGCAGTTCCTTTCTAATCCTACGGGTTGCTTCGATACCATTCAATTCCGGCATAGTAACATCCATGAGAACAACATCTGGCCGCAATTTGCGAGTCATTTCCACCGCCGTCAGGCCGTTATTGGCCTGGCCAACTACCTCCATATCACTGTGTTTTTCAATTAAAGCCTGGATGCCCTGTCGCAGAATCCCATGATTATCTGCCAACAAAATTCTTATGCCCATATTTGCCCCATTTTGAATAAGCGTTTTGGTTTACTCATGGGTGTGGCCAATGTAATCCGGGTACCACGGCCCGGTTCAGACTTGATCTCAACACTACCACCAAAATAACTTAGCCTCTCACGAATGCTAAAAAGTCCAAAACCGCCTTTTTGGCTCAAACCAAAGTCGCCTACGGAGGGATCGAACCCCGCTCCATCATCTGCAACGCTGATGCGGATATTGCCTTTGTCTGTGCAAATAGAAACCCTCACATGCTGTGCTTGAGCGTGTTTGACAACGTTGACCAACAATTCCCGCACGGCTTGATATAGAAGAACAGCTATCTCCTTGTCCAAGATCTTGGGATGAGCATCATTTTCGAACTCTGTCTTGATCCCATGCTTCTGCTGAACTTCCTCGTTGAGCCATTCCCGTACCGCAGCTTCAAGGCCGAGCTCATATAAAGTGGGAGAACCCAGATCAAATGTCAAAGACCGCATATTCTGGATAATTTGGTCGAGATGCTCATAGATTTCGTCCACAGGTTTAGTCAACTCTGCCGGGGGATTCTTCTCACGGAGTGAACCTATCTGGATTTTAAACAAAATCAAATTCTGCGTGACCTGGTCATGCAGATCTACAGCAATGCGTCTACGCTCACGTTCTTCTGTCAGTGCCATCTGTAAGGTGAGGTCTCGAAGTCGCTTTTGATAATCCAAGAGTTTCTTCTGGGCCTGTCTGCGTTCTGTGATATCCCGGAAAATGCCCAGTATCCCTGCAACATTTCCGTGTTCATCCCTAATAGGTGTCTTGACAGTGTGGACGAATACCTCGCGTCCCTGCTGAACATATCTTTCATTGATATCTTCCGTCTCCCTGGATTCTATAATTCTTCTGTCATCGGCTCTGTATTTTTCAGCTAACTCTTTAGTGAAGAAATCATAATCTGTTTTTCCAGCAACCTCATCGGCCTTAATCTTTAAATCCCTGGCGTAATTATCATTGCAGGAGACGTAAACGGAGTCTTTATCTTTAAGAAATATCTTCTGAGGGAGATTCTCAAGAAGTGTTCTGTATTTACTTTCACTTGCTTGCAGTTCTTCAAGTGCTTTTTTGCGCTCGCTACTTTTGATAAGCTGCCATTTACCTTCCTGCCCGATAAGAGCAGACTGATGACAGCTAACAATATCTATTATTTTAGATGCAGTGCACTTGTCAATACGATAACTGCAAACAGCAATCATCTGATACTTGCCTATTGTCCTATTCACCTGTTCTTCGTAGTTGGTGAAAAGTTTCCACTCTGTCTTCTCAAATGTGCTTCCATCACCTGCTACCCTCATGCCAGCGAAACCGCTGGCCAGAGCTCGATTTAGTTGGTCGATCCAACTATTAAGAACTCCTTGCAAACTGAAGACACCACCTCTAAGATACCATTCTTCATGTGGGATAATCTGGATCTGCCTTTTTTCTAGATATTGGTCAAAATCAGGCACAGCCTTCCTTAACGCCTCGTCGGCCCCTTTGGTACTAAGAGGCTCTGAAGTGACCCACATGCAGAATTCATTGCTTTCCAATCCTGCCTTGAAGTAGGGTACCAGAATATCGAACAAATCCTCTTTGGTTTTGTAAAACAGGCAAGAGTGTGTCCCCCAGGAGACATCACCTAATATATCGATTCCAACTTTTCTACCTGAGCGTTTAGCCTCTTTGGTTGATATCATTCGAACGAAAGACCCTAATAATTCAGATTCAGTTCGTTTCCTTTGAAAAAGAGATTGAGCATCACTACAATACGAAACAGGATACCAGAAGTCAGCCTGTAAAATTTCACGGCGGTCATTACTTGGTTTGCTTATGCCTCGAGCTACAGACCTCTTGGTTCTGTGCAACAAGGTGACCCACCCCCACTTCTGTGGGTCATTCTAATCAGATATATCGGCCGATGTCCTATAAATCTTCACTTTTTTAGCCTTTCTTGTGCTCCGTTATCAACGAATCCTTTTCAAGTTCCTGCGTATCTATTCCAAATCTCTATACTTGGAAACGCTCTTATTTTTCCAGAACGCAATATGGTCTCGACTCACCTCTTTGCTCCTGGCTTTACCCTCGGACAACCAAACAAGAGTAGGGTTCTTTATCCGTCGTTTGTTCAACCAGGGTCGATGTACAGTGATTGAAAACGGCTCTATTAGCTATCTCACTTTCAAAACGATCCGTTGCATGATTTTTGAGTCTTTCTTGTTGATAAGGGATGATGAGTTAAGAAGCTGCTTAGCTTTTCCAGAAGCTTCCTGTCTGGTCTATATCGGTCTTCTCCTGTTAAAACTATGAGTATTGCGTTATAGCTTTTCATATCTGCTCGAGCCGAAAAGCCTGAACTAAGCCATAATTCACCGACTCCAATATCCCATGGTTACGGACAGTAATCCCAATCATAGCAACAGCATGATGCAAAAAGTTTTCAACTGGTCGTTTCTTGCCGAGCCATGTAAAGGAGATGGCGTAACACCAATCAGGGATTAGAAGAAACCCTGATTTTGTAGCAAACGCTGTTTGGAATAATTCATATTTCGTAAGAAATGTGAACTTCCACGATTAACTCGCTTGGCTTATCAAGAAAAACCAGTTCAACTGCATGGACAAAACAGCAAGGTGATTAAGCAGGCGCAAAGTACTATGCATGAATATACAAGCTGTTATAGCAAGTTAATAAAGGCATATTATAATACTCCCCAAAAACTGGGCGCATAATTAAGGTGGATTTGTCGCCTGAGACGATAAAAAATTCAGGAGACAGATCATGAAAAACAAAAGGCGTAATCACAATGCCCAGTTCAAGGCTAAAG
>Ga0315543_1001485_pt1 | contig 25178 bp, 21 predicted proteins | sample SalMarSW160210MG_2_FD_203098 | JGI IMG/M metagenome (GOLD analysis project Ga0315543, IMG submission 203098) | Salt marsh sediment microbial communities from the Plum Island Ecosystem LTER, Massachusetts, United States - Salt Marsh Sediment SW1601-210 ... | reverse complement strand
AGGGTTTTCCTCTTTTCCCTGGATGCTTTTATTGAGAATCTTTGTCAAAGCAAACGTGATTATAGTCGTAGGTCGAGCATGGCGAAGCCTGCTCGACAAACAAAGGAATTGTCAATCAGCCTACAGGCATGTTTGATCTACTAAACTTTGGTAGAGTTTTCCTCTTTTCCCTGGATGCTTTTATTGAGAATCTTTGTCAAAGCAAACGTGATTATAGTCGTAGGTCGAGCATGGCAAAGCCTGCTCGACAAACAAAGGAATTGTCAATCAGCCTACAGGCATGTTTGATCTACTAAACTTTGGTAGAGTTTCCCTTTTTTCCCTTGATGCCTTTATTGAGAATCTTTGTCAAAGCAAACGTGATAACAGCCAACGACAAAGCGCCCAGTACAGACCAGACCCAATACGATGGATTTGAAGCCATTCCCACAGTATGCTTGTAGTAAATGATCTCAATACCCAAGTCGGAAATAAAAAGAATGATTCCCGCCAGAATGAGAGCGGCTGAGCCCAAATAGGCAAAACCTATTCCGGGGAACAGCAAATTCAAGATTGCTGCCACCCAGGGATTCTTTTTTTTCATAGTTCACCTCGAAATAAGGACCTCACCCCCTGTCCTACGGATCTTCGATCTCCCCCTCTCCACACCTGTGGAGAGGGGTTCATCCTGAAGGGATTCACCCTGAAGGGGACAAAGGGGGAGAGGTGAGAAACTCGTCCGTGACGCCCATTATATGGTAACGGATTCATCCTGGTCCCGCCTTTGGCGGGATAACGGACGAGGCGTCCGTTACCAACGTGAGATCACGTTAACCTTTGTAATGCATCTTCTGCTTGTTTAAGCCAACGGTCCCTATCTTTTGGCACTGGTTGAGGACAGCTTTTCAGAATATCTATTGCTTCCTTTCTATATCTTCTAGCGTTATCCTTATCACCTAACGATTCGGAGAACTCACCCATAAAGCTTCTACACTTACCTTTGTTTAAAAACAATTTGGGAGCATTCTTGACATTTGGATCGTAGTCTAACATATTGTAAGCCTTTTCAAGGTTTCTTAACGCCAATGTCAACATTCTAGACTCACCCCAATGTCCTTGTGCAATTCCAAGATTCATGAATTGCATATAATGATTCGGATCATTTATCGTAGCTATTGAAGAGTAAAAAACTGATCTTGATAATCTTTCTAATTTATCAATTCCCAATTTTTCATCCGGTATTTTATAATCGTTCAATGATAAATACAAGAATCCCAAGAAAAATGCTGCTACCCAATTGTTATTATCCCATTCAAAAGATTTGTGATAGAATTCTATCGATTCCAAAATTCGACCTTGCTTGAATAGACTGTACGCCTGCTCAGCGTATCGCTGTGATCTTAATTCTATTCTTATTTGTTCACTTCGGTCATCTGGAGTCTTTAAGGGGAAAATGTTTACTTCTTGTTTATTTTGAACATTTGATTGAAGAACATTTAAAACAGTCTCTCTTAATTTATCAATTGATTCCCCAATTTTCCTTAGATCAATTCTAAACAGATTTCCAATACTGAGGCTAGAGAGAAATGGGAGGAATAAAATACCAATTAGTAAGAGGAGGAGTATAAATCGCCGATTATCCTCAATAACTTCACACTTAGAAATGAGCGTGGCAATTATTATTAGTATTGAAAGAATCCAAATAATATAAAAGAGAATCGGTCTTTTAAATTCACTCATTAGTTGCTCCAGTTTTTGATTTGCTTCGTAGGTCAGGTACCCTGCGCTTCTGACAGTTGAGTCATGTCTTATTCATCAGTTACGGAAACATATAGTGATGGACAAGGTGTCCGTTACCTACTGTACCGCGAATTCTTAAGAGTATCATTCAGAACTAATATTGCCAATTGAAAGGAGGGTTGTCAACAAAAAAATCCCGACTCATTTGAGTCGGGATTTCAAATTTTATCCCGGCAGCGTTCTACTCTCCCACCCAGTTACCCAAGCAGTACCATCGACGCTGAGAGGCTTAACTTCTGTGTTCGGAATGGGAACAGGTGTTTCCCTCTCGCTAAGGCCGCCGGAAAATTTTCCTTGAAAGAAAAATTTTGGTTATTAGTTTGTGGTTACCCCTCCCCACCTTGAGGTAGGGAGGGGTTTTGCTACGAACCATGAACTACGAACCACAAACCAAATTCTTTCTTCGCAAAATTTTTCGACAAATTCATAGAGAGACCAAAAAGGAGCATCTAATCTGTATCGTTTAGGATTAAAAGAAAGAATTTAGATCAAGTCGCACGGCTGATTAGTATCGCTCGACTGAATCCATTACTGGACTTACATCTGCGACCTATCAACCCGGTAATCTACCGGGAGCCTTAAGTCCCCCGCCCGAAGGCGGGGGAGGGATATTTAGTCTTGAGGTGGGCTTGGCGCTTAGATGCTTTCAGCGCTTATCCCTTCCGAACACAGCTACCCAGCGCATGCCTCTGGCGAGACAACTGGTACACTGGAGGTTCGTCCGTCCCGGTCCTCTCGTACTAGGGACAGCTCCTCTCAAATATCCTGCGCCCGCATCAGATAGGGACCGAACTGTCTCACGACGTTCTAAACCCAGCTCACGTACCGCTTTAATTGGCGAACAGCCAAACCCTTGGGACCTTCTCCAGCCCCAGGATGCGATGAGCCGACATCGAGGTGCCAAACCTCCTCGTCGATGTGAACTCTCGGAGGAGATAAGCCTGTTATCCCCGGAGTACCTTTTATCCGTTGAGCAACGGCGTTTCCACGCACAACCGTTGGATCACTAAGCCCTGCTTTCGCATCTGCTCGACTTGTAGGTCTCGCAGTCAGGCTCCCTTATGCCTTTGCACTCTACAGCTGATTACCATCCAGCTTGAGGGAACCTTTGGGCGCCTCCGTTACAGTTTAGGAGGCGGCCGCCCCAGTCAAACTACCCGCCTGACACTGTTCCCGGCCCCGATTCAGGGGTCAAGGTTAGGATCCCGATAAAGCAAGGGTGGTATTTCAACGGCGACTCCACCGACCCTGGCGGGCCAGCTTCTGTGTCTCCCACCTATGCTACACATGCAGTACCAAAACCCAATGTCAAGTTATAGTAAAGGTTCACGGGGTCTTTCCGTCCCGATGCGGGTAAGCGGCATCTTCACCGCTACTACAGTTTCGCCGAGTCCCTCGTTGAGACAGCGCCCAAGTCGTTACACCATTCGTGCAGGTCGGAATTTACCCGACAAGGAATTTCGCTACCTTAGGACCGTTATAGTTACGGCCGCCGTTTACTGGGGCTTCAGTTCAGAGCTTCATCCCGCCAAAGGCGGGACTAACCCCTCCCTTTAACCTTCCAGCACCGGGCAGGTGTCAGTCCCTATACTTCGCCTTGAGAAGCTTAGCAGAGACATATGTTTTTAGTAAACAGTCACCCAGGCCTCTTTACTGTGACCCCATTCTGCACCCCGAAGCAAGTTCGGGGCACATACCAGGGGCACCCCTTCTTCCGAAGTTACGGGGCCAATTTGCCTAGTTCCTTAACGAGGGTTCTCTCGAGCACCTTAGGATATTCTCCTCACCTACCTGTGTCGGTTTGCGGTACGGTCACCTGAAAAGCTCGTTTAGAGGTTTTTCTCGGCAACATGATTAGGACCAGTTTGTGGGCTTGCGCCCTCCCCATCACCTCTCGAAGTAAATCTCGACGGATTTGCCTGTCGAGAACTTCTACCGGCTTAGACCAGGACATCCAACACCTGGCTGGTCTTCACTTTTGCGTCACCCCTTCACTCAAACGCTTTCCTGGTGGTAGGCGAATTTTGACGCCTTTCCCATCACCTACGCCTTTCGGCCTCGGCTTAGGGGCCGACTTACCCTGAGCGGATTAGCCTTCCTCAGGAAACCTTAGGTTTTCGGTGTGTCGATTTCTCGCCGACATTATCGCTACTCGTTCCGGCATAATCTCTTCCATCTCGTCGATCCCGCCTCACGACGGAACTTCAACCTACTATGGAATGCTCCCCTACCACTGAAGCAGTTTTTTGCCGGAAATCCGAAAAGCAAAAAGCTCGAAAGCCTTCTGCCAACAGCTCTCCGAACTGCCTCAGTCTACAGCTTCGGTGGTAGGCTTAGTCCCGTGAATTATCGGCGCGGAGCCGCTAGAATAGTGAGCATTTACGCACTCTTTAAATGATGGCTGCTTCTAAGCCAACATCCTAGTTGTTTAAGCGATTCCACATCCTTTGTCACTTAGCCCACACTTGGGGACCTTAGCTGGTAGTCTGGGTTGTTTCCCTTTTGGCAATGAAGCTTATCCCTCACTGCCTGACTCCCGGAGAACAAGTGAACGGCATTCGGAGTTTGATTGGGGTTGGTAACCTTGTGGGGTCCCTTGCCCATTCAGTGCTCTACCTCCGTCACTTTATTATCCGAGGCTAGTCCTAAAACTATTTCGGGGAGAACCAGATATCTCCAGGTTTGATTAGCCTTTCACCCCTATGCACAGCTCATCCCCTCGCTTTTCAACGCAAGTGGGTTCGGACCTCCATCCAGTTTTACCTGGATTTCATCCTGGCCATGCATAGATCACCTGGCTTCGGGTCTACTGCATGCTACCTTAGCCTTGCGGCTCATCGCCCATTTCGGACTCGCTTTCGCTGCGGCTCACCCAGTGTTTGGGTTAACCCAGGCAACATACAAGTAACTCGCCGGATCATTATTCAATAGGCACGCAGTCACCCCGACTCCGATTCCCTAAGGGCTTCAGAATCGAGGCTCCCACAGCTTGTAAGCATATGGTTTCAGGTTCTATTTCACTCTCCGCCAGGAGTACTTTTCACCTTTCCCTCACGGTACTAGTTCACTATCGGTCACAAGAGAGTATTTAGCCTTATCCCGTGGTCGGGATAGATTCACACAAGATTCCACGTGTCCCGTGCTACTTGGGAATCTCAAACAGGGAGTTTGCATCTTTTCGCCTACTGGACTATCGCCATCTATGGTTAGTGTTTCCACACTATTCGGCTAAGATACAAATTTGTAACTCCCCGGTCTGACTGCACTCAGATCCCTTCGAGATCCCACTACCCCGGCGGCACAACGCATGCAGGCTTTAACGTACCAACCGGTTTGGGCTGTTTCCCGTTCGCTCGCCGCTACTAGGGAAATCGTTTTTACTTTCTTTTCCTGAGGGTACTTAGATGTTTCAGTTCCCCTCGTTCGCCTCCCCCCGGCTATGGATTCACCAGGGGGATGTCCCGACATTACTCAGGACGGGTTTCCCCATTCGGAGATCCCCGGGTCTAAGTTTGTTTGCAACTACCCGAGGCTTATCGCAGCTTACCACGTCCTTCATCGCCTTCTTGTGCCAAGGCATCCACCATATGCCCTTAGTAACTTGATCTGAATTCTTTCAATCCCAAGCGACACACAAAACAATTTTGAAGATGCCCGCTTTTTGGTTCTCTATGAAGTTGTCAAAGACCAAATTCAGCCTTGACTTCAGCAAGACCGAATAAATATCGTTAAAAACTTTGATTCTATCGTCTTATGGAGATAACCGGGATCGAACCGGTAACCTCCCCGCCAGAGGCGGGGCGCTCTCCCAGTTTCTCCTACATGTCTTCTCTTCTTCTTAAGTCTCCAGTAAAGCTGAATCGCCCCTTTTTGCTTGTTGCTCCGCGATATGTGATTCTAAAACAAAATTCAAATGACTGTCTGGTGGAGATAACCGGGATCGAACCGGTAACCCCCGGCTTGCAAAGCCGGTGCTCTCCCAATTGAGCTATATCCCCGTATTAATTCAATTCGTAGTTCGTGGTTCATGGTTCGTAGTGAAAGATATACCCACTGCGAATTATGAACCGTCTACCACTGGTTACTATTGAGATCAGTTCATAGAAAATAGTTCATAGTTCATTATGTTTTAGGTTTTGCTTTTGCTATGAACCGTGAACTATGAACCATCAACCGCCTTCCTGGTGGGCCTAGGTGGAGTCGAACCACCGACCCCTGCGTTATCAGCACAGTGCTCTAACCAACTGAGCTATAGGCCCACGGGAATTGGTTCACGGTTCACAGTGAATGGTTCACGGTTTTAAGTTTCAGTTAGGGGAACCATGAACAATTACCATAAACCTATCTGGTCAGATTAAATTTTATTTTTCAATAGCGTGCACAAGCACAAGGTTGAAGGATGAGTCTGAAAAGAGTTTTACACACCTTGTAAATAACTCCTTAGAAAGGAGGTGATCCAGCCGCAGCTTCCGCTACGGCTACCTTGTTACGACTTAGCCCCAGTCACCGGCTTTACCTTAGGCGTCCTCCTCCCCGAAAGGTTAGAGAAACGACTTCGGGTACTTCCAGCTTCCATGGCTTGACGGGCGGTGTGTACAAGGCCCGGGAACGTATTCACCGCGACCTGCTGATACGCGATTACTAGCGATTCCTCCTTCATGAAGTCGAGTTGCAGACTTCAATCTGAACTGAGGCCGGTTTTGGGGATTGGCTCCACCTCGCGGCTTTGCGACCCTCTATACCGGCCATTGTAGTACGTGTGTAGCCCTGGACATAAGGGCCATGAGGACTTGACGTCATCCCCACCTTCCTCCAGCTTATGACTGGCAGTCTCCTTAGAGTGCTCCCCGATTGCTCGGGGGTGGCAACTAAGAACAGGGGTTGCGCTCGTTGCGGGACTTAACCCAACACCTCACGGCACGAGCTGACGACAGCCATGCAGCACCTGTGCACCGACCCATCGCTGGGGGGCTCAATCTCTTGAGCTTTCCGGTGCATGTCAAGCCCAGGTAAGGTTCTTCGCGTTGCGTCGAATTAAACCACATACTCCACCGCTTGTGCGGGCCCCCGTCAATTCCTTTGAGTTTCAACCTTGCGGTCGTACTCCCCAGGCGGGGCACTTAATGCGTTAACTGCGGCACTGCCCCGGTTAAGGGACAACACCTAGTGCCCAACGTTTACCGCTAGGACTACCAGGGTATCTAATCCTGTTTGCTCCCCTAGCCTTCGTGTCTCAGCGTCAGTATCGGGCTAGAAAGCCGCCTTCGCCACCGGTGTTCCTCCTGATATCTACGCATTTCACCGCTACACCAGGAATTCCACTTTCCTCTCCCGTACTCAAGACAGGCAGTTTCGAACGCAAGCTCCAGGTTAAGCCTGGAGTTTTCACGTCCGACTTGCCCGCCCGCCTACACACCCTTTACGCCCAGTGATTCCGAACAACGCTTGCTCCCCCCGTATTACCGCGGCTGCTGGCACGGAGTTGGCCGGAGCTTCCTCTGAGGGTACCGTCAGTCCCCGGGATTATTCGTTCCGGGAAGTTTCTTCCCCTCTGACAGGGTTTTACATTCCGAAGAACTTCATCACCCACGCGGCGTTGCTGCGTCAGGCATTTGCCCATTGCGCAATATTCCCTACTGCTGCCTCCCGTAGGAGTCTGGGCCGTATCTCAGTCCCAGTGTGGCCGTACACCCTCTCAGGCCGGCTATCCATCGTAGCCTTGGTAAGCTTTTATCTCACCAACAAGCTAATGGACCGCGGGCCCATCTTGAAGCGATAGCTTATAAATATAGGCAACCTTTGATCCCCAGAGGATGTCCTCTGGGGAAATTATCCGGTATTAGACCCCCTTTCGAGGGCTTATCCCCAACTTCAAGGTAGGTTACCCACGTGTTACGCACCCGTTCGCCACTTTACTCGCCCTCTGTATAAGCAGAACTTTCTCGTACGACTTGCATGTATTAAGCACGCCGCCAGCGTTCGTTCTGAGCCAGGATCAAACTCTCCATAAAAAAATTATTTTCTTCATTGGTTTGTTCGCAAGGATTTGTTACTCTTTTTCGGAATCGATCCTTCTTTCTTTGCTCATGCACGCTATTTAGTTTTCAGAGATCAACTCTTCCTTCTTCTAAGGAAGAATCTAAGACAAAAAAGTCTGCCGACAAATACCCGTTTTTACGGCAGACTTTCAATTTAACTTGCTTTCCGGTATTTGTCAAGTAAATTCTTTATAAATTTTTTCTCTCAAAATCTACCCGCTTGCCGAATTCTGCCTAACCGTCTTTATCCATATCTATTATCGGCATTCTCATAATAATAATTTAACCCTTGCTTGTCAAGTGTTTTTTATAAAATTTTCTCTTTCCACAACATATACTACTCATTATAGTTTGGGGTTGTTTGAACTACTAAAAAATTTTTTTCGTCATTCGCTTTTTAGACCCTAAACAGGCTTCCATAAATAGTATACGCTTCAAATCATCCAGAGTTAAGATTTTAACAATTTTTCCCATTTATTGCTAACGCTAACATTTTCTTTGACTTTCCAAAGCCAAGCGGTTAATTATGTCTTTGAATTGTAAGTAAGAAGGACAGCTACGATCTCATGACGATGAGAGCACGTAAAGACAGGGCTTGCCTGCACTGAGTCCGCCTTTGGCGGGAGAAGTGTCTCTGTCCTAACCCTGATGAGGACAGCAACACGGACGTGCCCGTCTGGGCAAGGGCTGTCCCTACGACCTTAAACTCCAAAGTGGGAGGGAATCTGAAATGTTCAAAAGAATTCTATTTGTTGGTCTACTGATCTTGATTACTTTAATCGCCTGGAAACAAGACTCAAACGCCAAAACCTGGCCACCCGGTTCCAAGATTCCGGCAGATAGCATAATCGCCGCAATCGACCGTGGAGAGGATATTAAAATTGATAGCTGTGAAATATTTGGTCCCCTTATAAAAGTAGGCGAACCAAAAAGACCGGATACAATAAATAGCATGATACAACTCAGACACAATACTTTTAAGGACATCGTCCTTTTCCGCGATTGCTATTTTTCATCCTCGGTTTGCTTTAGTGGAGCCACCTTTGGTGGGGACAGTTACTTTCTTTGGTGCATCTTTAGTAAAAATGCTGATTTCCGGGGTGTTGCTTTCAGTGGGGACGCCGATTTAATGGGAACCACTTTCAGGAGATTTGCCTACTTTGACGGTGCCACCTTCAATAGACTCGCCTTATTTTCTTCAACTACTATTGGTGATAGTGGCCATGCTTCCTTTGTCAAAGCCACCTTTACCACATTTGCTTCCTTTTCCCGGGCATTATTTAGTGGATCTGCTTCCTTTCGGAATGCCTCGTTTGGAGGATTTTGTGACTTTTCAGAAGCGGAATTTCAAAAGAAAGTGGATTTCCGGCTCAAAGAATTGAAGAATTTCTATATAAAATGGAAACAACTTGAAGGGCATCTTTCTTACGGTGAGGCTCCTTTTGTATTAAAATTTATGAAATACTTTGAAGTACAAAGACAGTTAGATGATGCTGATGGAGCTTATCTGTTTTTAAAAGATCAAGAAAGAAGAGAAAAATCCTGGTTGCGAAGGTACTTTGAATATTGGGTCTTACAACTACCTTGCGGATATGGGGTAAGGCCTTGGAACATATTATTTTTGAGCATAGGTATTATTTTGATTTTTACGCTCTTTTATACTAAATCCAACGGCATTAAAGAAATTGAAAAAGAATTCGGGAATCCAAGAAGACGAAGAATACGTCAAGGCGCTTGTAGAAGCTTTAGAAAAAGATGGCGTTACGCCTTCTATTTCAGTTTCCAAACTTTTATCATTGGTGTTGTTCCAGACTGGTATCCTACGGATGAATTTCTCATTAATACTAGGAAGATCAAACTTTTTAAATTTAGAACTCTTTCAATGATCGAGGGAGCTCTGGGCTGGGTTCTTTTGGTGTTATTTGTGGTAACCTTGACCAGAAAATTTATAAGATGATCTTTGTATGTGCCTGTCGGGCCCCCAGAGTGGTAGGTCAAGCATGGCGGAGCCTGCTTGACAGACTCTCTAACCTAACGGGCACAGGAAACGGGAAAATTTCGCTTGACCTGTTAGCGGGCATTGCTATATTGTGCTCGTAGTTTAAATTGCCGTTCACTGAGGAGCCATGATGAACGACAAAGTGACTGAGGGTAAGGGAGGAAGCGGAATATCTAAAGATAGGATTTTCGTCCGAGCACCTGACACCAAGATAAGTCAGGAACACGGGGCTCCGGTCCAACCTACTATTTACATTAAACGATGAATCCATTTTCAATATCTAGTGTCTTGTAACTGAAGTATCTTTACAATTATGTAACTTGGTAAGGATTTCATCTGCGGTTTTTGTCCATATAAATGGTTTCGGATTCTTATTATTGGCTTCAATGTATTGTTCAATGGCATCTATGAGTTCCTTGACACTTGTGAAGGTTCCACGGCGAATGCGTCTGGAAGTAAGAATTCCAAACCAGATTTCAATTTGATTTAACCAAGAAGAGCTTGTGGGAGTAAAATGAAGATGAAAGCGCGAATGCCGTTTCAGCCAGTTTTTTACTTTCTGATGTTTATGGGTGCCGTAATTGTCAACGATCAAATGGAGGTCTAATTCATTTGGGGTTTGTTTATCTATTAACTTTAGCTCGTAGGTCAAGCATGTCCGTAGGACTGCTTGACGAAAGAGATCTACGCTCTAGTGCCCCCCGTGAGCTTCATCGTTGTCATCCTACGGCCTCAGGTTGAAAATCCCGCCAAAGGCGGGGAAAAACAAGCCACCATCTTGAGATGGTGGTAGTTGACTTTCAATGGAGGCGGGAATTTTCGTATGAATGTGCGTATGCACTCACACGAGCATACGCATATCCCGCCGTGAAGTAAAAATCAAGAAGATGATTTGCCTGTGAATGGAGGTTAAATTTATGAATTACGAAGAGGAAAAAAAGAGATATGTCTCATTCTGTGGTTCATACTGTCATCTCTGCGATTGGTTCACAGGAAAAATACGAAGAATTTTTCAGTCGGCTAAAGATATGATGGAAGAATACGGATTCAAAAAACTTCTTAATGGAAAAGCCGACAGAGAGACTCTGAAAATTGGCTTGGAAATCCTTGCTCAATCGGGAATATGCTCCGGTTGCAAAACAGAAATTGCAAAAACCCCAAAAGAGGACAGGTGCCCGATTCGGCAATGTTGCTTTCAGAAAGGTTTTGATCTTTGTAACCAGTGTTCTGAATTCCCTTGCGATACATTGAAAAGCAATCCGGGTGTTATAAAATTTCACTGTATCGAAAAGTTGAGAGAGATTAAAGAGAAGGGCATCGAGCATTGGATTGACAAACAATGGGCGGAGTTGCTAAAAGAAAAAAGATGAAATGATACTTAGTTTAGCTTCCGATAACGGCTTAGACTGGTTGAATTAGAGAGGAAAATCTTTAACGCAATTCTCGAGAAGCTAAACTCCATTGTGCTTGATTTTCCCAAATGCTTCGCATTTCGCAAAGCCCGAAAACGTTCACTGAGATTCCGCTTTATGCTTTTTCAAATCAGTTATGATCAATAAGACGAGTATGAATGACGCTGCAACTAAAAGGGCGGCATTACTTGTCGCCACGTTGTCCTCTTTTCTTACCCCCTTCATGGGCTCCTCGGTTAACATCGCGCTTCCCTCCATCGGCAGGGAGTTTGCAATGGATGCGGTTTTGTTGGGTTGGGTTGCCACCTCCTATCTTTTAGCCGCGGCAATGTTTCTCCTCCCCTTTGGAAGGATAGCAGATATACATGGAAGGAAAAGGATTTTCACTTATGGCATATTAACTTATGCTGTTTCGTCTTTTCTTTCGGCAGTTGCTCCTTCTGTCATCTTACTTATTTCCTTCAGAATTTTGCAGGGAATCGGAGGCGCTATGATCTTTGGCACCGGAATAGCAATTCTTACCTCAGTATTTCCTGCCAGTGAGAGGGGGGAAGTTTTGGGAATAAACGTTGCGGCAGTTTATTCAGGGCTTTCCTTAGGACCTTTTTTTGGTGGGTTCTTGACTCAACAGCTCGGCTGGAGAAGTATTTTTTTCTTAAACGTACCTCTAAGCTTGATAATCATTGCTTTTACCTTATGGAAATTGAAGGGAGAATGGGCTGGGGCAAAAGGAGAGAAGTTTGATTTTGTCGGATCCATAATATATGCAGTCTCGCTTCCGGCCATGATGTATGGTTTCACTCTTTTGCCAGCCATATCCGGTGCCTGGCTGATCGGTTTGGGTGTCTTGGGACTTTTGGCATTTATCAAATGGGAGATAAAGGCGGAAAGTCCGGTTTTGAATATAAATCTCTTCAGAAACAACAGAGTCTTTGCCTTCTCTAATTTAGCGGCATTGATTAATTATGGTGCCACCTTTGCCGTGACTTTTCTTTTGAGCCTTTATTTGCAGTATACCAAGGCGCTTACTCCTCAGCAGGCAGGCACAATTCTGGTATGCCAACCTGTGATAATGGCTCTCTTCTCCCCTCTTGCCGGCAGGCTTTCGGACAAAATTGAACCGAGAGTAGTTGCTTCTGTTGGAATGGCGTTCACAATGGTCGCGCTTTTCCTGTTCACCTTCCTGGCCCAAAACACCGGTATAGGATTTGTCATCACCAGTTTGATTGTCATTGGATTTGGCTTGGCTTTGTTCTCGTCTCCCAATACCAATGCAATTATGAGTTCTGTTCAAAAGAGATCTTACGGAGTAGCCGCCGCCACGGTGGGAACCATGCGCCTGACCGGGCAGATGTTGAGCATGGGTATTGCCATGCTGGTATTTGCCGTATACATCGGGAGGGCAGAAATTACACCCGAGAATTACCCAGCCTTCTTGAGAAGCGCCAAGTGTGCCTTCATAATTTTTACCGCCCTTTGTTTCGGTGGCATATTTGCCTCGCTTGCCAGAGGCAAGGTGCGGTGAAATTTGGATTTCGCAACCGCTTGCACTGAGTCGTGAAGAAACTTTACTTGAGGGCTCGATAGATTTAAAGGTTGAAGTAAACGCAAAATTTTGGTTGCTTTTTGGGCAAAAAATCTGTAAATAATAGTGGGCCGTCTTGAATGCGCGGCACTCAATTAATTTGGGCGGTAAAATTTCGTTTGTCTGGGAATTGCCACGCACGAAACGTCAAGGTGTACGAGGGGGCTTGTGGTTCTCGGAACCACGTGCAATGCTTGTGAGAAGCAGATAAGGGGAGGACTTGGAACATGCCTACTTGCGAATTAACCACTGTAATACGTGTGGAAAGTCCGCTTCATAGGCGCAAGCTGCCTATTGGTCATCAGAGAACTTGCCAATGCGGACCTACCCATATTAACTGCTTAACTGCAAAGGAATGGCTGAAGCGTCAACTGGGCGTGTGGCAGTTTAACTATGAGGCGAGAGACATCCGCAACAAGAAGGTACACCCAGCAACTTTTCCCATCTCTTTAGCTAGGAGGATTATTGAGCTTTTCACTCACCGGGGAGAACTTGTCCTAGACCCATTCGTTGGCAGTGGCACTACCCTCGTTGCTGCAGCAGATGTTAATCGGAGTGCGGTTGGCTTTGACCTCCTCGGGAGGTATATTGAGTTGTGTGGGCAACGGCTCTCACAAGGGAGCGTTTTTAACGATGTGCAGCAGATTGCCATTCACGATGATGCTAGGCACATAGCAGAGTATTTTGAGCCTGAGACTATCAGTCTAATATGGACGTCTCCTCCCTACGCAAATCTGTTGAATAGACCTCGAAAGAACAAATCCCGGAGATTCAGGGATAACGAGCAACTGGGCAAGGTCGAGCAGTATTCGCAGGATCCGAGGGATCTCGGGACTATGGACCTTGATGAATACACCCATGCCATGGGTGACATCTTTGAGGCCTTATTACCATTACTTCGGCCCAAGGCACACTGCGTTATCAACGTCCCCGACATGTGGTGGGAAAACAAAAGAATTACCATTCATGTTTCGCTAATCGAAGAATTGAGAAGACGCGGGTATGAACTCAGAAATATAATAATCTGGGATAGGACAAATCTTGTCAACCGGATTGGAATTTTTGGTTGGCCCAGCAATTACATTACGATGGGGGTGACTTTTGAATACCTGTTAGACTTTTGGCGGCCACCGAAAACAACCAAGAAACCCAAAGGATAATGGTTCGTTCATGGACTTGTATTCAAAAGAAGACCTGATAGACAAGTTGAAAGAAATCAGGAGGCGAGGATGGATTGCCAACAACCGACCTGGAAATGTCGGGGGAATAGGGAATACGTTGGAGGATCTCCTCGGTATAGAAGAGAACAATCTACCTATCCCGAACGCGGCCGAATGGGAGCTAAAGTGCCAACGGATCGGCACATCTTCGTTGACGACGCTTTTTCACATGGAGCCCTCCCCACGTGCTGTTGGATTTGTTCCGAAAATGTTATTGCCTCTATACGGCTGGGAGCATCAGTCTATCCCTGATGAGATGAGTTTTCGCCAGACGATCAATGGTTTATCGAGTACCGATAGAGGCTTCAAAGTTGTGGTTGATCGTAATGCTCGGAAGGTTTTGATCTCCTTTGATGCGAATGCTGTGGCGGACAGACATTCCCTGTGGCTGAAGTCCGTTGAGAGCCGGGTTGATCTGGACGAATTGAATCCTCAACCCTATTGGGGCTTTGATGACCTATTTCATAAGGCGGGGACAAAGCTGTTAAATTGTTTCTACATACGTGCCGAGGTGAAGATAGAAGGGCGAAGTGAGCATTTCTGGTACAGAGAAATCATGATCCTGCAAAGGTTCTCCTTAGAAAGCTTTTTGAAGGCTATCGAAGAAGGGTCTGTCCTTGTGGATTTCGACGCCCGGACCGGCCACAACCACGGCACGAAGTTCAGACTCCGACAAGACAAGTTGCCCCATCTATATGAACATGTGGAGAAGTTTTGATGCTTCGGGAATAGTCGCCAGATCCCGCCAAAGGCGGGGGAATTCCCGAAGCCAGCAGGATTGATATGAATAAGGCCGAAGAATTTGTATATAGACTTTGCACGAAATCGTTTTTGTCGTTGTGGAGCTATCCCAATCCGCAAGGTAAAAACCCCGGCAAGGAACTCTGCGACATTCTTGTGGTTTGCGAGCCGGACGTAATAATTTTTTCTGTGAAAGAAGTCGGAGTCACCGACAATAGAGACATCGTGGTGAATTGGGAAAGATGGCGGAGACGAACTGTTCAGAGGCCAGCAAGAGACATTTACGGGGCGGAACGCTGGATTACTAAGAATAAAAGTGTTATCACAAAGGATGGGAAACCCGGGCTGCCTTTCCCCCGGTCATCCTCTAGAAGACTGCATAGGGTGGTTGTTGCGCTTGGAGGCGGACGAGAGGTGCCGATTCCGTCTGCCGACTTCGGTAAGGGTTTCGTACACGTTTTTGACGAAGCATGCCTGGACATTGTGATGGCAGAACTCGATACCATCTGTGATTTTGTGAAATACCTGCATGACAAAGAGGCACTGTATCACAAGGGGGTGAAGATCACCCTTCTTGGGGGCGAAGAGAATTTACTAGCGCGTTACCTGGAAAACGACCGTACCTTTCCAGCGAATTGGGATTCCGTCCTCGTAGACGATGGTTTGTGGGCTGGTTTTACTCAGCGCCCCGAATATCAACGGAAGAAACAAGAAGATAAACATAGTTACCTGTGGGATAGGCTCATTGAATATATATGTGACAGCTTCTATGAAGGCAAATTGGAGGTGGGAAATTCTCTGTCTGATGTCGATCGAGTACTTCGTATCATGGCTCGTGAGAACCGATTGAGTCGCTGGGTCTTGAGCAAGAGTCTCGCGGAGTTCATACGTTCGGTGCAAGGCAACAAGATTAGATCACGATATTTCCAATCACCCTCTGGCGTACCTTATGTGTTTTTGCAACGCCCTCACGGGTATGACAATAGCCAAAGACGCGCCGAACTTGCTAATCGTTGTTTTGTGGTCAGGGGTTACCACCCAGATCAGACCACTGTAGTCGGAATTGCTACTGAGGAATATGATTTCGAAAAGGGGACCTCTTTTGATGTAGTCGTCTTTTCTAAAGATGAGTGGACTGCTGAGGACAAGGCCCGAGCAGAGTTTTTGCAAAACGAAATGCGCTATTTCAAAAAGCTCAGACAGACTCCTTTTCAGGAAGACGAATATCCCGGTTCAATCAGCGGATGAACAGAAATCGTGCGTGAAGTTTCACTAGCAACAATCGTTTCACCTTTTTTGTCCAGGCTGAACATGTAAACTCTCTACTGAGTCAACAGGAGTAAAGAATTCGGCATACGACAAAGCCTATGAGAAATGTGCTCATCTATACGACCTGTTTGACACCAAGGAAAACATAAAGTTCTTTTCCATTATGCCTCTGAGGCGGGCGAGATACTTGATATCGGTGCAGGGGGAGGCATCCATTGCAAATCCCTGAAACCTTTTATGATCATGTTTCGTTTATAAAGTATCACAATAGGAGGAGAAGGACTATGAAAATGTCTCTTAAGTTATTCTTAGTTTCTGCTTTATTTCTTCTATTCATTTGTTTACTCCTGCCCGCAGAGGATCTAAAAGGAGAGAAGCTGACCGATGATGATTACACCGCACTAAAAATATGTGAAGGAGTCATCCAGTTGTTCAAGCAGTTCCCAGACTCTGCCTGGCCCGGGTACGATCTTACCCAAAAACCATTTATCTTCTATATGCCTGGCAAATGGGCGCTTCTGTTCAACTACTCGAAGGAAACTGACGGCTTTACGTCGTATCCGGAAGATTGGCCAGACTTGGGAACTGACGTATTGTATCATCAAGGTCAATACAAAAACCTTGCTGGCCAGCTTGCGTTCAATCTCTCAGTGGACACGATAAAGGCAACCGCTACTAATTATTCCAAAAAATCTACAGTGGATTTGTTTGCTTTTATCGTTCACGAGAACTTCCACCAATACCAATTTGACTGCTTCGGTGAAATTCCTTGGGAGCGCGAAGAAAGATACCCGATTCAAGATCGCCAGAATACTGCCCTTGCCTATCTGGAAATGCGTCTGCTGATGGATGCATTACAGATGGCAAAGGCTAGCGACGTCAAGAATTGTCGTGAATACATGAAGCAGTTTGTGGCCGTTCGGAATCACCGCTGGGAACAAGCTGATCCTTTTGTGGCAAGATACGAACAGGGACAGGAACTCGAAGAGGGAACCGCCAAATATGTGGAAATAAAGAGCATTAATCTTATGACAGGTGTTAAATATAAATCATCGCTTTCCGGTTTGACCAGCCCTCTGTTGGAGGATTTTTCCTCGATTTTGATGCCTGAATATCTCCTTGCGGATTTTCAAGAACGAATAACTGGAAACTCAATCTCACCTGAGGATGTGCCCAGAAACAGGATATATCCGGTGGGGAGTGCCCAAGGATTCCTGTTAGATTACCTTAAGATCGACTGGAAAGGGAAAGCCCAGCAAGCAGGTTCAGAGTTCACATATGCACAGCTTTTTAGAGACAACCTGGGCATGGAGGAGGACGAATCAGAAAAGTTTTTGAAAAAGGCAAAAGACAACTACGATTATGAAAAAGCCTTAGCTTCAACTGATGCGCTTGTTCGGGAATATCTAAGTGGATTTAATGAGGAGTTGGAATCCTTTGAAGCCCAGGATGGCTATCGCATAGAAATAAATTTAAGTTCCAAAAATCTTAGACGCAGCCGTTCGTCAACTGCAAAGAAATGGCGTGTTGACAAAGGCACCCGGGAGCTTTGTCGCCATTTTAATATCTACGTTCTGGAGACTGTTCTGGACAAAACCCTTCTTCTGCAGGTGCACGATACTGGATTGTTGGAACAGAATGATTGGGACAATAGGATAAGAGGGGTCACATTCTTTATTCCAGAGATAACTTCTATCTCGTTGGATGGAAAGTCTCTCAAACTTGCAGAGGACACACAATACCAATTCAAAAACATTGAGATGCTTGGAAAGAATTTGAAATTCAACTACTCCAAAGATGGCACTATCATCGTTACTGATCACAGGGTGAGAATAAACCTGATCCCGTGACCCAATCTTAGAAAGAGAAAATACGTTACATAATGGTGTAATTGAGGTTCGCTTCGCTTTCTGAAATTCCTTTGGCTCCTTGTTGGAATCTCTGGCCAGCCGGCAGGAGTAATAAATTTGGCATATGATACAGGCTATGAGCAATGTGCTTATCTCTACGACCTGTTTGACACCAAGGAAAACTTAGGGTTCTTTTTGCATTATGCCTCTGAGGCTGTTGAGATACTTGATATCGGTGCAGGAACAGGTCGCACTTCGAAAGAGCCTTAGAGCGCATTATGAAAAAACAGAAACAAGCTTATATCTATGCCATTACTGCCGTCCTGTTCTGGTCGACCGTAGCCTCTGCCTTCAAAGTCTCATTAAGATACTTGGATTTTCTTCAACTGCTATTTTTCGCCTCAATTGTTTCCATCATAGTTCTTTTTCTGATTTTACTGATTCAGAATAAACTGAGTCTTTTCAAAGAATACTCAAGAAAAGATTATCTGCATTCTGTAATGTTGGGCTTTTTGAATCCATTTCTTTATTATGTAATTTTGTTCAAAGCCTACTCCCTGCTTCCTGCCCAGGAAGCTCAGCCGTTGAATTACACCTGGTCTATAATGCTTGTTTTATTATCCATACCTTTACTCAAACAAAAAATAGGAGTCAAAAGTATCCTTGCAATCTTCGTCAGCTACTTCGGGGTTTTCATAATTTCAACCCGGGGTGATATTTTGGGATTGTCTTTTACCAATTTGAATGGAGTGCTTTTGGCGTTAGGAAGTGCAGTAATCTGGGCTTTATTCTGGATTTATAATATTAAAGACAAACGCGATGAAGTTGCCAAGCTGTTTTTGAATTTTTCTTTTGGGTTTATTTTTATACTGATTTCAATTATACTCTCATCAAAAATGACAATTCCGGCTATGGCAGGGTTTGCTGGGGCAACTTATGTGGGTTTATTTGAAATGGGAATCACTTTTGTTTTGTGGTTGAAAGCTTTGAAATTATCCAGAACAACGGCTCAAGTGAGTAATCTGATTTACCTGTCTCCGTTCTTGTCATTGGTGCTAATTCATCTTGTAGTGGGAGAAAAAATATTACTTTCAACCATAATCGGATTGATCTTCATCGTGGCTGGTATTATAATACAACAACGTTACGGCCAGCGTGGACCAACTGTTCGGCACTCTTCGAGTTCCTCTGTTTACTTGGGTCCACAGAAAGCCAATAGGCTTTAAGGAGGATTGATCCACAAATACATAAATGAAACCGGAGAGGAGCAAAATGAAAAGGGAATCTTTGAAAAATATGGTGAACAAAGAGGTATGGCAACAGTGCTCTTTAAGGCTTAAGAATGAGGAAGCGGTTGGGGTCCTTTATAAACTTTTTGATTATATAATTGATACTCTGGCTGAGAGAATAGATGAAATTAAAACGGAGGACGGGAAGACCATTTCCTTCTTCTTTGAAGGACGAGAATTTTTAACTATCAACGTGACCCGAAAAGATCTGCGTATTTACATACATCCGAAAGCTGGTGTTTTCTTTGATCCCAAAGCAAAGTTTGACGTTGAGAAATTCAGATTCTGGGAAACCGCATACCATAAAGCATCTGGTAAAAACAGAGCTATGAGCGTATGGATATCGGAGAAGCAATATCTACCAAGAGTCAAAAAAATTATCGATTATATTCCGAAAATTATAGAGGCTTAAGACATTTACCGAATGGTTTGGTAGCCGCATCCTTTCCGCCAGAGGCGCCCGCCTGCCAGATGTCGGGCAGGGATCTGCCTATGACAGACAGGGTGCGAGCAAGCATAGAGATTGATAAGAAACTCATTTGCTTAACCAAACACTTTAGGTTTTCAAAATGGTGTTAAAAACAAGACTGTTTATAATCGGAGGTTTTATTATCTGCATCCTTGTTTTTCTATGGTTTGGTGTTCTGAGGTCACCATCTGAGCTTTCAGAAAACAAGTTTATGGAAATCTACGTTGAGCTTTCCATCGCCAAAGAAACATTCGCTTCAGATACCGTAAGGCTAAAAGAAGAAAAAGAGAGAATATTTGAACAAGCGGGGGTTACACAGGATGAGGTGAATGAGTTTGTAAAACGATGCAATCAGAAACCTGACAGGTGGGCAGGGGTATGGAAAAAGATAGTTGAAAAGTTAGAGGAAAGACGACAGGATCTTAAGTGACCATGAATGCGTTCTTTATGTGATCGATGAACTCCTCCCCTTTTTGGTAGTTTATAGCTAAAACATCGAATCGGAAATCGCAATCGGTTGTGTTTTCCTTTTGAATGAAATCGTAAGCCGCCTCAATTAGATTTTTTTGTTTCTTGAGATTCACCCACTGTTGTGGTGCTCCAAAGCTTTTTGATCTTCCCGCTTTAACCTCGACAAAAACGATGGTATTCCCATCTTTGCCAATAAGATCGATCTCCTTGTGTCCGTATCTGTAGTTCCGTTTTAGAATCAGAAAGCCTTTTCTCTTTAAATATTCCTCAGCTAACGCTTCGCCTTTTTTCCCTAATTTTTGCTTATACTTCTTCATAAGATGACTTGATTGGCAGGGCTAAATGCCCGGCCCTATGAGTTTTAAGAACATTTTGATTCACATAAAGGCGGGAATTTATCCCGCCGCAGGGGTCGCCTTATCCCCTATCTCCCCCTCTCCATTTCATGTTGAAAATCCCGCCAGAGGCGGGGGAGAGAGGGGAAATAGGGGGAGAGGTCTAAAATCAACCCATATCCATATCGATCTGATTTGTCTGGCATAGCTTGATCGGGTTAAAGGATTTTCTGTGAATTTGGCAGGGACCAAAGGTTTTCAAAGCTTCCAAATGGGCTTTGGTAGCGTAGCCCTTGTGCTCCGCAAAACAAAACTCTGGATACTTCCGGTGGTATTTGAGCATGATTCTGTCCCGGGTGACCTTAGCTACTATGGATGCCGCCGCTATGGAAAGGCTCAGGCAGTCTCCTTTTACCACTGGCATCTGAGGAAGTAATAGTTGGGGGATTTTTTGATTTCCGTCCACCAGTATAAATTCGGGCGGGTTTTTTAGCTTATTTACCGCTTTCCACATCGCCTTTAAAGAGGCATTCAGTATGTTTATCCTGTCGATGGTCCTCTCTCCCACTATTCCGATTCCCACCTCCTGGGCGTTTTTTAGGATTTGATCAGAGAGCTTTTCTCTCTTCTTAGAGGTGAGCTTTTTGGAATCGTTTACTTCTGGCAAAAACAAATTAGGAGGCAAGACTACACAGGCGGCAACAACCGGTCCTGCCAGCGGACCCCTCCCCACCTCATCCACCCCTGCCACTACCCTGAAACCTTGCTTCCATAGCTTGCTTTCCAAGGCAAGTAGGTTATTTGGTATATTAGTCATAAAATTTTATCCCGAAAAAATTCTATGTCGGGCAACTTTGCAGCCCGACCTACCAGATTATCTCTTTCTGGCTTTTCTTTGACTGCTCCAACCCCTCTTCTACGTTCAAGAGCTTTGTTTTGAGGATGTTTTTGGCCTTCTCTGTCTTCAATCCCCCACGCATAGGCCTTTTTGCCTTCTGTTTTAAAAACTCTGTCTGGATTGGAGAAATATCTGCTTTGTCGAAGTTAAACTTATCCGCCACCTTTAGAGCAAAATCATAGCGGGAGAGATATTCTGCTCCCCCAATGTGAAAAATTCCGGATAGATTTCTTTCCACCATCTCCAATATACACAAAGATAGATTGTCCGCTAAGGTGGGGTTGTTGAACTGGTCGGTGACGATTTTGATCTTCTCACCAGCGGAAAGTTTTTCTATAAGCCAGAGCAAAAAGTTTTTCTTTACTTTTTTTCCGAATCCATAAAGAACATTGGTCCGCACTATGAGAAAATCGATGCCACCTTGTTTTATTATGTTCTCACTTTCCAGCTTGGTCTCTCCATAAAAGCTTACCGGATGGGGAGGATCGTCCTCGGAATAAGGTCCTCTCTCTCCGTCAAAGATGAAATCCGTGGACACATGAACCAATTTAATTTTGTGCGCCTGACATACGTTCACCAGATTCTTGATCCCACCCACGTTGACCGCCCAGGCCTGATCTTTGTTAATCTCACATCCATCCACGTCCGTATAAGCGGCGGCATTTATGATTGCCCAAGGATTATAAAACCGGATGTAAAACTGAAGTGCTCTTCTGTCGGTCAAATCCAAGCTTTCATAGGATGAATTTGGAGAGGATACTAAATTTTGTGGATGAAGGTCTGTGGCGATGACCTTATAAGATGATGAGAAGTGCCGGCAAAGCTTCTGCCCCAGAAGTCCGTTTGCTCCGGTGATCAAGACCGTTCCTATGGATTCTGCGGACTTCACATTTTTCCCTTCAGGGTAAACCCCTCTCTGTCCCAACCCTAAGAAGGACAGCCACAAGGGCTGTCCCTACAAAAATCTCTCTCAGGTTGATTCCCTCTGGACATAGTGCTTCTCATAATATTCCAAATACTCCCCGCTCTTTATCTTCTGCCACCAGCTCTGATGGGCAACATACCAATCCATGGTCTTGGAGATCCCTTCTTCAAATGGAGTGTCCGGCTTCCAGCCCAGTTCAACTCCTATCTTGGAGCAGTCCAGAGAATATCGCCGATCGTGAGCCGGTCGGTCCTTCACATGTTTGACCAGCGACTCAGGTTTGCTCAACTTCTTTAGGATCAAATCGGTGATCTCTAAGTTGGTCTTCTCATTTCCTCCGCCGATGTTGTAAATTTCTCCCACCTTACCTTTGTGCAAGATAACATCCAAAGCCTTGCAGTGATCCTCCACATAGATCCAATCCCGCACATAAAGCCCATCTCCATAGATTGGCAGGGTTTGGTCAAACAGGGCATTGGTTATGAAAAGGGGGATGAGCTTTTCGGGAAATTGATAGGGGCCATAGTTGTTGGTGCATCGGGTAATTATGGCAGGGAGATGAAAAGTTTCAAAATAGGAGCGGACTAAAAGATCAGCCGAGGCTTTGCTTGCGGAATAAGGGCTGTTGGGTAAAAGGGAGGAGGATTCAGTAGAGGAGCCTTCTTTGCCTAAACTTCCGTATACTTCGTCTGTGGAAACCTGGATGAATCTGTCTATTTTGAACTTCAGAGCGGATTCAAGCAAAACCTGTGTTCCCAGGACATTGGTTTTTACGAATATGGCTGGATCATAGATGGATCTGTCCACGTGGCTTTCGGCGGCGAAGTGAACCATGGCACTAACGCCGTCTTTCACTATCCGATTCACCAGCTCAGAGTCACAGATGTCTCCTTTGACAAATTGATAATTAGGCTGGTTCTCTATATCCGAAAGATTATCCAGATTCCCGGCGTAGGTGAGCTTGTCCAAGTTTATGATGTGGTAATGTGGATACTTGGAAAGAATGTATCTGATGAAATTTGACCCGATGAATCCAGCCCCCCCAGTGATTAGAATTTTCATACACATCCCAACAAAGCAGTTTACTCGGTTGTACTTAGAACATTTCACAATTTTCTTGTTTTGGAGTATATCTTTTAGCTTTTTTGAACCAGTCGAGCTTAGGGGGGAGTTTTGGCTTCTTGCCTTCTAATATCTCTTTTAGCGTTAAAATTTGAATTTGGAGATACTCCTCCCCATTAGGTGATCTGTAATATCCTTTGTCTAAAGCTTCCTTTTTCATCGGAGCGGTAGGTGCTTCCAACGTAATAAATATTCCCATTTTTGCTTTTTCTCTATCTATAACATAACCTAAATCCCTTATATCCTTCACCGATACCTTTCCACTCTTAACTTGAACTACCACGCTTTTAATTTTCTCTTTCTCGTCCATAAAGTAAATAAATCCATCAATTCCCGTATCAGCTCCTCTTTTCTTATCTCCATAGGGTCGAGCATCTACCAGAGATAAGACCCACCATTGAAATTGATATCTATTTTGCACAGCTAATCCTTTTGCGCCTTCAAAATCCACAGGTTCACCAATAATCTTGTAATCTTTTTTCGGTTCCAAGCCAAATTGATTTTTTAGCCTCCACTTAATCAGGTTAATAGCTAAATGGGTTATATCTATCCCAATCCAGATCCTTTGCAGTTTTTCTGCTACCGCTATAGTAGTTCCACAACCACAGAACGGGTCTAAGATTATATGGTTTTTGTTCGAGGAAACCTTTATAATTTGCTCCAATACAGCTTCCGGCTTTTGAGTAGGGTAACCTAATCGTTCTTTTGCCGCTCTATTTATCACCGGAATCACCCACCAGTCTCTTGGCGGGACACCAGGAGCTTTGTCAAGATAATCCCTGTATACCCAATCTGGGTGGCTCTTTTCCAATAAGATATCAAGTCCTTGTTTTCCAACATAAGTTCCACCCTTCCCTCTTATTTGAAATCTTCTCCCGTTTTCATCTGTGTAATTAAATTTCTTAAATGTCCCTTCGCTATACGGCAGTGCTGCCTCTTTCCAGTTGAAAATATGTTGGTCGTTTCTCTTTTTTGTATAGAAAAAGATAACATCATGTTTCTTATTCCAATATTTTTTTGCAATCTCTCTTTCTGTATAACACCAGACTATTTCGCTTCTAAAATTCTCCTTTCCAAAGACCGTATCCATCAAAATTTTTAGATAATGACCGGCAGTCGGGTCGCAATGCAGATAAATGGAACCTGTATCTTTCAGCACTCTTCTCAACTCAAGCAACCTGATACACATCATGGTTAGATATGCCATGACATCGTTAATCCCTACGAAATCTCTGAACGCAGTCATCATTTTCACAACGTTTACAGGTGTCTGCTTGATTATGTCTTGGAAGGCTCTCTCTGTCTCTTCTGTCCAGTGCCAAGTATCCTCGAAAGCAGTTATCTGAGCGGTAGAGGGCTTGCCGGTGGGCTCTTTAAAAAGGATATTATAAGTAGCCTTAGAGTTAAAGGGCGGGTCTAAATAAACTAAGTCAATTGAATTGTCCGGGATGTATTTTCTGAGAACTTCTAAGTTATCTCCGTAATAAAGAGCATTTTCCATGTGCTTGCTCCAAAGGCGCAAAGCCTTGTTCATCCATCTTGCCTTTCCCAATCATATGGGATGTCGCCTTCATGTGGGCTGATTCTGAATTCGTCCGGCTGATCGTAGTTGTAGACTTCGGTTGGTATGTTGATGCAGATGGCTTCTTGTTCACTTACGCACTTGAAACCATGCAGAACCAGAGGGGGTATCTTTACCAACATGGGATTATGTTCCCCCAAGAAGAATTCATTTATCTCACCTTTGGTAGAGGAATCCTCACGATTATCATATAA
>Ga0315543_1001484_pt1 | contig 25180 bp, 23 predicted proteins | sample SalMarSW160210MG_2_FD_203098 | JGI IMG/M metagenome (GOLD analysis project Ga0315543, IMG submission 203098) | Salt marsh sediment microbial communities from the Plum Island Ecosystem LTER, Massachusetts, United States - Salt Marsh Sediment SW1601-210 ... | reverse complement strand
CAGAGGCAACAAAGCCTGTTACGGCTTGGTCTCGAAGCGGTAACCCACCCCCCGCACGGTGCGCAAGTACACCGGTGCTCTAGGTACATCCTCGATCTTTTCCCGAATCCAGCTCACGTGAACATACAGCGTCCTTTTATCGCCCAGGTAACTAGTGTCCCACACCTCTTTCATGATCTTTTTGTGGCTCAACACCTGGCTCGGATTGCTCATGAACATTTTGAGAAGCAGGAACTCTTTCGGCGTCAGACGATAGCGATGCTCCCCCTTGGTCAAACCGCGGCTCTGCAGATCGAGCACCAAGTCCCCACGGCGCAGAAAGCGCAAAGTGCCCTTCTTTCGTTTTCGCCGACGCTTCAGGGCATTCTCCACAGTCGCCAGCAATTCACGGAAGTCCAGGGGGTTAGTCAGGTACTCGACACCTTCAATCTCGTCGAGCTTGGCAGGGGACTCAGTAAGGGCAATGATAGGCACTGTCGTTGCATCGCGCAGAAGCCGGCACGTTTCTGATGCTTTCGTGTCAGAAGCGGGGATCTCGAAGATGACCAGGCTAGGCTTGTGCTTGCGTACTTGTCTGAGGGCCGCCTTGCGCTCCAGTATGTGGATGTCGTAACCTTTTTTCGATAGGTTCCTGCTGAGTAAGCCGGCAGTAAAACCTTCATCCTCAATGATGAGGATCTCCTTAGCCATGGTCAAGGTCCTTCCGATACTGGAGCACAAGAAGGTTAGCGACGAGAAAACCGCAGGGTATCCTGAGAAAGGGATTTTCTCTGGATGGTGCTATTATACAACAGTAATCGTTTCCCTGCAACAATCACATGGGAGAAGGCAATCAGCGAGCCAATGGATTGTCGATGGGTGTGGCGAACGGCAGGCGGAGAGACGTTGCGTGTGCAATCTCACCGCACGGTGAGGCAACGTCTCTGCAATTGCCGCACGAACGGCTGGAAACCGGGATGCACCCAAGGTGTAGCGATGAACGCGATGAATTGACTTTACCGCCCAATCGATGTATCATTAGTACAGGCTAGCTTGTTACGTGGTAAGTGTTGAATGCCAAGGGGTCTGGAGAATGAAGGACAAAACACGGCGTTTGCCTCTTCCACCAACTGATATCATCACTGTCCTGGTTTCCATGGGTGCCGTTTTCTTCATCCTGGCATTCGGCGGCAAGGCACTGGAGGCCTATCGCTTGCAGCGGCACAATGCGATGCTGGACACCGAAATTGCGGCGCTCGAGGAGGAGCAGGAGCAGCTTCAGGAACGCCTGGAGTACGTGAAATCGCCAGAATATGCGGAGAAAGTTGCGCGTGAGCAGTACAGATGGGCCAAACCCGGTGAGAATCTTATCATCCCCATTTTCCGACGACGCCCCGTTGTGGCAGCGACCCCAACTGCATCGTCTCAACCTGAAGCCGGGACGAGGGGTAGCGCCCAGGCAGCTTCCCATTGGCTGGATTGGTTGAATCTGCTGACGGGCTCATTTGACTAGGACTCAATTCTCAGTATAATACCGGACACAACGCGGGGTGGAGCAGTGGCAGCTCGTTGGGCTCATAACCCAAAGGTCACAGGTTCGAGTCCTGTCCCCGCTACTTCTTTTCACGTCTGATGGCGGCGTAGCTCAGCGGTAGAGCAGGGGACTCATAAGCCCTTGGTCGCTAGTTCAACTCTAGTCGCCGCCACCAAGCAAGGGCCCTTTTCCGTATCTGGAAAGGGCCTTTTCGCTTGTGAGTGATTCTCAGATGCTGTTTCTGTTGTATGAAATATGCTTTCGTTCTGACTGTCGAGAACAGACAGTGGGCAACAACAAGACAGGTGTGGGCCTCGTACCCGAGTTGCGATTTTGACATACCAAGCACTCCAGCTTATAATGTAATTGTAGGCGCTGAAGGCGCACGGGCGCGCTGTTTTCTTTGCCAACTTGTGATATGGATACCGATGACTGGTTCCGTGCGATGGGGCACAACTGGCATGCTGGAAGCGAAGGACCTTCTCTAACCCTGGAGAAGAGCTTTTCGCCAGCAGCGAGCCTCGAGCTGCCGGAAATGGCATCTTCGAGGCTTTTTCTTGCGCCAAATACCGTGACTACTCGCAGACGGGAATCCAGTGGTTCGCCACAGTAGAAATCAATGGGTGTCATTCTGCCTCGAGAGAAGAGATTCTTCGGCCGTCGCCTCTGGCGAGACTTTCAGCCTTCGGCCTCAGAATGAGACACTATCAGAATCACTGTCGCAGACCGCTGGACAAGCAGATGAGGAGGTCCAATGGGTAAGAACATAGTGCAGAAGATCTTGGAAGGACACGTTGTCGAGGGGAGACTTGAACCCGGTACGGAAATTGGTATCAAGATAGATCAAACACTGACCCAGGATGCAACCGGCACCATGGCATACCTGCAATTTGAGGCTATGGAGGTTCCAAGAGTTAAGACAGAACTGTCGGTCAGTTACGTTGATCACAATACCGTCCAGATCGGGTTCGAGAACGCCGATGACCACAGATACCTTCAGACCGTGGCGGCGAAATATGGCATCATCTATTCGAGAGCGGGGAATGGGATTTGCCACCAGGTGCACCTAGAGCGCTTTGGCAAGCCTGGCAAGACACTCCTTGGCTCCGATTCTCATACGCCTACGTGTGGCGGTATTGGGATGATCGCCATTGGTGCTGGCGGGCTCGACGTCGCAGTGGCGATGGCTGGCGGCCTATTCTATCTGACTTGTCCCCGCGTGATCAAGATCAATCTACGTGGGAAGCTCAAACCGTGGGTTGCTGCGAAAGATGTCGTGCTCAAGATACTGGAGATCTTTACTACAAAGGGCAACGTTGGTTATGTGTTTGAGTACGGTGGGGAGGGAATAGGAACACTAACCGTCCCTGAAAGGGCGACAATAACGAACATGGGTGCTGAATGCGGCGTGACTACATCTGTTTTCCCCAGCGATGAGGCGACGAGAGCGTTTCTCAGAGCACAGGGGAGAGAAGGAGATTGGGTTGAAACTAAGGCTGATGAAGATGCAGTGTATGACAAAGTAGTGGACATTGACCTTGGTGAGGTTGTTCCACTTGCTGCCTGTCCTCACAGTCCCGGGAACATAAAAGCGGTACGGGAATTAGAGGGCATGGAGGTTGATCAAATCTGCATTGGAAGCTGCACCAACTCGTCGTACAAAGACTTGATGACGGTTGTACGGATATTGAAGAACAGAAAGGCTCATCCGAACGTGAGCGTTGTTGTTGCGCCAGGATCGCGGCAGGTACTGGAGAACATAGCAAGGGAGGGAGGCCTTACCGATCTCATATCAGCGGGAGCGAGAATTGCTGAACCCGCTTGCGGTTTCTGCATTGGCAACAGCCAATCACCAATGACTAACGCAGTATCCATAAGAACGAGCAACCGTAATTTCCTGGGGCGTTCTGGGACAAAAAGCGCCCAGGTATATCTTACGAGCCCCGAAACTGCAGCCGCTGCTGTCATTACCGGCAAGATGACCGATCCCCGTGACCTCGAGGGAATGGGGATAGAGCATCCAGAGATCAAGATGCCGGCCAGGTTCTATATTGACGACAGTATGTTTATACATCCTTCAGAGCATCCCGAGAGAGTTGAGATATACAGAGGACCCAATATCGGTGATCCGCCTTCGAGCACGCCCTTGCCAGAGACAGTTCGCGGTGAGATCACAATCAAGGTGGGTGACAAGATTACCACGGATCACATCATACCTGCAGGCAGCAAGATGAAATACCGCTCCAATGTTCCCAAGTATTCAGAGTTTGTGTTTGAGATCGTCGATTCCACATTTCACGACAGGGCGGTGGAAATCCGTGATGCAGGAAAGCACAACGTCATCGTTGGCGGCCTGAGCTATGGACAGGGGTCATCTCGTGAACATGCCGCGCTTTGTCCGATGTACCTGGGAGTGAAAGCTGTAATCGCCAAGTCACTGGAACGAATCCACAAGGCCAATCTCGTTAACTTTGGGATCATTCCACTGACGTTCAAGAAGGATAGCGACTACGATGGCATAGATCAGGGAGACGAGATAGAAATCCCGAACATAAGAGCCATCATCAAAAAAGGAGGAAAACTCATCGCAAGGAACAAATCGAAGGGGACCGAATTTGAGGTTGACTGCGACCTGTCGAGTAGAGAGAAAGAGATCATTCTCGCAGGTGGCACGCTCGCGTATATGAAAAAGCGATCTGCGTAAGGTCAATAACACGCGTTGATTAAAGGTTGGAGGATGCAGGAGAATCATGGCACAGCGAGGTGTTAGAGAGTTTGATGCCAAGCGAATGCTGGCACAATACTGGTCAGAATACGTCAGCAAAGAGTTCAGCTATCCAGGCCGGGTTGCGCTTGTCACACCTGAGACCAACTTTGGTGACCTGGGGAAAGAGCATCCCTGGTTAGCAAGGGAGAGATTGGTAGTAAAGCCTGACCAGCTCTTCGGGAAACGAGGGAAGCATGGTCTCATCAAAGTCAACGCTACTTTTGATGAAGCCAGGCAATGGATACAAGAGCATATGAATAAGCAAGCCACGGTTGGACAGGTCACCGACAAGCTGACGCATTTTCTCGTTGAACCATACCTGCCCCATACAGAAGAGTTCTATGTCGCGATCAAGAGCGAGCGAGAGGGGAACGCGATTTACTTCTCGAATCACGGCGGTGTTGACATAGAAGAGGTTTGGGATACGGTTGCAACGATCCACGTCGGCATTGATGAGGATGTCGAGCACGTGGACATTGAATCCAGACTCCCAGATGACACGCCAGCGGATAAACGAAAGATGTTTGCCGACTTTGTAAAAGGCTTGTTCAGGTTCTACGTGGAGCTTGGGTATGCGTTTTTGGAGATCAATCCATTTGCAGTGTCCGATAACAAGATTGTGCCCTTGGATCTCACAGCAAGGATTGATGACACCGCTCACTTTGAATGTGCGAACAAGTGGGGTGATTTGTCTTTCCCTGCTCCTTTCGGCAGAAAGCTCTCGAAAGAGGAAGAATACATCAAGGCCATGGATGAGAAAAGCGGGGCTTCGCTAAAGCTCACAGTCCTTAACCCGCAGGGCAGGGTTTGGACTATGGTTGCAGGCGGCGGAGCAAGTGTCGTCTATACGGACACGATAGTTGATCTTGGTTACGGGAAAGAGCTTGCGAACTATGGAGAATACAGTGGGAATCCTTCTACCGACGAGACCTACGAGTATGCCAGGACGATTCTAGACCTTATTACGCGGGAGAAGGATCCTCAAGGAAGGCCCAAGTTCCTGCTGATCGGCGGTGGCATAGCAAACTTTACGGATGTGGCGAAAACTTTCCAGGGTATAGTCACGGCCCTACGCGATTACAAGGAGAAGCTCATCAGCACAAATGTTAAGATTTTTGTTCGCCGAGGGGGTCCAAACTATCAGGAGGGGTTACGGATGATGGAAGAGTTGGGTAAGGATCTCGGTGTGCCCATAGAGGTGTATGGCCCGGAAACGCATATGACCCGCATCGTAGAAATGGCTCTGGGCAGTGAGCAGGCAAGGTGATGACCAGATGACGAAGAAGAGAGCAGACTATATCCTGTTTGACAAGGACACGACGGCGATAATATTCGGATATCAGCGAAACGCAATTCAGCGCATGCTTGATTTCGACTATGCCTGTCGGAGGGAAAAGCCATCTGTGGCCTGCATTGTCAATCCCACTCGAGATGGCTTCCACAAATGCTTTTGGGGAACTACTGAAATACTGATACCCATGTATCGAACGCTCAAGGAAGCGACCGAGAATCACCCTGATGCAGATGTAATGGTGAATTTCTCATCCTTCAGATCTGCGTATCCCACATCCAAAGAGGCCTTGGAGAGCGCTACAATCCGCACGGTAGCTATTATCGCAGAAGGTATACCTGAACATAGAACTAGAGAGTTAATAGAGATTGCTCAGCAAGGCAATAAATGGATCATCGGGCCTGCCACAGTTGGTGGGATCGCAGCGGGTGCATTCAGGATTGGCAACACCGCTGGGATGCTCGACAACATCATTGCATCTCGACTGCATAGACCGGGCAGCGTTGCTTATGTCTCCAAATCCGGGGGGCTGTCAAATGAGCTGAACAATATCATTGCCCGCAACAGCGATGGCGTGTACGAGGGAATCGCCATCGGCGGAGACCGGTATCCTGGCTCCCCGTTCGTCCAGCATCTGCTCAGATACCAAGCTAACCCCGACATCAAAATGATGGTATTGCTCGGAGAGGTCGGTGGTGTTGACGAGTATGAGGTAGTTGAGGCGCTGGAGGATGGACGGATAACGAAACCACTTGTTGCTTGGTGTATCGGTACCTGTTCCAAAGTGTTTCCTGCTGAGGTACAGTTCGGTCATGCGGGCGCACGAGCGGGCGCGGAAGGGGAGACTGCTGACGCGAAGAACAAGGCCCTAAGGGGAGCTGGAGCCATCGTGCCGAACTCCTTTGATGACTTTGATGCGAGAATCAAGGAGACTTATGACAGACTAGTCCAGCAAGGCAAGTTGACACCCCGGCCTGATGTGGAACCGCCAAAGATACCCGTGGACTACAAGGCTGCTCTCCGCCAAGGAATGATACGACGTCCGACTGAGTTCATGAGTACGATTTCCGACGACCGTGGTGAAGAACTGAGGTACTGCGGTGTGCCTATCAGCGAGATATTCGAAGAAGACTATGGTCTGGGAGGAGTCATCGGGCTCTTGTGGTTTAAGAGAAAGCTCCCCAAGTGGGCTACGAATTTCCTTGAGATGGTCGTATTACTTACGGCTGATCATGGTCCAGCAGTGTCCGGGGCACACAATGCCATTGTGACAGCCCGAGCCGGCAAGGATCTGATTTCATCGCTCGTCAGCGGCCTTTTAACCATCGGACCGCGCTTTGGCGGCGCTGTGAACGGTGCGGCAGAGGTATTCTCGGAGTACCATGATGCTGGCCATGCCCCAGAGTTCATGGTCAAGGACATGAAGAGGAAAGGGATCAACATCCAAGGCATAGGACACCGGATCAAGTCTGTGACCAATCCTGACAAGCGTGTCGAGCTCTTGAAAGACTATGCCAAAAAGCATTTTCCAATGACGCCCTATCTCGACTATGCCATTGAAGTGGAGAGGTTGACCACGGCGAAGCGAGGCAACCTTATCCTCAATGTAGACGGGTGTATAGGTGTGCTGTGTTGTGACATGTTGAGGAGCGTTGGCTATTCACCTGAGAAAGTCAGAGAGTTTGTGTCAGTCGGTGCCTTGAACGCTCTTTTCGTGCTTGGCAGAAGCATAGGATTCATGGGGCACGTCATGGATCAGAAGCGGCTTGGTGCCAGATTGTACCGGCATCCGTGGGATGACATTCTGTATATGATGCCCGACAAACCTGAGGAGGTGGAATAAAGTGGTGAAGGATATAAGTGCAGTTTTTGCAGAAGCTATTGAAAAAGCAAAAGAACACTTTGGCAAGGTAGTCGCTGAGCAGCTTGAACGAGTAGAACGCATGAAGCGAGCTCAGGATTGGATGGATTACAGCAAGACAAAACCAATCATCATTGGAGTTGTCGGCGGTGATGGGATAGGGCCAGTCATCTGCCAGCACGCCCATCGTATCCTGGAGTTCCTCCTCCAAGATGAGGTGAAAAGTGGCAAGATCGAGTTCAGAGTCATCGAGGGGCTGACTATTGAGAACAGGGCTAAGGTGATGAAGGCAATCCCTGATGACATACTGGCGGAGATTAAGAAGTGCCATGTCATCCTGAAAGGCCCAACGACAACGCCAAAGAAGGGCGACCCGTGGCCGAACATAGAGAGTGCGAACGTGGCCATGCGCCGCGAACTGGACCTGTTTGCTAATGTCCGTCCGGTAAAAGTTCCTGAGCAGGGGATTGACTGGATGTTTTTCAGGGAGAACACCGAAGGCGCCTATATCCTTGGCAGTAAGGGAGTGAACGTTACCGATGACCTCGCTGTGGATTTTAAGGTGATCACCACGCAGGGCGCGGAGCGAATCATCCGCCTAGCGTTTGACTATGCCAAAAAGAATAACATAAACAGAGTGACGGTGGTCACGAAAGCCAACGTCGTGAAAACCACTGACGGGAAATTCCTCAACGTGGCAGAGCAAGTCGCCAAGGACTATCCCGGAGTTGAGTGGGATGATTGGTTCATTGACATCATGACGGCCAAGCTCATTGATCCATACCGTCAGAAAGAGTTCAAAGTTATTGTAGCGCCCAACCTGTACGGAGACATCATCACTGACGAAGCCGCGCAGATCCAAGGAGGCGTCGGCACTGCAGGCAGTGCGAACATCGGGAAACGATACGCGATGTTCGAAGCAGTTCATGGCTCTGCCCCTCGGATGGTCAAGGAAGGCAGGGCACACTACGCCGATCCATCCAGCATCGTCAAAGCAGCAGCCATGCTGTTGAACCACATTGGTTACACCGAGAAGGCCAAGAAACTAGAGATGGCACTTGATATCTGCAGCCAGTTAGAGAAGAAACTCACGATAACCGGCCGATCTGATGGTGCAACTGGAGCCAAGTTCGCGGATTACATCACGGAGACGCTGCAGAGCCCTGACTTGGAGAGCAAGTGGCAGAGCTACCAATAGAGTCAGTACTCTAGGGATAGACCCTTGGCCACTAGCAGCATCTACTTGTGGCTGCATGTTGTCGAAACTTCCCTGTGCACCATAGGGAGGTTTCTTTTTTTGGGGCTAGTGCCAGCGAAATCGCCGCACGTTCGCCGCAGGGCTAAGCGGAATAGTGCGTCTACCGCGGTATACGACGGACACGTTCCAATAGAACAGATTGTCCCCTTCCCCGGGATACAGGGAGGCAGCCACAATCCAGTTTGACGTCTTGGTCCAAAAGCGATGTGCATCTGTTTGATCCCGTGACCACACCTTGACTTCGTACCACTCGCTCTCGCCCAGGATCGCAACAGAGGCCCACTGCAGACCAATACGCGCTTCCTGGCCATGAAATGCTGCTCCGTCACGGGGCGCAATGAGCAGCGGTGCTGCGTAGGGGAACCGTGACGTTGGCGTGGGGATTGGTGAAGGTGTGCTGACGACCGTGACCACCGGCGTGCGCTTTGCGCCAGCGATGACCAACTCCTGCCCAACGCTGATCAGGTCAGCATCTTCCAGGCCATTGGCCTCCAAAATGGCTTCCATAGTGGTGTCGTATTGTTCAGCGATGAGGCTCAGCGCCTCGCCGGGTTGCACCACGTGTATCACCGGCTGCAGTGTGGCAGTGGGGACGAACGACGTCGGGGTGGGTTTCCTATGCAGGACGACTCGCGTAGCGGTCGCTGAGGCCGTCGGCACGAAGAATGCTGCTGGCTCGTTGCCACTCTGCCAGGGCCACAGCAGCCACGCTGTGGCCAACAAAGCCAGAGCAGCAAAACCCGCCAGTATCACGTTGCTCGGGGAGATCCTCTTCACCTTGTCAGTTGTCTCCCCGACCTGCGAGCCCCAACTCGGCGGCAATGCGCTTCATCGCTTCGAGGACCAATGGCACGTGTTCGTTCCACAGGTCTACGCCAAGCGCCTCACAGCCGCGCACGATGTCTTCACGGTGCACACCGGCGGCAAAGGACTTGTCTTTCCATTTCTTCTTGATTGATTTTATCTTGGTGATATCGCGGATGTCCTTACTGGGCCGCACCAGAGCCACGGCAGTTATCAGGCCCGTGAGCTCGTCCACGGCGTAGAGCGCTTTTTCCATCAGGCTCTCGCGGCTTACGCGAGTATAATCGGCATGGGACAGCACGGCGCGGATTATCTCCTCTGGCCAGTCCCTTGCGCGCAGAATCTTAGCCCCCTCTATGGCGTGCTCGGGCATGGTGGGGAACTTGTCGTAGTCAAAGTCATGGATAAGCCCGACGATACCCCACTTTTCCTCATCCTCACCGAACTTGAGTGCATAGGCACGCATGGCAGCTTCTACCGCCAGGGCGTGCCTAATGTGGTTTTCGTTCTTGGTGAACTCGGTCAACAGTTGCCAGGCATCTTCACGGTTCATCGCTCATTCTCCCCAGTCAGATACTGTAATTCACGCAGAGATCTTGCTGCGCAGCAGCGCTCATTTCTTGACGAGCTGTGCCAAAGCCCGTATGACCAGGGCTATGCACAGAATCCAAATCACAACAATGACGCCAGCGGCCAGCCAGTTTGTTGGCTTCCCTTGGGCCATGACCTCTTGCGCTTCCTGCCTGCACTCGTCCAAGACTGCCTTGGGCACCATCTTCAACACAAGAGCAATGCCTGCAGGAATCAGCACAAGGTCATCCAGATAGCCCAGAACAGGGATGAAGTCAGGAATCAGGTCAATGGGGCTGAAGGCATACCCAACCACCGCAGCAGCAAACGCCTTGGCGTAGCAGGGAACTCGGGGATCCTTGTAGGCCAGATAGAGAGCATAGGTCTCAGCATTCAGTTGTCTGGCTCTCTGCTTCCAGTGTTCGATGATGCTGTTTCACCGCCTGTTATCGGTATAGCCTTACTGGATGTTGTGCAGCAGTTTCCAATCCCTCAAAGTCGTCACATCCGAGCAGGCGAAAGAAGAAGCGGTTCAGTGTGAGCCGTTCCTGTGTATCCGATCTATAGGGTCCAAGATGTAGTGCAAGTACATGGCGTCATTCTTCATACAAGACCACGATTTCTGCATCGACATATGGACGAATATAAGGGCTCATGCCGTCCTCAGTGACCAGGTCAACTTTGCGGCCCAGTTTCTGACTCAATTCTTCTTCCAAGGCTACCCATTTGAAAAGTCCAAGAGGGGCCCTTTCATTGCGAGGCTTTAGCTTCACTAGAATGTCCACATCACTTTCCAGGCTATCTTCCCCCCTTACCACCGATCCAAAGAGAGCAATCCGCCTGATTCCACAAGGCAACAACACCGACAGAATCTTTTCCCGCAATTCCTCGAATTGTTCCATCAAACAGCCTCCGCTTGAACTCAGGTTCAATGGGATGTGGTGCACCCACTACACCGTTCGCCCCACCTCCCCCGACACGGATTCTCGACTCGGACGAGGTGACCAAAGTGACAAGGGGAAGTCGGTGTTGTTTCTGACTTACCCTCCAGCTAGCGCCTTCTTCTGCGCGGCCAGGAGCTCCTCAATGCCCTTCTCTGCCAGGGTCAGCAACTCATCTATCACTGCCCGCTCGAAAGGCTGTCCCTCTGCCGTGCCCTGCACCTCGACGTACTGGCCTCGTGCGTTCATGACCACGTTAAAGTCCACTTCCGCCTGCGAGTCCTCCTGGTAGCAGAGGTCGAGCAGGGTTTCACCCTGCTCCACACCCACGCTCACAGCGGCCACAGGTGCGCGCCACACATTGCCGCGCACTGCTCCAGCTTCTATCAGTTTGTTCACCGCGAGGGCTAACGCCACGTAGCCCCCGGTCACAGCAGCCGTGCGCGTGCCACCATCTGCCTGAATGACGTCGCAGTCTATCGTGATGGTGCGTTCGCCCAATTTGCGCAGGTCGAGTGCTGCGCGCAGCGAGCGGCCGATCATGCGCTGAATCTCGTGTGTGCGTCCTTTGATCCTGCCCGTGCTGGCCTCGCGTCGCGTGCGCGTGTGTGTGGATGCTGGCAAGAGGCCGTACTCGGCGGTCACCCAACCCTGCGGCTGGCCTTTCAACCAGCGCGGCACCTCTTCAGCCACAGACGCCACGCAGAGTACCCACGTCTTGCCCATCTGTACAAACACAGATGCGGGGGCATGATCCAGGTAGTGAGGGGTGAGCATCACTGGGCGCAATTCATCGTTAGCCCTTCCGTCGGGTCGCACGCGTCTCTCCTTTCACAACGAGGCGTATCTGGTTCAACTCAGTATAGCACGAACGCAGAGTTTATTCAAATTCTCTATGCCTGAAGCGTCGTGCCAGGATCATGGCATTCGTGGGCAGCATTGGTCGTAGAGACGTAGCATGCTACGTCTCTACCATTACCTGGAGTGCGGGGCGAGACAGGCTTTGACAAAAGAATGCGCTAGAAGCTATAATGCGGCCAGGGAGGAGTTGGGTGTCCCAAGCTACGCTGCTGATCATGACCGGCATCCACAACATCAGTGAGGTTGAGAGGATGATGGCCGGCGCCCGCCAGGCTATCACGCAGGATGTTATTGAGAGGGCTCAGAAGGTAGCGGGCATCTCGCGCATCGTGTTGAGCACCAACGCACCTCGCCTGGCTGAGTGGGCCCGGTCACGAGGCGTGGATGTTGAACTGGATCCCCCTGGCGGCGCGTTCCATTTTGGGCAGCGGTTGCGTGCGCTGGCGGGTAGGTACAACGCAGAGCGGCTCTTCTACATGGGCGGCGGCAGCGGCGCTCTTCTCTCCACGGACGAGATGGCAGGCATCGTGGAACGTCTGTGCTCTGCCGACAGGATACTCATCACCAACAACTTTTACTCCACTGACTTTGCCGCTTTTGCTCCCACGAGTGCTTTGGAGGGCGTCGAACCCCCGGGCACAGACAATGACCTGGGATGGCTTCTTGGCGAAAAGGCCGGATTGCCCAACGAGTCCCTGGCCAGGAGCGCGTCCACCCAACTCGACGTGGATACCCCTACCGATTTGATGGCTCTAGCGCCTCACCCTGGCGTAGGAGCGCATACGCGTGCTTTCTTGAACAGCTTGGAACTTGACACTTCGTACATCGAGCAGGCCATGCGCCGGCTGGTGGATCGCGACGCGGAAGTGGTGGTTGCCGGGCGCGTTTCGGCTGCTGTCTGGGAATACCTGGAGCGTGAGACTGCCTGCCGGGTGCGTGTGTTCGCTGAGGAGCGCGGCATGCGCGCCAGTGGCCGCCAGGCCCGCGGCGAAGCGTGCTCGCTGCTGGGCTATTACTATCAGCAAGTGGGTCCGGAACGCTTCTTCGATACTCTGGCCGAACTCGGACAGGCCGTCTTTCTGGACAGCCGCGTCATTTTCGCTCATCTGGGAGTGTGGCCGCCAGCCAGCGACCGCTACAACTCGGACCTGCGCCGTCCGCAGCGTATCGCGGATGAGGTCGTGCGCGAGTTCACCACTGCTGCCATGTCGGCGTCTGTCCCGGTCGTACTGGGGGGACACTCGCTGGTCTCTGGTGGGCTCTATGCTCTGGTAGAGGCTGCCTGGGTGCGCTCAGGCGTGGACGTTCCGCGCTATGTGGATCACACTGCGTGGAACAAGGACGAGGCCAGTACGTCGTAGAGTGTCCTATCCAGGAGATTGCACCGAAGCTTGTACGGGCTACCAGCACAGATAAGGATCGGGTTTTTGTGCGTTTGTGTAGTCTAGGCCCTTGTGGCCGTTCTTACAGGTCTACGACATATTCGAAAACACACAAAGGAGTGTTCAGCATGAATCATGGGCATTACACTGACTTTTTCAACGCCGACATCGCGGAGGTTGACCCCGATACCGATCTGCTCATCGGATTCGAAGAAGAGCGTCAGGCCAGACGTTTTATCCTTATTCCCTCCGAGAGCATTGCCCCCCGTGCTGTACGGCAGGCGTTAGGTTCGGTCTTTAACAACATCTATGCAGAAGGATATCCGCCGCTGCGCATGACGCGCGACGAGGAGGCGCTAGTTCTGGAGTGGGCACACCAGCTGGCCTACTACAGGCGCTACGCCGATCGGCGCTTCTACAAGGGCGTGGAGTACGCTGACTTTGTGGAGACCCTGGCGCAGCGCCGCGCAGCGCAGTGTTTTGCTACCCCAAAGATTCCAGCCCAAAGCATCTTTGTCAACGTGCAGCCGCTCTCGGGCGCGGCGGCAAACCTGGCCGTATATCAGACGTTCCTGCAGCCCGGTGACACTCTGATGGGTTTGAACCTCTTCCAAGGCGGGCACCTGACGCATGGCAGCGAGTTCAACCTCTCCGGCCGCCTCTACAAGGTTGTTTCTTACAGTGTGGACCGCACGACGGAGCGGCTGGACTATGATGGGATCATGGCTCTGGCGCGTGAGCACCGTCCCAAGATCATCGTCGCTGGCTACACCTCTTATCCCTGGGCACCGGACTGGGCCAAGTTCAGGGAGATTGCCGATGAAGTGGGCGCCATTCTGATGGCGGACATTGCCCATACCGCTGGCATGGCTGTTGCGGGTGCGTATCCCACGCCGGTGGGTTACGCTGATGTCATTACCTTCACTACACACAAGACCATTTGTGGGCCGCGCGGCGCGGTGATCATGGTCACGGATGAAGACAAGGCGCAGCTCATAAACGCGGCTGTGTTCCCTGGCGAACAAGGGGGGCCGCACGTTAACAAGTTCGCGGCCATGGCTGTGGCCTTCAAGATTGCGCAGACAAAAAAGTTCCGCCGCCTGCAACACGCCATCGTGGATAACGCCAAAGCCTTCGCCGACTCACTGGCCAAACGCGGCCTCAAACTGGCCTACGGCGGCACAGATACGCACTTGCTGCTGGTGGACTTGCGTGCCATCAAGACAGAGACTGGCTTCCCGCTGCGTGGCGAGATGGCAGCGCGGATACTCGATCTGTGCGGCATCGTGGTCAACAGGAACACCATTCCCGGGGATGAAATCACAGCCTTGGGCAGCGCCATACGCATGGGCACGCCCTGGGTCACCGAGCGGGGCCTGCAGCCGGAGCACCTGGATGAGCTGGCCGCCATCATTGTCCGCCTGCTGACGAACATTCAGCCTTTCAGGTACACTGGGCTGCTGGGCGAACTGCCACGCGGCAAGATAGAACTCGACATCCTCGAAGCGGCTAGGCGCGACGTAGAGGCACTCGCTGCACGCACTCTGGCTGAGACACAGCCGCGTGGCTTGGGCTATCCACATTATATGATCGTGCCCGAAAAGCCCGCACTCAAGACACCCATTGCTCTGCCCACAGTGGACGCCCAGGCAGACACGCACAGCGATGCTCTGTTGTTGAATACGACAGACATCGGTGTGCTGCGCATCAGTGGCTGGAGAGCCAAGGCGTTTATGCAGCAGATCTCGACCAGCAATCTTGCCTCGCTGGCACCCAACCAGGCTCAGCGCACATTCTTGCTGGATAAGGACGGCGTATTGCTGGATGACGTGGCAGTGCTGCGCTTGGAAGCAGACGAGCGAGGTCGGGACCGCTACCTGATGCTGACCAACCCTCGCAACACCGTACGGCTCAAGTCCTGGCTGCGTGGCCTTGCAGATGGCTACATTCTCTTTGACAATGATGACATCTTCCGTAAGGTGGAAGGCCCTGTCGTGGTGGAAGACCTGGGCGAGGATGAATTGGAAGACCCCAGAGCGCGTGTGCTGAGTCTGGCCGTGGTGGGGCCGGGTGGGCCACAGGTGCTGCGCAAGATGGGAGCGCCGCAGGTTGATGAGGGCGTGGTGTGGCGTGGCGAATTGGGCGGTGTGCCGGTGACTGCAGCCAGAGTGGGATATGGAGTCGAGGACGTTCGTATGGAGTTGCTGATCCACCCTGACCAGGCGGAAAGGTTGTGGGCCAAGCTGACCGAGGCCGGCGCTGTGCCACACGACCCGCAGTTGCGCCAGTCTTTGCGCGTGCAAGCGGGTCTGCCAAACTATGATTCGGAGCGGCCAAATGCACGCGAACTGTACAAAGGCCCACAGAAGTCCTTGTTCTGCCTGAGCAAGCTCTACTTCGTGGGCCAGGCAGCTTTGAAGCATGTGCGCTTGCCAGCAAAGCCGGAGGAATTCGTGTGGCACACGCCAGAGGATGCTCCTCTCAGGCGCACGCCGTTGTATGAAGAACACCGCAAGCGAACTACCAAGATCATTCCCTTTGCAGGGTGGGAGATGCCTGTCTGGTATACCAGCGTGAGTGACGAGCATCGTGCGGTGCGCTCAGCGGCTGGGCTGTTTGACGTGGCGCACATGGGCGTCTTGGACGTTTCCGGGGAGCATGCGGCCAGCTTTATGGATGTCATCGCCAGCAACTATGCCCGCTGGATTGATCCAGGTCAGGCGGCCTACGCTTATCTCCTTGACCCAGATGGCAAGGTGATTGACGACTTTATGATGTACCGTCTGGCCTGGGATCGCTATCTGCTGATAGTCAACGCGGTCAATGCCGAAAAGGACGTGGCCTGGCTGCGCGCTGTGAACTCTCGACAGGTCATCATTGATCGCGAGAACCCGGCGATGGAGATTGAAGGTGAGGTCATCATCCGCGATTTGAGGGATGCCGCCTGCGGCGCGGATCGACGCGTGGACTTGGCCTTGCAGGGCCCCAGCTCGCTGGCGATCTTGCAGAGTTTGACGCAGAATGGCGACGCCAAGCGCAGGCTGGCGGGTATTCGTCGCATTGAGCACACACGGCTCGAATTGGCCGGGATTGACTTGATTGTGGCACGCACTGGCTACACAGGAGAAGAATGCGGGTTTGAGTTGCTAGTGCACCCTGATCGAGCGGTGGAATTGTGGAACCTGCTGCTTGATAAAGGGGCGCCGTTTGGCCTCGAGCCATGTGGGTTGGGGGCGCGTGACTCGACGCGCATTGAGGCCGGCTTGCCGCTCTATGGCCACGAACTGGCCGGAGACTATGACATATCGCCTTCAGAGGCCGGCTTTGCGCCCTACGTCAAGTTCCACAAGCCGTTCTTCGTCGGCAGAAAGCATTGCCTGGAGATAGAGTTCAGCCCCCGTGAAGCGGGGGGGAACGGCAAGAAAATGGAAGTAGTGCGCTTCCGTGTAAACGAGAAGGGGGTCCGCGCCCTGCGCACTGGCGACCCGGTAGTCAACAGGCGCGGTCAGTACATTGGCCGGGTGACAAGCTGCACCCTGGTTGGCAGCCGTCAAATTGGCATGGCCTACGTAGAGAAGCGTTACAACGAGCCGGGTACCGCGATAGGCCTCTTCCCTCTGCCGCACGGCAAGGTGGGGGCAGCCAAGGCGATCAAGGACCTGGCGAGGGGTGATAGGGTTCCATTGCATATCTGGGCGACGGTGCTGACTCGCTTCCCAGAGGATGACGAGAAAGCTGCCTGGAAGCTGGGTATAGAGTAGCCTTTGGGATAGTGCAACACGTGGATGAAGCCACCAACTTGCTAACCTCGGTGGGGCTATCGTACAGATGCGGCTGTGGGACGTGAGATGAACGGATTACTGTCAACGGATTCGGGGAGCGGATTGAACGGATAGCGTGGCGCGGCACTTCTGCTGTATCCGTTCCAGAAATCCGCTGACGGCAATCTGTTCCCAGTAAGCCATTTGTGCCAATTGAGGCGAGACTCTATGACAGGCAAGCGTATCCAGACCCCCTACGACAATCTGACTTACCAGATCATCGGCTGCGCTATGGCCGTACACCGCCAGCGTGGCCCAGGTTGTCGGGAGGACACCTATCAGCGTGACCTCGAAGTGCAGTTCACTGAGAGCGGGTTGGCCTAGGCGCCCCAGAAGCTGATCGAGGTCTATGACAGTGTCGAGGGCAATGTCTTGATCGGCTACTACATACCGGACTTTGTCGTGGCAGAGCAGGTTGTCGTAGAGATCAAAGCCCTTTCTGGTCTCGACAACAGCCATCTGGCTCAGGTGATAGGCTATCTGGCGGTCACCAGCTGTCCGGTAGGTCTGTTGATCAACTTTGGCGCTCGCAGCCTCCAATGGCGGCGCATCCTTCCACCGGTGAAAATCACCGAACACAAGGTGAACCGCCAATGGTTGTTTGTGCCAGACTGCCTGAAGGAAGAGTAGTTCTAAGCGGATTGCTGTTAGCGGATTCAACCGGCAACGGGTGCGAAAGCTTGCTGGATGAGTAATTATCCGTTCAATCCGTTCCTCAAATCCGTTGACAGCTCCCCGTCGGTAATGCTCTCAACAGCAAACAACCACAGATGCGTGTCTTTGGGAGGCTAGCTCTTCGGACACTGCAGTATCGGTTTCCTCGCGGCTCGCACTTCATCCAGGCGTGAGATGGGCGTCATGTGCGGCGCAGTGTGCAATAACTCTGGCTTGGCTTTCGCTTCGTAGGCGATCTGAATCAGAGCTTCAGCGAAGGCGTCCAGCATTTCTTTGCTTTCGGTCTCCGTAGGCTCGATCATCAGTGCCTCAGGAACGATCAGCGGGAAGTAAACCGTCGGTGGGTGGAATCCAAAGTCCATCAGCCTCTTGGCGATGTCTACAGTGTGGACATCCGGCGCATCTGGTAGACGCCCAGAGAGCACGAATTCGTGCATACAGGTACGGTCATAGGGCAGCGGATAGATGCTCTTCAACCTGCTCAATAGGTAGTTGGCATTAAGGACAGCGTTTTCGCTGGCCTGGCGCAATCCAGCGGCTCCCAACATGCGGATGTAAGTGTAGGCTTTCACACATACCCCAAAGTTGCCGTAGAAGGCTTTCAACCGCCCGATAGAAGATGCAGGCATCTTCAGGTGGTAGCAATAGGCTTCCTCTTCCTCCCATTCCTCATCGTCTGACTGACATTCCTCGTCCAGCCTGTCCTTGACCACGACAGGACCTGGCAGGAAGGGAGCCAGTACGTCGTTGGCGCCCACCGGCCCGCCGCCTGGCCCGCCTCCACCATGAGGAGTAGAGAAGGTCTTGTGCAGGTTAAAGTGCATCACGTCGAATGCGAGGTCGGCAGGCTTGACAATGCCCATGATGGCATTCAGGTTAGCGCCATCGCCGTACAGCAGGCCGCCGCACTCGTGGATCAGGCGCGCAATCTCTTGCACGTGCTCATCGAACAGGCCCAACGTATTCGGATTGGTGAGCATCAGCCCAGCTACGGTGTCGTCACAGTGGGCCCGTAGATCATCCAGGCTCACGTTGCCGCGTGCATCGGAAACAATCTGCACCGTCTCATACCCGGCCATCGTCGTTGAGGCCGGGTTGGTGCCGTGCGCCGAGTCGGGTATGAGCATGTGCGTTCGTTTGTGGTCACCGCGCGATTCGTGATAGGCCCGCATCATGAGCACGCCAGCCAATTCACCGTGTGCTCCGGCCGCCGGTTGCAACGATACGGCGCTGAATCCGCTGATCTCCTTGAGGAACTCTTGCAGTTGGTACATCAGGAACAGGTTGCCCTGCACGATGCAAGGGATCTGATAGGGATGTGTGTGCACAAAGCCCGGCAGCCTGGCTGCATCTTCGTTCACCTTTGGGTTATACTTCATCGTGCAGGAACCCAGGGGGTAGAAGCCCTTGTCCACCCCGTAATTGAGCTGTGAAAGATGCACGTAGTGGCGCACGAGGTCCACTTCGCTCACCTCAGGCAGCGGGAGGTCCTCCCGCAGATACCCTTGGGGCAGGGGAGCCTGCGGAACGTCGCATTTTGGCAGGTTCACTCCGATGCGCCCAGGGGAGCTGATCTCAAAGATGAGTGGTTCTCTCATGCTTCCTCCTCCATAGCGGGGAGCGCTTCGACCAGGACATCAATTTCATCTTTCGTGTTCATCTCTGTGACGCATACAAGCATCGTATTGGGCAGCGCTGGGTAATCTCGCTGCAGGTCATAGCCACCGATGATTCCCCACTCGTTGAGCAAGTAGTCATTGATTTCGTCAACTGGCCTTGGGCATCTAAGCGGAAATTCCTTGAAGAAGGGCCGCTCGCTCAGGAGTTCATAGCCGGGCAGTGCTGACAACCTGTTGGCAGCGTAGTGCGCTTTGTGGTAGCAGAGCTCGGCCACCTCGCGCAAGCCGGTCTTGCCCATGGCTGTCAGGTAGACAGCGGCGGCTAAGGCCATCAGCGCTTCGTTGGAGCAGATGTTGGAAGTCGCTTTCTCGCGCCTGATGTGCTGCTCACGTGTGGAGAGGGTCAACACAAAGCCCCGCTCACCACGCCGATCCACCGTTTGACCCACGATCCGCCCGGCCATCTTGCGCACGTACTGCTTCTTACAGGCAAAGTAGCCCAGGTAGGGGCCACCAAAGTTGAGTCCACCGCCCAGAGCCTGGCCCTCTCCGCAGACAATGTCTGCACCGTAGTCAACGGGTGGCGCGAACAGGCCGAGAGAGATGGGATCAGCACTGACTACGAACAACGCGCCTGCGGCGTGAACCGCATCGGCCAGTGCGCGCAGAGCTGCTGGCTCTTCCAAGTATCCCAGAAAGGTCGGGTTCTGCACGATGATGCACGCCGTATCCGTATCCACCATCCCGGCCAATACGCTGGCGTCAGTGGCATCCGTCTCATCCCCAATCACCGTCAACTTCATGCCTTGAGTGTAGGTGCGCACAACGGCTCGGTACTCGGGATGTACACCCGCTGAGACTATGACTTTGCGGCGCTTCCCGCGAGCCGCACTCACAGCCGTGATCACCGCCTCAGCCAGTGACGTGGCCCCATCATAGTGTGATGCATTGGCCGCGTCCATACCAGTTAACGCGCAAATCATACTCTGATACTCAAAGATCGTCTGCAACGTGCCCTGGCTGACCTCGGGCTGATAGGGAGTGTAGGCAGTGTAGAACTCGGAGCGCCCAACCATGTGCCCGACAACACTGGGGACAAAGTGACGATAGGCTCCAGCACCCAGGAAACAGGGTGCGTGATCGAGGTCTACGTTGTACTCGCTGATTTCGCGCAGTTCGCGCAGAATCTCTGGTTCGGAGACCGACGTGGGCAAGGACAATTGGGGGTAACGAAGGGAGTCAGGGATGTCACGAAACAGGTCCTCAATGCTCTCCACGCCGATAGCCTTCAGCATAACTCCACGGTCAGCGTCTGTGTTGGGAACATAGGACATCTAAGAGCCCCCCCTTTCCGCTTCCTCTTGGCAGTGCTCCTGATAAGCTTTGGCGTCCATTAGGGACTCGTATTCGTCGGGCTGCGAGGGATGGAATCTGATAAACCAGCCTCTGCCAAACGTATCCTCGTTGACGAGCTGGGGCGAGTCTTGCAATTCCTCGTTAATAGCCAGAATCGCCCCGCTCATAGGCATATAGACGTCCGAGGCAGCTTTGACGGACTCTACAGTAGCAAAGGCCTCACCCTGGGCAAATGTATCGCCCACTTCCGGTAGTTCAACGTAGACCACGTCGCCTAGCTCGTGCTGAGCATAGTCGCTGATACCAGCGATTGCCTCATCCGCTTCCAGCTTCACCCATTCATGGGTGGGCAGGTAGTGCCGATCCTTAGCATACTTTACCATTTTGGTTGTCCTCCTTTTGATAATTGGCTTCTCTGCAATCTTACAGCTCGTGAAAAGCAAGTGTGATAACAAGCCTTGGTGCGAGTTTTGCACCAAGAGCATCTGCTGGTCAATGCAGCAGTGGCACTTGTCTAATCATCTTGCGTGTTGCAAAGTCTGGAAGGCGCTTAACTGAGTGACACGAACGGTGGATGGGCCTGTTAGGCAAAGCTGCCCTTCGTCATTGCTTATGAACGAGAATGAAATTCCGCGTCCCAAAACAGCCGGCTAATGAGTCCGTGTAGTGGATTCCCAATTCATTCAATTCAAGTTCGAATGCAAGCCATTGACGCATATAATCGAATCGGCGATCCTGAGGGGCTACTTTGTAAGCGCCTTTCAATGAATAAGCGTTGAAGAACTTGGCATCGATTATGGTAAAACCAACGTCGTCAATCATTCTCAAGAAATGACGCTCCTTTACAAACGACTGATAATCCCTCTCAATGCCAAGCTGAGCTAGTATAGGACGCATGAGTTCTTCAGTTTATCAGTCACGGAGAGGAAAAGAAAATGCCCAGCGTCATAGTCTACAAGAAAGTAACCGTCTTCCTTTAGACATTCTCTTGCTGAACGCAGGTAATCTGTCCTCCTGTAGGCATGCTCCAAGACGCTGAAGGAGACAACTATGTCAAATTCTTCTCCAAGCAATGCATGTATATTATAGGCATAAGAGTTTACCACAGTTGCATTGAGACCCTTAAGGTGTGTCTGTGCTCGAAGGTAGCATTGTCTATCTGGTTCAATGCCAACGTAGCGAACGCCCGGATACAACTTTAGCAAATTGGTGAAGTTGAGAGTTTCCCCACAACCCAGATCGAGAATCTTGATTTCGCTTGCTTTGTCAGCGATATACTTCTCTATCCAGTTTAGACAGTATAGCTTTGCTGAGTTTCCTACTGTTAACGGCCCCATGATCTAGGTCCCCTTTTGAGAGAGCTTTGCCTAACTGGCTGTCGGGCGTCCTCCAGAAGCTTTCGAACTGGCGTCAACAGCATCGAATCTCGCCCGGGAGCCCACTTTCCGCTGCGCATATGTCAAATGCACATTGAAGTGCTAACGACCAAAATTCCACTCAGGCTGCATGTATTTCTCGCGCAAAAGCTGTCGAGCCAGGCGCTTCTCTTTAGCGAAAAGGACACTGGGACTTAGATCCACCCCAAGTGCCCGTCTGAAGCCCATGCTCAGGGCCTGCATCACATCCTCGATGTTGATTTCCCCGCCGACGAGCTCGCTTAGCGGTGTCAGAGTCCGGCATGGCAATATAGGTTCTCCCTCAACCGCGCATGGCCCCAGCGCGACAGTTCCTTGATGCAAGAGCACACCGTGCCGCCGGGCCTGCGCAGCCGTAGCTATTACATGCCCATCCACGTGCACCTCGACTGGCGGGCTGTAGTGAGCATCAATACCCAGGAGCCGCAAGCCTTCGATCACTCCCGAAGAGATGCGCTCGTACGAGGCGAGTACACTACACGGAATGAGCGTATCAGCTATGGAGGCAGTGAGGCTGTAGGAGAGATCGCCCCCATGCAGGCAGGCGTGCCCACCGGTCAAGCGGCGTACGCACTTGAACTCGCTGTGCCGAAAGAGGGGGACCAAGTCCGAGATGCGTTGCAGATAACCCACAGTGTAGCAGGGCACGTCCCAGTAGTAGATGCGCAGCGTTGGCGGCACGCGGCGCTCACCCACCAGGGTCAAGGTCGCTTCATCAATGGCCATGTTCACATAGCCATCGGCAGCCCCAGTGAAAATCAGACGCCATTGGGCAAAGAGCATGCCCTCCTCCTGATCACCATTGACTAAGGGTAGACAAGGGTTACTTGCACGCCAGTTCAGCCATAACCGATGACATTGCTGCCTCTATCTCCTCGGCATGGAGGGGACGTGGATAGTTGTACATTACCCTTCCTGGCCGCTCGTTGTAGTAGGGACGGTTGCAGCCAGGACAGCCTGCGGTCTGGAATGCGCGGCCATCGGCCAGCAACTCACGCAGCCTCGCCCTACTCAGCCCGTAGGACACAATCTGGCCGGCCGGGGAGAAGCAAAAGTCCTCCACACGGCAGGCTCCTGCTGTCAATAGGTAGCGAGCGGCCTGGATACGCCGGTACGACGACGGCGAAGGAGGCGGTCGCCTGCCCCACGCTGTGCCTGGAACAGGCGTGAAGGAGAATAGGCCAATTGTGACCTGCCGGTCCACCATCTCCTGGAGGATGGTTGCCATTTCCTGCTCCGTCTCACCAAGCCCGGCTATCAGATGGGTCCCAATGCGACCACGGAAAAGGTGCGCCGCCGCACGCAGGAGGTCAAGCCGGCGATGCCAGTCATCGCCTTTGGCTTCGCGGTAGACCCGTTCACAGGCAGCATCGAGGGCCAGGCTGACGCGCTCGAGCCCGCATTCGAGCACAGCGCGAACACTGTCTAGATCTGACAATACTATTGATGCACAAAGCGGCACGGGAGAGAGCGCATGGAGTTGCCGCACCAGGGCAAGCGTTTGCGACAGGTAGCCAGGAGATGTTGTCACCTGCAGACAGCAGCGCGCTATTTTATGCTGTACGAAGCTGTTAGCTACGGCGTGCAATGCTTGTTCCAGGGGGTAGGGTGGCCACGCGATACGAGAAAGAAAGTGCAAGCGCGCTGAACTGCTGCGTGCCTGGGCACAGAAGGCACAATCATAGCGGCAGCGATCGCCGACCATCAGATATGCAGTAGTTGGTGCATCCGCCTGGCGGATGCGGTGCAGGCCCAAGACTGCGGCGGTGCCCGCCGATACGCCGACCGCTCGTCCCGCGCGAGACCGGATGAATGACTCCGACGTCGTCACGGTCTCTGAATGACGCAACACTCGCTCTCCCACTTGATAAATAATCCAAGTTCTGTCGCCAATCGAACCGCAGAGGGAGCAGGGTTTACAATCTTGTTCACTCCAGCCCATACAGCTAATGGGTCCAGGTCACGGCGGTAACGCCCGCCGGGCCTCATGCAGCCTAGATAAACAGGGGTATCCGGCAACGTACAGCGCGCGGCGAGCAGAAAGTCAGCTACCTCAGCCAGAGGCGGCGGTTGACAGTGCGCATAGTGCGTGCCTGGCGTCGGGATAAAGACCAGCACAACGAGGGCATCCAGGCCAAGCGCTTTGAGAGTGTGCAGCGCTCGATATTCCCCACAAAACTGGCCACCGCGCAAGCCGAGGGTCAGGTGAGGTATCACTGTGGCATGTCGGCGCAGCATAGCGTACGTGCACGTATAGTCGTCCACCGTATGATCAAGACCGTATACCTCACGGATTGTCTCGTTGTCCCCGATAAAGTCGAAGGATATGATGTCCACACAGGGAGCAATAGCACGCATCTCGTCTTCGTCAACAAAGCCCACGTGCCAGTTTAGAATACGACCAGGCCGCAGGGCCATCACCAGGGCCGTATGCGAGGTCACAGGCACCCTGCCCCGCTGGTCACACCCGCCCGAGATCAGGCAACTGGTCATACCAGTAGCGTCAGCGTCCTCGATGGCGACCATGCCATTGAGATAGTGCCCCCCGCAATGTGCGCAATTGAGTGCACAATGAGATCCCGTCAGGCTTACAGCTAGTGTGTCGTTTGGGCGGGCAAATCCTATCTGCGGCGGGAAATGATTTATGCGAACATGCCATGCTTCCTGCCAACTATCCATAGTGGCTTAGGCGATGGTGTCTTGCACAGAGATTTCAAGCGTTCCGGCTTCCATCGTCTTTTGGGATATCGTCAGCTTGTGTGGACCGGCTGGCAGAGAGTTGCCCTCCACCTGGATGGTTACCTTGTCGCGAAGGGCGAAGCTCAACGGTGATTCCGCAGAAATGTCTGCGGCAGAGACCTTGGTGCCGTCGGGCAGAACCAGGCTTATTTGCTCCAGTGCATATTCTGTGTCATCTACTTGCAGAGGAGCGCAGCCCACAATGGTGCCTGGAGCCAGGGTGTTCTGGATGGCCAGTTCGAAGCCGGTAGCCGTGTTCTTGAGGCTTCCCTTCGCGTACAGCTTTTTCAGAAGAAAAGCCGGTATC
>Ga0315543_1001481_pt1 | contig 25262 bp, 23 predicted proteins | sample SalMarSW160210MG_2_FD_203098 | JGI IMG/M metagenome (GOLD analysis project Ga0315543, IMG submission 203098) | Salt marsh sediment microbial communities from the Plum Island Ecosystem LTER, Massachusetts, United States - Salt Marsh Sediment SW1601-210 ... | reverse complement strand
CGGCAATTTCAACGCTCTTCCATTGTTTTTCGCAGACTTCCTGATCTGAAAGCGAAGATTGATGAACTGGAAAAAGAACTGAACGCGTTAAAAAAGAGGTAGAAACCGGTTTCATTGGTCAATCCATTTGGATCTTTGGCCTAACTGCCTTCACGCTGGAATGAACCAGATATATTGTTTTTTTGTATCTTGCGCGAAATTTTTGAATGAACCATGGCAGAAAAGCAGAGAACCATCAGTAAACCCATAACGTTATCGGGTAAGGGACTTCATACCGGATTGGATGTGGTAATTACCTTTAAACCCGCTCCCGAAAACCATGGATATAAATTTTGCAGGGTCGATCTGCCTGAACGGCCAGTCATTCATGCTCTTGCTGAACATGTCGTCGATACATCAAGGGGAACCACACTTGAAGAAGGAGGTGTAAAAGTTTCTACCATTGAGCATGTATTGGCTGCTTTCTTCGGATCTCAGGTCGATAATGCCCTCATTGAGATCAATGGCCCGGAAGCACCCATTATGGGTGGGAGTGCGAAGAAATTTGTAGATGCGATAAAAGAGTCGGGGATTGTTGAACAAAACGACAAAAGAAACTACTTTGTCGTTCACGAAAAAATCACCTTCTCCGATGAAGAACATGGGATTGACGTGATCATCTATCCCGATGATCACCTGAGCTTTAATGTGTTGATCGATTACAATTCGCCCATTCTCGGGAACCAGTATGCCATTCTGGATCATCTTACCGATTTTGAAAAGGAGATCTCCATGTGCAGGACCTTCTGCTTTTTTCATGAATTGGAGACGCTGGCAAAGCAAAACCTGATCAAAGGGGGAGACCTTGATAATGCCATTGTCATCCTTGACCGTAAAGTAAGCCAAAAAGAATTGAACCGGATCGCTGATCTTTTCAATAAACCCCATTTCGATGCCAATTCCGAAGGGATACTGAATAATGTTGAATTGCATTATCCAAATGAACCGGCACGTCACAAACTGCTCGACCTGGTTGGAGATATGGCGTTGATAGGACAACCCATTAAGGGCAAAATTGTTGCCACCCGGCCCGGCCATTTCGCCAATACCCAGTTGGCAAAAAGAATCAGGCAGGAGATCAAAAAGATTGAATCAAAAAAATCAATCCCCGTCTATGATCCAACCGTACCACCGGTGATGGATATCCACCAGATCAGGAATACCCTTCCGCACCGGTACCCTTTCCTTCTCGTGGATAAGATCATCCACATGGACGATCACTCTGTTGTCGGGATCAAGAACCTTACCTATAATGAGCACTTTTTCCAGGGACATTTTCCCGAAGAACCGATTATGCCGGGTGTACTGCAAATAGAAGCAATGGCCCAGGTTGGCGGAATGCTCGCATTACACAGTCTCCCCGACCCTGAAAATTATACCTCCTATTTTGTGAAGATCGATAAGGTGAAGTTTAAACACAAGGTGATTCCCGGAGACACCCTTGTTTTCAAAATGGAACTAACCGATCCCATCCGAAGAGGAATCGTCAGCATGTTTGGACAGGCTTTCGTTGGGAATACACTGGTCATGGAAGGAGAATTAATGGCCCAAATTGTGAAAAATAAGGAATAATGCATCACAAACTTAGCACCATAGACCCCCATGCAGAATTAGGTAAACAGGTAGTCGTTGAACCCTATACCACCATCTATGGCGATGTTGTAATCGGTGATAATACATGGATCGGCCCCCATGTTACCATCATGGATGGTGCCAGGATCGGGGAAAATTGCAAACTGTTTCCGGGAGCCGTTATCGCTGCTATTCCCCAGGATGTTAAATACAAAGGGGAAGAAAGCATTGCCATTATTGGGAATAATACCACCATCAGAGAATGTGTTACGGTGAACAGGGGAACTGTGGTTAAAGAGAAAACGGTTGTTGGGAATAACTGCATCCTTATGGCCTATTCTCATGTAGCACACGATTGTGTTATCGGAGATCATTGTATTCTGGTGAACAGTGTTCAGCTTGGCGGTGAAGTGGTTATCCACGATTGGGCAATAGTCGGTGGAGGAAGCCTTGTTCATCAATTCGTACACATCGGTGTCCATGCTTTTATAGGAGGAGGAGTGATGGTAAGAAAAGATGTCCCACCTTACGTGAAAGCAGCCAGAGATCCCGTATCTTTTACCGGAGTCAATACCGTTGGACTGAGAAGGAGAAACTTCTCTATCGAAAAGATTACGGAGATACAGGATATCTACCGGTTTCTTTACCTGAGCAAAATGAATAATACCGAGGCGCTGGAAACCATAGAAAAAGAGTTCCCGCAATCGGAAGAGAGGGATACCATTGTCTCTTTTGTCAGGAATTCAAGCCGGGGAATTATTACCGGGTATTCGAAAAAAAGTAATACGTCAGCAGAATAGGTCAGGGATCTATCCCTGGCGGAGGGAATTCCATCCCTGTGCGGTCAGTTCGACTACATTTCCATCCCGGGTAACCAGATACGTTCCCTCTTTTGCATCTGTAATGTGCCCGATGATACGTATATCCGGATTACCCGCTAACCTGTCGTGATGATCGAGTGGAAATGTGAAGAGCAACTCATAATCCTCTCCGCCATTCATAACTGCAATCATGGGATCGATCATGAACTCATTACCAAGAGCTGCTGTAGATGAATCGACCGGTATTTTATCCTGATAAATCCTGCAACCTACCTCTGATTGTCTACAAATGTGCAGCATGTCCGAAGAGAGACCATCGGAGATATCGATCATGGAGGTCGGGGTAAGATCATTTTCCTGAAACCATTCAATGATACCTCTCTTTGCTTCGGGTTTTAATTGACGGTCCAGAACATATTCATATCCCGTAAGATCAGGCTTGAATGCGGGGTCCTCTTCAAACAGTCTCTTTTCCCTCTCAAGCAATTGTAATCCCAGATAGGCAGCACCGAGATTTCCAGTAACACAGATCAGATCAGTAATCCGGGCTCCATGGCGATAGGTGATCCGCTTTTTGTCAACCTCCCCCAGGGCTGTAATGCTGATGGTCAGTCCGGTTACGGAAGAAGAGGTGTCTCCTCCCACAAGGTCTACCGAATACCTCTCGCAGGCAAGTTTGATCCCCTCGTAGAGGGATTCCATGCTTTCGAGTGAAAATTTACCGGAAATACCGATAGATACAATGATTTGTTTTGGACAGGCATTCATGGCGTAAACATCCGAAAGATTTACCACTACTGCTTTGTATCCCAGGTGCTTTAATGGGGAATAAATGAGATTGAAATGGATTCCCTCAAGAAGCAGATCGGTGGTGATAACCAATGTTTTACCCCCTGCCTCTACCACGGCAGCATCATCACCAACACCTTTCAACGTGCTCTTATTCCTTATCGTGATATCTTTTGTCAGGTGGTCGATCAATCCGAATTCTCCTAAATCGGCAATGGATGAGGGAGTCTGTTTTTTCTTTGTCATGATCTGATTTCATTTGGTGCAGGAAACCATATTTTCAGACAAAGTTTGGGATTAATTTAATTAGTTTTAGTATATTTGCCTTATTTAGAATAATTCTATATAACAGATAAATCCCGCATTTTACGGAACAATAATGAGGGTAGAGAATGAGTAGTGATCAGGACAAACTATTGAATGAAGTCACACAGAGTGATTATAAATACGGGTTCTATACCGATGTGGATATTGATTCGTTTCCAAAAGGCTTGAACGAGGATGTAATTCGCAAGATTTCTGAAAAAAAGGGGGAGCCCGAATTCATGTTGGAATTTCGTTTGAAAGCTTACCGGCACTGGTTAACCATGAAGATGCCGCAATGGGCTCATCTTACTATTCCCGAGATCAATTATCAGGACATCATTTATTATGCAGCCCCGAAGCAGAAAGTCAGACCCGAAAATCTGGATGATATTGATCCCGAGTTAAAGGCGACGTTTGACAAGCTCGGTATACCCCTGGATGAGCAAAAGCGTCTTACCGGTGTTGCCGTCGATGCGGTAATGGACAGTGTATCCGTGAAAACGACATTCAAGGAGACCCTGGCTGAATTGGGAATCATCTTTTGTTCATTCAGTGAAGCAGTCCGGGAGCATCCCGACCTGGTTAAGAAATATATGGGAACGGTGGTTCCTTACAGTGATAACTTTTTTGCTGCATTGAACTCTGCTGTATTCAGTGACGGTTCATTCTGTTTTATTCCAAAAGGGGTGAGATGCCCCATGGAATTATCGACCTATTTCAGGATCAATGCGGCGAGCACAGGACAGTTTGAACGGACATTGATTGTGGCTGAAGAGGATAGTTATGTCAGCTACCTTGAGGGGTGTACGGCTCCCATGCGGGATGAGAACCAGCTTCATGCTGCCATTGTTGAGATTGTTGCCATGCAAAATGCAGAGGTGAAATATTCAACAGTGCAGAACTGGTATCCCGGGAATAAAGATGGGAAAGGTGGCATTTACAATTTTGTTACCAAGAGAGGCATATGCAAGGGGGACCATTCAAAGATTTCATGGACTCAGGTTGAGACCGGTTCTGCCATTACCTGGAAATACCCGAGTTGTATTTTAAGGGGGAACTATTCTACGGCTGAATTTTATTCCGTAGCGGTTACCAATAACCACCAGCAGGCGGATACCGGTACCAAGATGATCCATGTTGGGAAGAACACAAAAAGCACGATCGTTTCGAAGGGTATATCCGCCGGGAAAAGCAATAACAGCTACCGTGGACTGGTCAAGGTGTTGAAAAAAGCCGGGAATGCACGAAATTTTTCACAGTGCGACTCGCTGCTGCTTGGAGATCGTTGCGGTGCACACACATTCCCTTACATTGAAGTGGATAACAAAACGGCTATTGTTGAGCATGAAGCAACCACCTCCAAGATAGGTGAAGACCAGATCTTCTATTGTAACCAGCGCGGAATCTCAACGGAAGATGCCATCGGATTAATTGTCAACGGATATGCCAGGGAAGTGATCAATAAACTACCCATGGAATTTGCTGTGGAAGCACAGAAGCTTTTGCAGATCAGCCTGGAAGGTAGTGTTGGATAAGGATAAGAATAGAGCCTGTTGCTGTTTTATTGCATTGGCTCATCCGGTTAAACAGTGAATATTATTTAATTTATATCGATATGCTAAGTATTAAAAACCTCAGAGCCGAAATTGACGGGAAAGAGATTCTGAAGGGAATCGATCTTGAGGTACATGCAGGAGAGGTTCACGCTATCATGGGACCGAATGGTTCAGGAAAAAGTACGCTTGCCATGCTGCTTGCCGGTCGTGAGCTGGCAAATGTGATAGAAGGCAGTATAACGTTCATGGACAGGGACCTCTTTACCATTTCCCCGGAAGACCGGGCCAAAATGGGGATCTTTCTGGGATTTCAATACCCGGTTGAGATCCCGGGTGTCAGTATGGTGAATTTTCTTAAGGCAGCCCTCAATGAAAAAAGAAAATACCTTGGCCTTGATCCATTGTCTGCATCCGATTTCCTGAAGGTCATGAGAGAGAAGAAAGCGCTGGTTGAGATTGACTCCAGGCTGACAAACCGCTCGGTAAATGAGGGGTTCTCGGGTGGAGAAAAGAAGAAAAATGAGATCTTCCAGATGGCCATGCTGGAACCGAAACTGGCCATTCTGGATGAAACGGATTCGGGTCTGGATATTGATGCCCTGCGAATCGTGGCTAAGGGAGTAAATAAGTTGAAAACCAGCGAGAATGCTACGGTAGTGATCACCCATTACCAGCGACTGCTCGATTATATTATACCCGATTATGTGCATGTTATGTACGATGGTAAGATCGTAAAGTCCGATGGAAAGGAACTGGCTCAGGAACTCGAGGAAAAAGGATATGAATGGATCAAGGAGGAGCTTGCAATGAATGGGATCATTCAGGATAAAAATTACAAGTGACCATGGATGAGATTGTACAGGTAGTGGATTGGAACAGGGAGATGGTTGAACTGTATCATCAGAACAGGGATCTTCTGACCGGGGAATGTCCCGATTTTATCAATTCGGTCAGGGACAGGGCAATAAAGCAGTTCGAGAAACTTGGATTCCCGGGCAGATCAAATGAAAAATATAAATACCTGACTTTTAATAATCTGTATAAACATCAATTCCAGGATTACCTCTCTGTGAAACGGTTTGATTTTGATGTCAACCACATTTTTCATTGCGATATTCCAACCCTCGACACCCATGTGATTTTGCTGTTAAATGGATTCTTTTTTAACCGTGAGAACTTGATGACTCAATTGCCTTCAGGTGCTGTTGTTGGCAGTCTGCAAGCAGCCATGAAGGAATATCCAGAGCTGGTGAAAAAGCATTACGCGAGGTATGCAAACATGGATCAGGAGGGACTGGTCGCCCTGAACACCGCTTTCGCCAGTGACGGGATATTTATCCATGTCCCGGAGGGTGTTGCCATTAATAAGCCAATACAGGTCGTGAACCTGCTACTCTCCAATGAAAATACAAGAGTGCAGCACCGGAACTTGTTCGTCATCGGAAAGAATGCAGATGCACGGGTGATCATATGTGACCATGCACTCTCTGATCATCGGTTCTTTACCAACTCTGTTACAGAGATACAGGTAGATAAGAATGCCCGGATGGATTATATCAAAGTCCAGAATGAGCATAATCTGGCAACCAATGTTTCAAGCCTTTATGCAAACCAGGAGCAGGACAGTACGCTCAATACCAACATCATCACCCTCCATGGTGGAATGGTCCGCAATAATGTGGATATCGTGCTGAATGGAGAGGGTTGTGAAACCAATGCATCGGGACTCTATCTTGTTGATAAGCAACAGCATGTTGATAATTACACCTTCATCGATCATGCAAAACCCAATTGCCTGAGCAATCAGATTTATAAGGGTGTGCTGGATGATTTTGCCACCGGGGCCTTTAATGGAAGAATTCTTGTACAAACGGATGCGCAAAAAACAAAGGCATTTCAGGCAAATAACAACATCCTGCTTACGGATGATGCAGCAATGAACACCAAACCCCAGCTTGAGATTTATGCCGATGATGTCAAATGCAGCCATGGAGCAACCGTGGGGCAGCTGGATGAAGATGCACTGTTTTATCTCAGGACCAGGGGTATTGAAGAGCGGGAAGCACGGTTAATGCTTATGTTTGCATTTGCGCACGAGATCATATCCCGTATCGAGGTTGAACCCCTGCGTAACCGGATCGACCACCTGGTGGATAAGAGGCTGCGGGGAGAATTATCACGATGTGAGAACTGTGCGATGCATTGCGGATAAAAAAGGTACCTGGAAATAACACGATTAAAAAAACATTCCGGCGTGAGGTTAAATGTTGAAAAGATCAGAAACGATTTTCCTCTCCTTCAGCAGAGAGTAAACAACCAGCCACTGGTATACCTGGACAATGGGGCAACTACCCAGAAACCGAACGTTGTCATTGAGCGGATAAAACAACTCTATGCTCAGCACAACAGCAGCATACACCGCGGTGTTCACTGGTTGAGCCAGCAGATCACAGGAGAGTACGAGGAAGCCAGAGATATTGTCCGGAATTTTATCGGTGCTGAGCACAGCCATGAAATCGTTTTTACCAGTGGAACAACCGGCTCAATCAATGCCGTCGCTTTCTCATTCGGGGAAAAATATGTCCGGGAAGGAGATGAGGTGATCATCTCCGGGATGGAGCATCATGCCAATATTGTCCCCTGGCAAATGCTGTGTGAACGGAAAGGGGCACACCTGAAGGTCATTCCCATTAACGATCAAGGTGAACTTATTCCCGGTGCCCTGGAAAAGCTGATTACTTCCAGAACAAGGATTCTTGCCATAACCCACGTATCCAATGTTCTGGGAACCGTAAATCCGGTGAAAGAGATCATTGAAGCGGCGCATGCAGGAGATGTGCCCGTCCTGATCGATGGTGCTCAGGCTGTTCAGCATGGGAATGTGGATGTTTCTGATCTGAACTGCGACTTTTATGTTTTTTCAGGACATAAAATTTACGGGCCCAATGGAATCGGTGTACTGTATGGGAAAGAAAAATGGCTGGAGGAAATTCCACCCTACCAGGGAGGCGGAGATATGGTCGACCAGGTAACTTTCGAAAAAACAACCTATAACCAGTTACCCTTTAAATTTGAAGCAGGAACAACAAACTACATTGGAGCGATTGCAATGGCTGAAGCGCTGAAATACCTGGAGCAAATCGGTCTTGATCCAATCACTGAATACGAGAAAGAACTGCTCGGGTATGCCACTTCCAGGCTTGAAGAATCGGGTGATATACGGATCATCGGTAATGCAAAGAAGAAGATCAGCATATTGTCTTTTCTGATCCAGGGTATTCATCAGTATGATGCGGGAATGATCCTGGATAAGATGGGTATTGCGGTCAGGACTGGTTCACATTGCGCACAACCGGTGATGGACCGGTATGGAATAGATGGAACCCTGCGCGCCTCACTTGTATTCTATAATACAAAAGGGGAAATAGACCGGCTGATCGATGGATTACAACGGGTGAAAGAGATGTTGGGATAACCGGATGGATGAATTTGAAAACGATTGATCATGGATATAAACCAGATACAGGATGAGATCATTGAGGAGTTCGGCCTGTTTGATGACTGGATGGATAAGTATAACCATTTAATCGAGCTGAGTATAAACCTGCCAGTTTTCCCTGAAAAATATAAAACCAATGAGTACCTGATCAGCGGATGCCAGTCGAAGGTCTGGTTGCATGCTGAACTGAAAGAGGGAAAGATCATCTTCCTGGCTGATAGCGATGCCATCATTACCAAAGGCATTGTCGCCCTGCTGATCCGTGTCCTTTCCGGTCGCAAACCCACAGAGATCATCAACCAGGAACTCTACTTTATCGATCGCATCGGATTAAAGGAAAACCTTTCACCCACCCGATCGAACGGACTGCTGGCTATGGTAAAGCAGATGAAGCTGTATGCCCTTGCTTTTGATGTCAGGGAGAAGAAGTAAAATATCGTTAATCGTTAAACGCCTGCCGCCAGCTGCCGGACTGGCAGGGTTCACACGCCGGAGGAGGGCGGGCAGGGTAACTATCGAATACCAACATGATCAAATCATACCCTTTATGAGAAAAATAATACCCTTTAAATTTTTATGGACGTGGATAACCTATTACAGCTGGAAACAGAAATCGTCAGGGTCTTAAAGAATATTTTTGACCCGGAGATCCCTGTGAATATATATGACCTGGGCCTGATTTATGAAGTGGATGTGGATGATAACAATGTGGTCACCATCACGATGACCCTGACTGCTCCCAACTGTCCCATGGCGGATGATCTTATCGCAGAAGTTCACCAGGGCATACAGGGTATCGATGGCGTAAAGGAAGTGAAGGTAAACCTGGTATTTGATCCGCCATGGGATAAAAGCATGATGAGCGAAGAGGCAATGCTTGAACTGGGATTGCTATAACCCGGTTGAGAAAGCTTCAGTTACTTTTCCTGGATTTCCCTGATAATCCTTCGCTTGTGTTGATTCAGTTCCGGATACTTTTCTGATAGTTTATTGAGTATGAATTGATCCACCCGGGCATTGATTTCCATGGTACCTTTGTCCAATAAGCCGGGTTCTTCAGGCACTCCCTTTGTAGGATTGTCAGAAAAAGTAACTGACATTGTTGCGTAACGTCTGGAAAAATAGTATCCATTCAGTTTTTTAAGATTGGGTTCCATTGAGCGCATCGGACTTGGTCCGTTTATGGCAATTATCCTGCTATTAAATGTTAGTGTTCTTCCGCAGGGCTGCTATTGCTTGTCAGATCAAACCTATATTGGATTGCCCTTGTTTCCATATAAAGCGGACTTGCCTTTTGATGGGGATAACCATGGGCCTTACTATTCTACCGGGCGATCAAGCAGGCGTGTAAATGACATGGAAGCCAATTTCCAACTACCATCCAGCTGCAAATACACTTCTGTCACCGTGAAAGGATTGGTGACCTCATTCCCTCCAACAACTGCTAACAGTGTAATTCTGTTTAATAGGATGGCAGTTGTGCCAATAATATTCACCGATACTTCATGGATATCCGCTTTCTTATAGTGAATCCCACCGCTTTTGATAACATTGAGTTCATGTTCTTTGGTCATGTTGCCGCCCATGTGTACAAATACAGCTTTTTCGTGAAAGAGATTGTCAAGGATATCTACTTTTTTGTCTGACATCCACTGCCACTTCTCTTTGGAGAGATTAATGATTTCCTGTTCGGCGGTTGAATTTTGTGCGAAGGACCATTGCGCACTCAGAATTATGATAAACAGTCCAAAAATTAATGCTTTCATAATATTGTGTATTTAAAGGTTTTAACTTTTGATCATAACTTTTTTGAATATTCACTGCGGCTTAATCCAGTCCTTTTTCCTTTAACCAGTTAGACATTAAGTCGGCAATTTCTACATTGTTCAAATCAGAAAATGGAAAGTGAGTATTGCCTTCGATACCGATTTCTGGCAAGTGAACTACGGTGACATCCCCTCCGTGTTCATTTACGGCATCTCTCCACAACTTTGCCATTTCAAGTCGTACCCGCCATCCATCCTGTCCTGGGTTGGGATTTGGTTCATTGGGGATGTTATCGCCATAGAAAATAATAATTGGGATCTTGGTAAGCTGCATAAACTCTTGCAATGGTATTGCAATAGCTCGGAGAGTACCCCCTGAGCTTGGTTTTGGCTCAGGCACCTCTCCTTCTGGAAAAAGAAAGCCGCTTCCCGGCTCATAGGAAATGATCGCTTTAATATTTTGATTTTTGACAGCGGTAAGCCAGCCCATTCCACCCGAATGTGAATGTGTGACCAGAATGGCCGGGCCAATTTTATCGAACAGCGCCGAAACAGCCTCTGCATTAACATTTACATCGATTGCCCCAATGCTGGGGGTCATGGATCGGAAATACTGGTTCAGCGTAACTGAATCATGCGCAAACTGTACGCCTTCAAAATAGTCTGGCCATATACCGATACGAAAAGTGCCAAACCATTGCTGTTCGTCAGGTGTTGGTGCAATGTTGGCAGCTACGGTACTGCGACCGGCATCCCCTCTGCGTGGCTGGTCAATGAGGTACACAGGAAAACGCCTGCGCAAAAAAATGTTCTGAAATCCTTCCCGCCCGTCTGGTGTCGTTTCCCAGGTTTTTGAAAACTGCCCGAAACCATGCCACATCACTAAGGGGTATTTATGGGCATTTGCAGGAATCTGATAAAACACATACGCATGATCACCACGGAAAGTCTGGCCTGCCGGGGCCGGATTGTATGGATCAAAGGTGCCGGGATTGGTAATCACTGTTCCACCAACAGCAAAACTGCCTTGCTCCTTGATCATTATCAAATCACTGCTAGTGTCATTTATCCTGTTGGCACAGGATGTTACTAAAAGCAGCATGAAGGTAACGCCGATCCATTCAATGTGAGTGACGCTACTGTTCGAGAAGGAAAAGCCGCTATTACAATGCATCAATTTCCTGAATGCCAATTCAATTCTCATAAGATTTCGATCATTTTATTTCAAGTTTGCAGTTGTCTTTGTCATATAGGTATGCAAAAACCTTCCGAATATAAGTACCTCCCAACTTCTTTCCTCCCATACCTGTGGTCGGAGAACGGTGGAATTAACCGGCGCCAGCACTTCCGCTGATTAAAGCTGAAGACGATTCAGGCGTCCGGTTTAATGAGTTGTTCTGCTGATTATTCTTCTCCAAGAACTTCAATATCGGCTAGATCTTTCTTGCGTCCGGTTGCTCGTTTGTTGGTTATAAATTGTTTTTTACCAATGTACGAAACAGATACATCACCAAAAAGACCTGGTTCTTTTGAAGCATCAGCTTCCTCCCATGTTACACCGCTGATTGATGTTATTATATCAATGCGCACAGGGGGAAGTCCAAGTTGAATTACCTTGTTTTGATCTTTAAAATCGTTGATTGTGAGATCAAGCGAACTGAAACCAAAATCAGCTAATGCATTGATAATACGTTTGGCGTTAGCATTGTCTGGCTTTACGAAAACATCAATATCACCTGTAAAACGAGGTGCTCCATGAAAAGCCAAAGCGTAGCCCCCGACGATTAAGAATTGTACTTCATGTGCGTTCAACAATTCGAGAAACTCTCTGAAGTCTTCCTGTACTTCCATAGTATTGACGTCTTAGTATTTCAACAGCCGAAATTCGCTCTTCAGGTGAACGTTTTTGCCAATAAGCCAGATCGTCCAAGATGGAACTGCGGTCTATTTTTCGTTTTGTTATCACCTTTTGTATCATATGTACAATATAAGATTTTAGGGTGAAATATTAACTATTTTATTCAGCAGAACATATATTCTACTGCAAGTTACGGGATAATATGATTAAGTGCAAGTTAAAAACGGAATCCTTATAATATCCGTTTTTCATATAATATAAAAGATTTATCCATATATTGATTATCTTTTACAAAAAGGTTAATTTCTCTTTTAAAAGGTAGTTCAATCAAATGTTCACTTGTCAGGAAATTTCAGCTAAAATCAAGATCCATGCAATCCAGCTTGGATTTGATGCATGTGGTATAGCAAAAGCCGAAAGCCTCGGACAGGATTCATTCCGCCTGACACAATGGCTCAATGCCGGGCATCATGGGGAGATGAAGTACATGTCTGTTCATTCTGAAAAAAGGATCGATCCCCGTGAACTGGTGGAGGGAGCAGAATCGGTGATTTCGGTGATTCTGAATTATTACCCGGAAAAGGTCCAGTCCGATCCCAAGGCTCCCAGGATATCCAAATATGCATATGGGAGGGATTACCATAGTGTTATAAAGAAAAAACTGAAGGAGTTACTCGATTTCATCAAAGCAACTATAGGTCCTGTGGATGGACGATACTTTGTTGATTCGGCTCCTGTGCTTGACCGTGCCTGGGCGGCAAAAGCCGGACTAGGATGGATCGGGAAGAATTCAAACCTCATTTCCAGGAAATACGGGTCGTTCGTTTTCATCGGTGAACTGGTAGTCGATCTAAAACTTGCCTGTGATCGTCCAGTTAAGGATTATTGCGGGGATTGCACACGCTGCATCGATGCCTGCCCGACCGGGGCGATTGTGGCTGACCGGGTGATCGATTCGCGAAAATGCATCTCCTACCATACCATTGAGAACAAAGGGGAGATCCCTGTTGAGATGAAAGGCAACATGGAGAATTGGGTGTTCGGTTGTGATACCTGCCAGGATGTTTGTCCCTGGAACAAGAATCTAACTCCGCACCGGGAACCCGGTTTTAATCCTCACCCGGACCTGCTGAAACTTACCCGGAAAGAGTGGTTTGAGATGGATCAAAAGCGGTTTCAGGAATTGTTCGCCGGGACCCCGGTTATGAGGTCGAAGTATAAAGGATTGAGGAGAAATCTTGAGTTTTTAAAAAGCTCACAATAGGTTGTAAAACTCACCGGGTGACTCGCTTAAAAAAAGTGTAACTGACCCACAGTCACCCGGTGAGTATCCTTTTCATTATCTGGAGTTTTTAAAAGATTAAGGCTCAGGCTCCCACCATCTCCGCCAGGCGGATCCGGCAGGCAGAGAAGGCTGAGGAAAAGTATCCTCTTTAGGAATGTGACTTCTTTTCTGTACACGCTTGCTAACAAACTGTATGAATTTACCTTTGTCAAATAACAAGATTATAAGTTGTCAGACTTCAGCAAAATCATCCTGCGACTCTGTAACGAATTACCAGCCTTTATTTGATAAATGTAAATCCCTGAACTTGTTGGTTGATTATTACTATCCCTTCCATCCCAAGTAACTGACCATTTCCCGGCAGTCTGATATTCATTTGTCAGGATTCGTATCTCCTGTCCGAACATATTGTATATTTTTAATACTACCCTGGAAGGATTGGTTAACTCGTAGTCGATGGTCGTGGAAGAATTGAACGGGTTGGGATAATTCTGTTGCAGCGTGAAACCTGCCTGTATTAGGTTTTTTTGTTCCTCGTTGAAATTTGTTTGTGCGTATGGGTCAAAAGCATACAAATGGGTTGACTGTATCACCAGTGCAGTCCTGTTTCCTACCAGATGAGAGACATAATTTCCCTGTGATATCAACTCTACCCAACTATCAGCCAAACCGTTATAGGTATAAAATTTACCGAATCCATTCATGCCCACCCAGGCTGAGATCAAGCCAATATATCCAGGGTCATAACAATAATACGGTTCTTCTGAAATCGTGTGTGTGGTCCATTGATCTGTAAGGGAGCTATACCCGTGTAAAATCTTGCCGGTAGTATTAAAAAAAGCCGCTGACATGGTTCCCAGCCCATTCTGATTAAATTCAAAATCTTTCTCGTGAACGCTACACTTTTCAGTATTGAATAAGAAAGATTGATGCTCTGATCTTGCATAGGCCAGGACACCATTTATTTTTGAATAAACGTAAATACTGTCGGGGAAATTCCTTTGCATAATCATATCATGGGAAGAAGAATAAACAATGATTTTGTTCTCGGGCCAGGTTTTGTAAAGATATACATGTGGCGTTGTATTCCCTCCAACACTTATTTGCTTCTGAGTGTCAATCCAGGACCATTTGTTGGTATTGCTATTATAAAAGTACATTCTCATGGTGTCAGAAGTTGGACTCCACCTGCAAAATGTCGCATAATCATCAGCTGCAGAAAAATTTGTAGTATGATCATAGCCCAGTGGAATTAATTCTCCATGATTTTCGACAGGATTGAAACCCCATCCATACTGTGCATCAAAGACACACAAAACAGATCCTCCAACTTGAAAAGCACTGGTTGTACTCGTGTAAACCAAATCGGTATGGATTTTATTGAATTGGCCATCCCTTGCCGAATATAGGAAAAAGCGATAGTGTGATATGTCTTTTTCAGTACTTAAATCAAAAGTGAATTGTCCTCCGATATTTCCATTTCCATAATAACTTTCGGCCTCCCAGTCAATATCGTATGTGACAGTGTTCCAGGCGCCCAGGATTGTGCTATAACCATAGAATTTTACCCTTACCAGTATAAAAGGTGTTACCACCGTTCTGAATCCAGAGGTATAAGCAATAAAAGTATCTGCTTCAATAGTACCGGTATTATAAAAATATACAGCAGCTTCATTTTCACCAGTCGAATAAGGGATCACATCGAATTGATTGTCAAAAGCGCTGTATCCAACGAGTAGAAAATCCTTTCCCATACCCGTTTTATCTATCATTCCGGCATAACCATGATCATATTTTTGTTGACTTATGGTACACCCGTCTTCAAGCTTGTTAAATGTTTGGGTATGGGAACTATATACCACGTTTATAATGTCGGCATAGAGATCAGTTTTTTGGAGGACAAGTATAATACAGTCCACCTTTGGGTAGTATAAACCATTGCTGAAATTTGCCGGAAGTCCATAATCGTATTGTTGCCAGGAACCCAGCGAACCATCAAATACATAAAACTTCTGATCGGTGACAAAAAAGGCCAGACTGTCACTGCATCCATAACTTCTGTATGGTTGGCTGGAATGATCGTTCAATAACGTGCCCTCATAATGAATTGTGTCCCAAACACCCAGGGATGAACTATAACCGAAAAGGAGATCTTCCGACCAGGCAAGTACAACATTTCCCTCTGTCTCCAAATATTTGAATATTTGAACTACACCCAAGTCAACCAGCACCCATTCACCGATTTTAATATCAAATATTAATACGTATTGTGAGTTGGATTGCGTATGCCCAATACATCCATCGCCACAGTCATAATAACTTACTCCGGAGCCCAATGTATCGAGTGAATACCCTACCCATCTTCCATCCTGAGCATACATGTCTGTATTTAACGACACAAAACCAAGAACTGCAGTTAATAATAAACATAAATAGAATTCATTCTGTCTGAACATATTACTAATTTCTTTTGATTAACAATTTGTAATCACACTTTGTATTTACATACAATTTTTACAAATAGCAGAAAAGGAATAATTTACATAAAACCTATATCCTAATGCAATTTACGGGATAATATGATTAAGTGCAAGTTAAAACCGGAATCCCTATAATATTCATTTCATAAGAAACACCCGAAAGATATGGGTGGGAAGGAGCTCTCCGAGTTCCTAACAACCCTTGCCAGGGAACGTAACGTTTCGGCTGCTGTTTGCCGGCACCGCGGTGATGCGAACCAAGTTTACTGGATTGAAAAGAAACCTGGAATTTTTGAAAAATTCACTTTAGGTTGGATAACTCACCGGGTGACTCGCTAACAAAAAAGTGTAACTGACCCACAGTCACCCGGTGAGTATCTTTTTCGTTTTTTTCTTATAACTTATAACCACCTCCTCCTTCGCCCCGAGGGCGAAGGAATTTAAGTTCTTAAATAAAGGATTCAATAACAAATCCCTAAACACTCGAAGAGTGTTAAAACCGCCTTATAAGAATTGCGTAAGAAAACCGGGACGCAGGGTAAATGCCAAAAAGATAAAATGCTGTCTGATCCCGGCTTCCTGCTTGCCCACCCTGCCTTGCCAGCCAGACAGATTTCTCAGTCAGCCGCCGCTTCAGCCAATCGGCAAATATGGCTGCCCATGATTGTGGACTACGGTGGGGAAATCCTGCCAGTCCGTCATGCTTTGATTAATTCCCAACTGGCGAAGAAAACGTAGCAGATTAGCAGCAGGCAGAGGCGGGAGAGTTCATTTTATCTGTGGCTGCTGCCCGCCCGACTGAACGACTTCAGTCGTTCGGGCGGGGGTCCCTTGGTTTTCAAGCAATTCTTATGCAGCGGCGATTTCTTTTGCCATAGGGATGCCTATGGCAAAGGCTGCTAAAAATTTCATGGCAAAACTACCTGCCTGAACGGCAGACAGGCGGCTTGAAAAGCAGCGCAACCAAACTCGCGGCTGTATCATAAAAATGGCTAACTGCAAGATGGCAAATTGAGTAGGTATATCTATAAATGCAAATAGGATGGTCTTAACTCTATATCAGCTTTTGAAAGTGAATTTTAGTGACAGTGTCAAAATTATGTTTTCTTTGGTTCTAAGATAATGAAGGATTCATGATACACCCTCTCAGACAAGGTTGCTGGGATGGCCCGCCCTGTGAAATAATGCAAAATAGGAGCGGCTTTGCCGCTATTTCATAGGGCAAGATGGCCATACCCCTTACTGAATTTTCTTCACCTTGTTTTGTACATAAAATTTTTTCCCGTAGGGATGCCTTCGGCAAAAGGCCGTTCTTTCGCCCTTCGGGCGAAGGAGGAGGAAGCCTTAGCCTCTTCTCTACGCTTCCACCACCGTAACCACCACATTCCTCCGGTCCCTCGGGCCATCGAACTCACACAGGAAAATATTCTGCCAGGTCGATAATCCCAGTTCTCCGTTTATGAGGGGGATGATTTCGCCAGGACCAACAATGCCGGCTTTCAGGTGGGCATCGCCATTATTATCCTGGTGATCGTGTTCCCATACACCAAAGGGGATCAGCTTATTCAGAAGATTGATTACGTCGGTTTGCACCGATTGATCCCAGTTCTCCTGTATCATAATGGCAGCAGTGGCTCCCTGAACATAAACGCTTACCAGCCCGTTGGTTATGTTGCTTTTACCGACTATGCTTTTTACCTGGTTTGTAATATCATACAGCCCGTTGTGACTATTAGTACTTATTTGTATCGTGTCGCGCATTTTTTTTACTTTATTGTATAAAATTACATCATTTAGACTTAATTTAGTGAATACCTTGTTAAAAGAGTGGTCTATGAAGGAATTAGAATTACAATGGCAATCATCAGACAATCTTGCTTTTTATGTAAAAGTATGGGATCCCGAAGAGGCTCCGCGTGCAGTCGTTTGTCTCATTCATGGTATAGGGGAGCACATCAACCGTTATAATCACTGGGCTTCGGCTTTTGTGAATGAAGGATATGCCGTGATTGGTTTTGATCAGCGAGGGCATGGAAGATCGGAAGGTAAACGTGGGCATACACCCTCCTATGAGATCCTCCTTCAGGACATTGAATTGTTGTTGACCAAATCCCGGGAACGGCACCCCGATATTCCCGATATCCTTTTCGGACAAAGCCTTGGAGGAAACCTGGTTCTTAATTATGTTTTGCAGAAAGAGGTAAAACCAACCTGTGCCATTGCATCCTCACCCTGGTTGCGGTTAGCTTATGAAATTCCCGCAATTCAGGAGAAGCTTGGAAGAATTTTAATAAGAATGGTACCGGGTCTGATTCAGAAATCGAACTTTAACGTAAACGATCTCTCAAGAGATCCGGAAGTGGTGCAACGCTATCTTGAGGATCCGCTGGTGCATAATCGCGTTTCATTAAACCTTGGTTTTTTATCGATCGATGCCGGATTATGGGCCCTGAAGAATGCCGGTAATCTCGATGTCCCGGTACTCCTGATGCATGGTGACTCGGATAAAATCACATCACACCAGGCAACGATTGAGTTTGCTGAAAAGGCGAAATCCTTTACCTGGCTGAAAATCTGGGAAGGCCTGACCCATGAACTGCATAATGAACCGGAAAAAAAGGCAGTGTTTGATTTTGTCTTGAACTGGATCAGGATCTATACCGAAAAAGATACGTTGTATGACAATTCAGATCTTTCCTGAATAACGAAGTGTACTATTGAATATCAAATAGGCCAAATCCAATGGAACTGTATCGTACCACTTTCCCGATACCGGTTAACAGCTCATTGCTTTCGTATACAAAGCCGGCCGTTTTCATGGGATCATGCTTTACGGAACAGATCGGACAAAAACTGACGGAACTGAAATTCCCGGTGGATGTCAATCCGTTTGGCGTGATCTATAACCCCTGGTCGGTTAAAAATTGCCTCGAGGTGCTGATCCGGGAGAAGGAATTCACAAAAGAAGAGCTCCATTATTTTGATCATCAGTGGCTGAGTTTTTATCACCAAACCAGCTTCTCTCATCCCGATCTTCAACACTGTCTGAAAACCATCAATGACGGTGTCCGGTACTCATCCGGTTTTCTGAAAACGGCTGAATTTCTGTTCATTACATTTGGTTCGGCACGGGTTTTTACCTGGAAAGAGTCGGGACAGGTGGTTTCAAATTGTCATAAGATCCCGGCGGATCAATTTGAGAGAAGGATGCTCTCGCCGGGAGAAATCACCAGGATGTTCGTGGACTTGATGAATGAATTATCGGAATTTAATCCACGGTTAAAGGTTGTTTTTACGGTAAGTCCTGTCAGGCATTGGAAAGACGGTGCGGTGGGGAACCAGGTTAGCAAAGCCACCCTACTTCTGGCTATTCACAACCTCAGGGAGAATTTTTCGGAAACCGGATATTTCCCTGCCTATGAGATCGTGATGGACGACCTGAGGGATTACCGGTTCTATGCCGAGGATATGATCCACCTGAACCGGACAGCCAATGATTATATATGGCGGCTGTTTAAACACTCTTTTATTGAGAAGGAGAGCCAGGAGACCATCTCAGAGATAGAAAAGATCCTGGAGGCAGTTGCCCACCGACCGATGAAACCGGATTCTGAATCCCACAGGAAGTTCCTTCAGGAAAGCCTGAAATATACCCGGCAGGTACAGAAGGAATATCCTTTCCTGGACCTTAGCCGGGAGATGGGTTATTTTAAAGGAAAAGAGAAGTGAAGCTCAACGTTCACCGTCCAACCAGAAAAGCACAAGGAACAAATCACAAATTACAAATAGCAAACTACAAATAAATTCCAACTCACAAATCCCAGATTACAAACTAGTTACCTCATCTTTGAATATTGGGATTTGTCCATTATTTGTCATTTGGAAAGTGTTATTTGTTTATTGTCCCCCTTTGGTTAAAAGCCTGCCGGCGGGGTGTGGGTTGTCTTGTTCTAAAAAAACTGGGATGTTATGCATGCCTTCAACCCAAAGACGCCCATGTTGGGCGTCTCTACAATGGATGCATTTCCGATGCGTTATCGGTATGATCAAGACAAGGCACTAGCTTGTCTCTACGGTTTCATTTCATTTAATTTCTCGTTATTCCTTTTTTACTGCTTACTGCAGACTGCGTACTTTTTCCCGTAACCCGTAACTTTTTCTTTTCAACGGACCAACTGATCAACCTATCCCGTAGGGGTGCCTATGGCATAACTTCACTCACTTCTCTCAGCCCCCACTCATCAATCATCATTCATCAATCATAACTCACAACTCACTTCTCCTGACTGCCGTCAGGCAGGCATTTCTCCCCCTCTCTACTCAACAACCAGCTTCTGCATATACACCTTATTATCAGCTACGATCCTGACGAAGTATATTCCTGCCCGCAGGTTCGCATCGGTCACTTTAATCAGGTTAGTGCCGTTGGCGGTTTCACAGGCTTTTTCAAATACCACTTTTCCTGCAATATCGTAGATCTGAAGATTCAGTGGACCATCGGTAACCAGGTCAGCCCGTATGGAGAACCGTCCATCACCCGGATTCGGGAAGATGGTTACCAGGCTTTCACGGACTCCAGGAATGAGTGTGGAGGTATAGGTAAAATCAAATGTCTCATTGGTTGCTGCATTCCCCACCTCATCTTCCACATCATTTACCGTAAGGGTGTGGGTTCCGGAATGCATTCCTGTAATGTTAAGGCTTACGTGCGTGTTTTCATAGAGGTATGCACCAAGCACCGTAATGCCGTTGTTGATGATGAAGTTGCCGGTTACCTGTGATGTGGTGGCATCGAGCCGCTCGTTAAAGTCAACCATCAACCAGACTGAATCAATGATCTCGATTGCCGTAATATAGGGTGCATCCGTGTCGCCCCCTGAAGTGAAATCATTCATGTCCCGCATCAGGATCTGGTATTCTGAAGCATACTGGCTCAGTACCCCGGTGATATTCACCACACCCGCTGGAAGTTCATGTCCCACAAGACGGGATTCGTATCGTGAGAAGATGGGCATGGAACCGGTACCATCACTGAAGGTGTATGAATTGTTGCCATCGGGAATAATTATCCCTCCCTCGGTAAACTGTGCATTCCTGATCGTGACAAGCATTCCTTCATATTGTTCACTAACCTGGGATACGGACAGTTCAATTGGTTCAATGGGCGTGCCGGAAGCGAAATTATACATGTAACTGACATCACCCAGTTCAGTCAGGTTCTGGTATTCGGAAACTGTCCCTGCTACAACGATACTATCCCCGACCTTTCCCCGCTGGTTTGATCCGAACACACACAACCCGCTGTAGGGATTTTCCGAGGATTGGATATAAAAGGTATTGTCAAGATTGGCTACCAGGATACCGGAAGTTTTAACATCCTGGGCGTTCAGCGGGCTTGAACTACCTGTTCCCTGGATCGCGGAGATGGTAGTTAATTCTCCCTGATCAATTGTTTTGGGTACCCGGTATGAACCATGAACAACCTGGTCGTTTGTGCCATCGGTAGCAACCACCTTGAAATAGAGGTATTTATTTTCCGTAAACCCTGTGAGATCGATGGTCCCGGTATAGACATCGACCGAAGATGACATAGCGGATTCATGGGCTTCGGAGTTGTATGAGTTACCCCAGAAAAGGGTAACACCGGTCAGGGTGAGGGTGGAAGTAATCCGTACGCTGATCTCTGTCGACTCTCCGCTTACCGGATATGCAGGGTCCATGCTCATCTCCCCGATAGCAATATCCGGTACCGGATCACTGTTCCAGATCAGATCGGCAAATTCGGGATGGTCGACAAACGGATTCCTGTTTTGCTGCGACTCCCAGATCCGTTCGTTTCTCCGTCGCTCAAAATCGGATGGCGGGAAATCCCGGTTCCATTGCAGCAGGGTGGATAACTTCCCATGTTCCGGGGCAGGGAATGTATTCAGGGCATCTACGGTTTCAAGATCCAGTTCATCATTCTCCCCTTCATACCGGGTTGCCATGTAAAAGATGATCCGGGCAACCTGTCCCTTTACCGCATCGGAAGGTTCCCACTGGTTGGAGGTATAATAGGTCCCGGGGGCTTCTGTTACTTCCGTACCGGTTGCAGAGCATTTATCAAAATCGAGGTTGCTTCTGAGGATATTCACGGAGGCATCCGTGGGGCGAAGGTTAAATGCATCTCCATCCATTGGCCTTATGCCTGAAAAATTACCGTGGGATTTTGCCCAGACGTGCTCCCGGTTGATATCATTTTCCCCGGTTCCATAGGTGTCGGCATACTGTGACCGCTGGGTATAAAAAAGGATCACGTTGCTCTCATTCAACGGATCCGCATCGGAATAGTTAATGATGTATTTTGCCTGTGAATAGGAAAAATCGATGTGCCCGCTGATGATATCATTCAGGATCGATTTCAGTTCACTGCCATTTTTCCCATCGGTACCGTTGTAATACCCGGCAGGCTGAGCAAACAGTGTTAACGGAAAGATCAAAAGGGCAACAATAGGATAGAGCTTCTTCATCTGGTTAAACTGGTTCATAACAAATTAGAAAAGGAATTGCAAAGATACATTATATCTTCTACCAAGACCAAAGAATACGGCTGAGGATTTCGCATCAAAATCATTATAGGTCTGGTAATTATAGGGATCATTATTCTGAGCCGTTGCGATGTATTTTTTATTCATCACGTTCAGCACATTCAGCCTGATCTGGCAACGGTAATCCATGATCTTAAAGGTGTAGCCTGCATGCAGGTCGAGCAGGAAATAGCCGGGAATCTCCCATGAATCCCTGGGAGGGCCGTGTATCCCGGTACTATCATTATACCATTCGTAGGATTCCGGTGAACCGTCCAGGGTAATGGGGTCGAATTCAGCATAGTAATTGGTAAAGTAAGTAAACTTGGGTTTCAGGTAGGCTCCTTTAAAAGGTTCGATGCGAAGTTGTCCGGCGACCTGGGTTTGAGCTGAATTTCCGACATGCACCCCCTTTGCATCAAAGTATTGTGCATCTACAAGCTGGCGGTTATCGTCATAGATCCTTACCGTATCTTCGGAGTTCCAGCGCCAGTCACCCAGGGAGACCAGTCCTTCCATGTCAAGCCAACCTGTAATTTCCAAAATAAAATCCATTTCTAATCCCTTGTGCAGGGCATCCATGCCATTGATATTGACCGATTGTTCCTCGAACTCACCCGGAGAGATCTCAACCAAAATCCTGGATGCCACATCTACAGGCTTGTTTTCCCAGACGGTATAGTATCCGTTCATGTTGAAGGAAACGTGTTGACTTTTGAAGGAATACCCCATTTCGATCGCTTTTACCTTTTCATTTAAAATCTCACGGAAGAGGGTGTTGTCATAGTCGAAAACATTATTGAATCTTGGAGCTTTGCTAAGGTAGCCGGCATTGGCAAACAGGTTCATCCTGGAGGTAAGGTTATAGTTTGCCCCGCCTTTAATGGTCCAGCCAGGTAATTCCTTCCACTTGCTTTCGGGCTCCAGCTTAAAGTAGTCTATTCTTTTATAGGCTGAGTAAGCACCGGTAAGGTTTATGAATGAGGAAAGGGAGCTGGTAATATACTCTGCCTGTAAAAAGAGTCCTCCCCACCGCACCAGTCCAACGTTGTAATAATTATTTTTATCTCCTTCGTACAGCATGTGTTCTGCCGGATTGCTCAGGTCCATGTTTTCATCTGTAAAATCTGAAACGGCATAATCGCCTCCCAGCAGGTCATACACGGATTCGTAATGCGTTCCCTTGTAACTGCGCAGATCGATTCCTCCGGATATTGAGAGATCCTGTGTGGGATCGTAGCTCAGCGTGGAGAGGAGTCCGTACCAGAAGTGTTCATTCGTCAGTTTCCGGAGGTAGTTGGTTGCGGCATGAAGTTCGGGATCATAGAATGTATTAATGGAATATTCACTAATGTTGCGGTTGTAAACGTTTTGGAAAGTTTTCTGGCCCAGGGAGTCGAGTGTAATGGTTCCCTTTTCCCGGATTCCACCTCCTCTTCCGATCGACAGGTAGGCAATGTTTGAAACATACAGCCTGTCGCTGACTTTCCAGAAATCTTTGAGTGTAATCTGGGGTTTATGGTATTGGTTCTCCCGTTCGCTTATGGGTTTCGATTCGGCATCCGGATTATTTTTTGTCCTGGCAAGGTATCCCCAGTGCTGGTTATACCGGACACCCCTTGCAGGCCAGGTTTCAATATCTTCCTCGGGGACTCCCAGGTCCCGGGCGATCTCCGCATCGTAAAACTGGATGGGCAGTTGATAGGATCGCTGACCGTGTTTTTGAGGGGCACCGTAAACCGATGCCGAAACGATATGCTTTCCCAGTTTCTTATCCAGTTTCAGGTAATAGAAAAATCCTTTCACCCAGGTTTGATCGACCCAGCCATCGCCCTGTTTATAGGAACCGGCAACTGAAATTCCCCATCCCCGGGATGTTTGTCCGGTGGAGTAACCGAAGGAGGTTTGCAGGTAGCCATCGGATCCCACCTCCTGTTTGACGCTACCTTCTTTTCTTGCATCGAGGCCTCTGGTGATGATGTTGATTGTTCCTCCAACGGATGGCAGGGCCAGCTTGGAGGCTCCCAGTCCCCGCTGGACCTGTATGGAACGGGTGACGGCATCCAGGCCGAACCAGTTAGACCAGTACACGTGACCGTTTTCCATATCGTTTACCGGTACCCCGTCCAGCAGTACACCTACATTGCGGCTGCTGAATCCCCGGATGGTTACCTGTGCATCACCGTCGCCTCCCCCTTCGGGTGTGGCATATACACCCGGGGTTGAGTTCAACAACATGGGAATATCCTGGGCAGCGATCTCTTCCTGCAGTTTTTTCGGTTGAATGTTGCTGAATGCAACCGGTGTTTCCCGGGAACGGGCTACATCGGCTACCACCCGGACTTCATCCAGGACAACGGTAACCAGCTCAAAATGCAGGGATACCGGTTGATCGGTTACCTCTACCCTCTGCGTTTGGGGTTCAAATCCAACATAGGAGACACGGATGCTATACACACCGGGTTGGACTTCCAGGGTAAACGTTCCGTCATAACCGGTTACCGTACCCACTCCTTCAGCCAGTAGTACATTCACGCCGATCAGCGGCTCCTTGTTCTCCGAGTCGATAACCGTCCCGGTAATAGTCTGTTTCTGACCATACAGGAAACAGGTAAACAGTAAAAAAACGGGGAATATAAATCCTGTTCTTCTCATAATCCTGGGCAGAAGATGGTTCGATCCTGATTACATCCTGTTCGAAAATCAGGGATGGGGATCTCCCTCC
>Ga0315543_1001479_pt1 | contig 25270 bp, 24 predicted proteins | sample SalMarSW160210MG_2_FD_203098 | JGI IMG/M metagenome (GOLD analysis project Ga0315543, IMG submission 203098) | Salt marsh sediment microbial communities from the Plum Island Ecosystem LTER, Massachusetts, United States - Salt Marsh Sediment SW1601-210 ... | reverse complement strand
CGCTGGGGGAAGGCGATACCCCTTTAGTGAGGTCACGGATTTTAGAGAAGGAGCTTGGCTGTGGTGAACTTTATTTTAAGCTCGAAGGCTGTAATCCCACCGGCTCCTTCAAGGACCGGGGCATGGTAGTGGCGGTGGCTAAGGCAGTGGAAAGTGGCAGCCAGAGCATCATTTGTGCCTCCACAGGCAACACCAGTGCTTCGGCAGCCGCTTACGGCGCTAGATTCGGACTCAAAACCATTGTCATTATTCCCAAGGGGAAGATAGCCACGGGAAAGCTAGCCCAGGCCCTTGTTTACGACGCCCAGATTATAGGCATAAAAGGTAATTTCGACCAGGCGCTTCACATAGTACGTGCCCTGACCCAAAAATACCCCGTTACTCTGGTAAACTCACTAAATCCTGATCGCATCGAAGGTCAGAAAACAGCGGCTTTTGAGATTATAGACGAGCTGGGGGATGCTCCCGATTATCTCTTTATCCCTGTGGGCAATGCCGGCAATATTACCGCCTACTGGAAGGGATTCGTGGAATACCACCGCACGGGCAAGGCCAGCCACACTCCCAAAATGATGGGCTTTCAGGCTGCCGGCGCTGCCCCCATAGTACTGGATAAGGTTGTCAAACAACCCAAGACCATTGCCACAGCCATTCGCATTGGCAATCCTGCTAGCTGGCGGAAAGCAGTAGCTGCCCGGGATGAGTCGGGAGGCATCATTGACCGTGTTACTGATGACGAAATTATGAATGCTTATAGGTTGATGGCAATCAAAGAAGGTATCTTCGGCGAGCCAGCTTCAGCAGCTTCCTTAGCCGGGCTTATTAAGCTGGCCAGAAAGAAAAACTTCTCCGGCAAGCGTGTAGTTTGCATCGTCACCGGCACCGGGCTAAAGGACCCCGGTGCGCCAGCAAGATATGCCTGTGCACCGATAGAGCTTCCTGCCGAGCTGGCAGCCGTTGAGGAAGCTTTGAAATTCCCGACCTCAGCAATTCCTGACTACGCCCGGAAATGACAAGGGGAGGAGAGCCAGAGTTGTATTGTAGATAGAATGACGCTGGATTGAAGAGGTTAAAATTATGCTAAAAATTGTTACCGAAGATATAGGGAAATTCAGCCAGCACTATCCCAAGGTAGCAGTTATAGTTACCGCTAGCGCCCGGGGCAGGGACGATGCCATGACCGCCGCCTGGCATAGCTCTATTTCTCTTAAGCCACCGCTCTATGGCATCGCCATTGCATCTAAGAGATTCACCTACCAGCTTATCACTGGAAGCCGGGAGTTCGGCATTAATTTCATTCCTTCAGAGAAAGCCTCCCTCGTCGCCGCCATCGGCGGCACTTCCGGACAGCAGATGGACAAATTTGAGAGATTTAATATCCAGAAAGAGAAGCCTTTGAAGACCACGGCCCCTATCTTAAAAGATTCTTATGCTGCCTATGAATGTAAGCTGGTGGATAGCAAGTCCTATGGTGACCATCTCTGGATAGTCGGTGAGATTGTAGCTGTGCACTTCCTCGAGGAAGCATTTACCCCGGCGGAGGTCCTTGACCTGGATAAGATAAAGCCGCTCCTTTACCTAGGTTCGGACTTCTATGCTAGCACGGATAAAAACAGCGTAAGCTTTGTAAAGAGGGGGATTTAGATGGTTAATCAGGATAAAATCAAACAAGCAATGACCTCCATAATAAAAGCTATTGGTGAGGATCCCCTCAGAGAGGGCGTAAAGGGTACGCCGCAGAGGGTGGCTGACATGTATGCCGAGCTCTTTTCCGGTCTGGATGCCGACCCCAGAGCCGAACTAGCGGTGGACTTTGGGGAAGGATATGAGGAGATGGTGATTCTGAGGGACATTCCATTCTATTCCATGTGTGAACACCATCTCTTGCCCTTCTATGGCGTAGCTCATGTCGGTTATATCCCCAGCCCTGGTGGCAGAGTGGTAGGGGTAAGCAAGCTGGCCAGGGTGGTAGAAATCTGCGCCAGGCGCCCTCAGCTTCAGGAAAGGATGACCCAGCAAATTGCTGACGCTATCTTTGAAGCACTCCAACCCGCTGGTGTGGCTGTGGTCATTCAAGCAGAACACTTATGCATGGTTATGCGCGGGATAAAAAAGCCCGGAACAACTGTGATAACCTCGTCGGTGAGGGGAAATTTCCGCAGCAAGGTAGCAACTCGCAGTGAATTTTTGTCCTTGATTCAAGGGAAGTAGTTTATTCGTGGCGCAAGGACTCGATGGGGTCGAGTCGTGCCGCCCGGATGGCCGGGTACAACCCGGAAGCAAGTCCGATAAAAATCGCTACACCTACCGCCAGGGCAATAGCATCGCCGGAAAGCGTAGCAGCAAAGGAGAAACCAAGATTTGTCGCTATGGTAGACATGATTTTAACTATAATCCACCCCAGTCCTATCCCCAGAGCACCGCCACAGAGCCCCAGTGTAGCAGCTTCAATGAGGAATTGAATCAGAATATCTCGACGCTTGGCTCCTACCGCCTTGCGCAGACCGATTTCCCTGATACGCTCGGTCACCGAGACCAGCATGATATTCATAATCCCGATGCCGCCGACAAGCAAGGATATGCCAGCTATGCCGGCAAGGACGAGCTGGAGTATTCCCAGCACCTGGGTGACCTGGTCTGCCACAGACGCCACGTTGAAAACTCTGAAGTCATCGTCTTCTCCTTCTCTGATGTTGTGGGTGTCCCGCAAAATAGCAGTGATCTCCTGCTCGGCAGCTTGCAAGTCGCTGCTGGTCTTCGCCTGGACGCTGATCTGATTCACGTTGCTTCCACGGCTGCCCACCTGTGAGGTTGCCAGAGTGGTATAGAAGGTGGATAAAGGAATATAGACCCTCATGTCTTCAAATCCAAATCCCATCCCCCGGCTTTCCAGTACACCGCTGACCTGGAATTGACGCCCACCAATCCTCAAGCTCTGACCGGTAGGGTCCATCTCGCCAAAAAGGGTCTTGGCTACTTCGCTCCCCAGGACGGCTACCCTTGACCTCGCTCCATAATCGAAGTCGGTTATGAAGCTGCCCTGCGCCACGGCATAGTTGTCCACCCATTCGGCTTGTGGAGCCACCCCGGCAATAATTGTGTTGCTAAGGCTCTCTCCACCAGCTACAACCTGAGCGTAAGTCTGCGTCATTGGCGACACACCTTCTACAGAAGGGGCGTTTTGGTCAATCGCCTGCGCATCTTCCAAAGTCAGCGTTGACTGAGCTCCCACTCCACTCATGCCGAGTTCTGGAGGTGTGACGTATATCAGGTTAGACCCCAGGGTGGCAAAAGACTCCTCTACTATAGCCGCCTGCGCACTTCCCAGAGATAGCACAGAAATAACTGCAGCCACGCCAATCAGGATGCCCAGCATGGTCAAAGCTGACCTTAGCTTGTTACCAAGCAAAGCCCGCAGCGCTGTAGAGAAACAATCCCAGAGTTTCATTCCGATGCCTCTATTTGGCCATCGCGAATTTTAATGGTGCGCTGGGTATAAGCGGCAATATCCGGTTCATGAGTAACCAGAACGATGGTCATGCCCTGTTCATTCAACTGCTTAAAAATCGCCATGATTTCCTGGCTGGTCCGGGTGTCAAGGTTGCCTGTAGGTTCATCAGCTAAAATAAGAGAGGGATTACTTACTAAGGCTCGGGCGATAGCCACCCGTTGTTGTTCCCCTCCTGCTAGCTCGCTCGGTCTGTGAGTGACCCGATGAGCTAGTCCCACGGACTCCAGGACCTGTAACGCTCTTTGCCGTCGGTTGCTGGCGCCGCCGTAAATAAGTGGTAGTTCCACATTGGCTAAAGCCGTGGTCCGGGACAACAAGTGGAAGCTTTGGAAGACAAAACCTATCTTCCTATTCCTTATCTCGGCCAGTTGATTATCGTTAAGCTCGCTTACCTCGGTCCCATCCAGGAGGTATCGTCCTGAAGTCGGCTTATCCAGGCAGCCGATGATATTCATCAGGGTAGACTTCCCCGAGCCTGAAGGCCCTATGATAGATACCATCTCCCCTGACTCAATGCGGCAGCTAATCCCCCGCAGAGCAGGAACTTCGGTCTGACCCGCTTTATACACTTTGGTTATGTTTTCAAGTTCAAGCATTGGCTACATCATGAAGAAGCCGCCTGGTCGCTCCTCAGAAGTGGGTAATATCACCTTTTCTCCCTCCTGCAATCCCGACAAAACTTCAGTGTTTATCCCGTCGGTTAGCCCCAAGGTAATTTCTCTCTCTTCCTGCTGCCCGTCTACGAGCACTACAACCATTGGGTTTCCCAATGTCCCCCGAATATATCTGTTCGGTATCGACAATACATCATCATGACGCTCGATGATGACTTCAGCAGTGGCACTCATGCCATCCCTGAGTTCTGCGACAGGATTTTTCAAAGTTATGGTGGTGCCGTAAGATACCACCCCGGCTAGAATTGTGCCTACCGGGGAGATAAAAACAACACTGCCCTTTACTTCCTCGTCGGGCAAGGCATCTAACAGGATATTCGCTTCCTGGCCTAGCTGCACCATGGCGATATCTATTTCATCAATAAAGCCGCGCATCTCTATCTTACCGGTGTCAACCAGGGATATTGCCGGAGTGGCCAATGTCGCTGTCGAGATTTCTTTTCCTTCAGTTATGCTGATGTCAGCTACCACGCCATCAAAGGGAGCCACTATTACGGCCTTTTCCAGGTTAAGCTCCGCCGATTCCAGGCTGAGTTCTGCTATTTCCAGGTTCAGCTTTGCTGTTTTCCAGCTCGCTTTGGCTGCATCCACTTGCAACTCAAGCACCTCCTCCGACACCATGGGGGTAGACTCATCCAGGTTAATCTCGGCGATTTCATATTGTGCTCGGGCTGCCTTTACTTGTTCCTCCGCTATTTCGACTTGCAACTCAGCCATCTCTACACTTGATTCCAGGGACGGTGCATCAAGCCTGGCTAATACCTGGTCTTCTGTCACGTTATTCCCTTCGTCAACCAGCACCTCTTCCACTGTACCCGTGGCGCCAAATGATAAATACGCTTTATTAGGCATTCCTAAACTGCCATCCGCTAAAACGGTTTTCACTATATCGCCCCGGGTAACGTTAACAGTCGTCAGCGTATCTTCGGAGCCGGTGCCTCTAGTAAGTACGATACCGAGTACTATACCAATGACAACCACGCAGATTGTTATTATTAGTGCTATCTTTTTTTTCATTTTCCTTAGCCTCTTTTCAAAAATTTGCTTGTTGTAACACAGCAAGTATTTGCTTCAACACAGAGCCAGGATGCCTAAAAGTTTAGCGGCAGAATTGTTAATCCTGATTGGCCTCATTTTCTAAATTTTCAGTTCTAACTTCCCTTACTAACTTAGTAAACTCATTCACATGTTGGGTCATAATATTGACTAACTCCTCAACTGCCTCCACTTTAACGAAGACCAGACCTCCTGCCGGAAATAGCTTAAAAGTTAGCAGCCTGGTACCAGCATCCATACCCAATTCCTTTCTGGCTTCCACGGGTATAACTATCTGCCCTCGTGGGCCAACAACCGTTGAGCCAAAACACTTACCGACTACCTGCATGTCCTTGTCTTCCATTTTCCCTCCTAGCATAAACTTGGCGCCCAACTTAGTATCGCATGATATGTCCTACCATTCGGAATTATAGGATTTTTCTTACTTTTTGTCAAACAGTATGTTGGAGATTGTTCATTAACCGCTTGTAGCGAGTGTGCCGGATTATGAGCGGAAGTCATGCTAAAATTAGGGTGCCCTTCGACAGGCTCAGGCGAACGGGTTGCTAAACAGCCTCCGAATTTTAAGCGTGGCTCGCGATGAAAAAACTTATTGAAGGAGCAGGCAAGCTGGGGATAGAGTTCAATGCCAGGCAGGTAAAGCAATTTGAGCTCTACTACCAGGAGCTAATTGAATGGAATAAAAAAATTAACCTCACGGCCATAACAGATTACTCCTCGGTACAGGCAAAGCATTTCCTTGATTCCCTGACCATCACCCTGGCTTTGCCTGAGGAAGAGGTGGAAAGACCAGATTTCAATATTATGGACATAGGCACAGGCGCCGGCTTCCCCGGAGTGCCGCTCAAAATTCTTTTCCCCCAGCCCAGGCTGGTACTCATTGAACCCACAACGAAAAAGACAGCTTTCCTCCACCACATTATCCACAAACTGGAGCTGGAAAATGTGGAAGTGCTGAATAGCAGAGCTGAGGAAGCGGCTCATTTATTACTCTATCGTGAGCAATTCGCCCTGGTTCTCTCCCGTGCTGTAGCCTTGCTGCCTACTCTGGTGGAATTAACTCTGCCCTTTTGCCGGATCGGGGGAAGATTTATCGCTCAAAAGAAAGGGGAAATCGACCAGGAGATAAACAGGGCGAAAAAAGCCATTGCTGCTCTGGGAGGCAAATTAGACCAGATAAAGAAAGTAGAGTTGGACGAATTTGACGATGTGCGTTATCTGGTAATTATTGATAAAATATACCCAACGCCGAGTAAATATCCCCGTCGTCCTGGACTGCCAAGGCGACGGCCAATTAAGGAGGTGAAATAGAGATGTGGAGTAGGAGATCCCGGAGATTCTACTTTGGCCTCCCGCCCTTCGGTTTCTACTTCCAGGGATTCAATCCCTTTCCCGACAGAAAGGAGTATCTGGACATGCTCGAGGAGTATAAGAAAGACCTGGAAGAAGAACTCAAGGAGCTAGAAGGGGAGATTGAGAAAACAAAAAAGAGCCTCTAGCCAAGAAGTGCAAGCCAGGTAAAGATTAATTTGAAGGAATGCTGAAAGATATTCAGAGGCTGATTCAAAGCCAGGCAGACTTTATCATCAGTCAACAGTTTCCTTCCGGGGCTATCCCCTGGTACCAAGGCGGTATCATAGATCCCTGGGACCATGTGGAATGCGCCATGGCCTTAGATTTTAGCAGCCGGTCCAGTGAGGCTAGCTTAGCCTATAAGTGGATGCGTGATACCCAGAATCCTGACGGAAGCTGGTATTCTAGTTATCTCAATGCTAAACCTCAAGACCTAACCAAAGATACAAATTTCAGTACCTACATAGCAACAGGGATGTGGTTTCACTACCTCACTACCCGGGACCTGGACTTTCTTCGCTACATGTGGCCTGCGGTGGAGAAGGGCATAGATTTCGCCTTAAGTTTACAACAGCCAGACGGCGAGATTTACTGGGGATTAAGCGAGAATAACGAAGTCTGGCCAGGAGCAATTTTAACTGCCTCAAGCAGCACCTGGCTCAGTATTAAATACGGCATAAGGATTGCTAAAACCTTGGGGGTAAATAAGCCTGACTGGAATAAGGCATGCCAGAGGCTGGCCAGGGCAATCAAGAAGCAGCCCGAACGCTTCGACAGGCTAGGCGAGGATAAGAGCGGGCATGCCATGACCTGGTATTACCCCATCCTTGTGGGGCTGATAAAGGGGAAGCAAGCAGAAAAGCATATCCTGGAGGGATGGCAGGATTTCATCATAGATGGTTGGGGGTGTAAATGCTTTGCCGACAGACAGTCAGTATGCGTAGCTGAGACCTTTGAACTGGTCCTGGCCTTAGCCAGGATGGGCGCCGGAGATAAGGCCAAGATGGTGCTGGACTGGGTACTGCAATTTAGGGATAGCGACGGTGTGTTTTATCGGGAGGTATATTGGCCGCAAAGGGAGATAAGACAGTCAGAACTGGAGCCACAGGCCCACGAAAAGAATACCTGGACATCGGCGGCAGCGATACTGGCTATGGTGGCTTTAGATAGAATTAAAATACTATAGCCCAAACATTGGCCTGTAAGATGAGTTTAGAGCCCGGTGTTAAAAGAGTTTCCCGGAAGATTCCACTGGAGGACGACCCCGATGATTTCGTGGGTTACGAAGTCCTCATAGACTTTATAAAGCAACAGGCATTGCATGAGCTAGAAGGAGATATCATCGAAATTGGTGCTTATATGGGCAGAGGTACTGCCAAACTGGCAAAGTTTGCCCAAAGATATGGTAAGAGGGTATATGCCATCGATGTTTTCGACCCCGGTCTGGACAAAACTATGAGCAAGAGTGGAATCAAGGCGGGTGAAGTTTACGAAGCATTTCTTCAGGGCCGCTCAATGTTAGAAGCTTACCAGAAGTCAACTCGAGGTTTCGATAACATCGTAACTATAAGAGAGGACTCCAAAAAAGTCAGCTTCCCCGAAGAACAAGGATTCATCTTTGGATTCATTGATGGCTGCCACCATCAAGCATATGTAGAAAACGATTTCTATGTCATCTGGCCCCATCTTGTTTCCGGAGGCATTCTCGGTTTCCACGATTATAAATTCGATGATTGGCCGGAAGTCACCAAAGCCATCGATAAGCTAACACACGCGCACAAAATGGAGATAAGCGAAGCATATGAAATAGAAGGTAAGTACAATATCCTGTCTCTTCTGTTAATTAAAAAATAGAATTCATCCCCAGCCCTCCAAGGCTGGATATCTCTGGCTGGATTGAAAGCAAGGCAGCAATGCCTTGACATTGACCTAATTGAGTGACTTTTGGCCAGTCCTACGGAATTCTTGGAAAACTCCCGGAGGAATGCTTGGCAGTGCGCGAGTGCGGAGTGATATAATTTAAACGGGTAATTTTCGCAGATTAAACTATTCCCAGAGGAGGTGCGCGTGAGAAAGAGAATTTTCTCTATTTGGTCGGTTTTATTAGTTTTAATTGTTTCAATTGCGGTTGTGGTCCCGGGTTGTGATGGAGGACAAGGCACTATTGAGGTTAAAGCTACCATTGATGGCTCTCCCTGGACGGGAGCGTTGGACTATACGCTAACGCCAGCATCGGGGTCACCCATTAGTGGTACTGATGTTCCTGGCAGCCATAGCGCGGATGCCGGTGACTGGACCTGTTCCTACGATGGCGGCGGTCCCGATGGGGCAACCTTGGTTGGTATCGCAACCTCAGGAACTCAGAGTTTAGCCGAGGGCGGGACAATTACCTTTACTTTAAACTTCGAGATACCGGAGCCAGATGCCTCCATTACGTTCGTAAGTTGGAGCATAGACGGGCAGCAGGTTGACCCCGGCCAGTACACGGTGTACCCGCCTACAACCATCGATACTGAGTATGACGTTTTTGTAGCCGGGAATTCATCTGAATGGGTCACGGTAAACGCGACATTTAAGCTCCCGAAACATTTCCTGGGAGAAGCTAACTCTCAGAGTTGGCATGTTGCTAACGCACCGGGATCGGTCTCCACGTCACCACCTGCGCAGGATCTAACACACGAGTGTACTGTGAATGGGGTACCTACACCCGTCTGCGTTACTTTTCAAGTCTGGAAATGCGAGCCAATGTATTTTGATGTGCACATAAGCTTCAAGATACGTAAAGGCACTACCTACCGAACGAATATAAACTGGCTCGGTTACAAAGGTAGTGGCCCGGACGATATCCTATTTGATACTGACTCTTTGGGTGCAGGAGCCTGGGGAAACTCCAACATAATTACTTCGGGTTGTGTCTATGTGGAGGGTGACGTGGACCCGACAAATGATTGTAGCGGCAATAGCAGTACGCTAAACATAATATACGACTACCTGGGCTCACCCCCATGATAATGAAATACTGTCTTGATTCAGGTTGATTGGGCGGCGTGCTGAATAGGCAAAAAGATAGGGTCGAGGTGTTAACCTCGACCCTATTCGATTTGAGGGTAACACGGAGTGGGCGGGGACAAGCCCCGCCCCTACATTTCGTCGCCTCGCGATGACAAGCGAGATGTCATTGCGAGCGAAGCGCGGCAATCTCATTGCCCCACCACGAGATTGCTTCGGCACTATCGTGCCTCGCAATGACAAGCGGGATGTCAGTGCAGAGCCTGGTGATAACATTTCCAGATTAGAGGGGCTGCCCGTCTATTACTCAATTTACAGACTTTTTTACCGGGTGCGCTGAACCTCTTGAAAAATCTCGAAAAAACCCTTGACAATACAGGGGTTTGGTAATAGAATAGAATGGGGTATTACTACAACGATAGTATTAACTAAGCTTTCCAAACTAGTCAAAAAGGAGGTGAAGGGGTATTAGAATATTGATAGGATTAATCAGGATTTTAGAAAGCTAAATTATTTCAAAAGGAGGTGAACGTGAAGAATAAGATTTTCTCTATTTGGTCGGTTTTATTAATTTTAATTGTTTCAATTGCGCTTGTGGTCCCGGGCTGTGATGGTGGAGATACATACGCCTTGACCATGGCAGAAAACCCTGCTGCAGGTGGAACGGCAACCGATTTGACCGGTACTTCACCTTATGCAGCGGAAACTGCCGTCAACATAAGTGCAGTAGCCGCCTCGTGTTACCAGTTTACTGGCTGGACCTCGTCGGCTGGGGGCACATTCGGTGATGCAAATGCCGCGGTTACTAACTTCACCATGCCACGTCAAGATGTAACCGTCACCGCCAATTTTGAGCTCACGCCGCCCGACCACTACAAATTCTACGATGTGTACTGGGAGCAGGAACCAGAGTACATGAACAAGGAAGTGCTGCTGGAGGACCAGTTCGGGACTTTCGAGGCAACAGTGATGCAAGCCGCGCTCTTCGGCAACCCTGCCGAGAAGGATCACCCCGGTATGCCGCTGTCGCCGATCTCAGACGACAACCGCCACTACACATACTACAAACTGGACTACGACTGGGAAGCAGATTCTATGAAGTGGTCTGTGGAGGTCTCTAACCAGTTTCAGGAAAAAGTGACGCTGACAGTGGATGGTCCGGTCGCGCTGGCTGTACCAACCCAGAAGGAAGGCCACGAAATGCCGGAGTGTCTAAACCATTACTTAGTCTACCAGGTCGTTGAAGAACCAGAGTACGTGGGGGTGGATGTGAATCTCAAGGACCAGTTCATCATGGATGGGGAAGATGTTACGGTTGGGTACCCCCTTTACTTCGCCAACCCCGTCAAGAAGACAGTAGCTGGCGGCGCTGTATCAGCGATCGAGGACGAGGATCTGCATTGGGTACTCTACGACATAGAGGACGTACAGCCCACATCTATCGAGAAGACGATACAGATTAATAATCAGTTCGGTGATGATCAAATCCTAGACCTGACCTACCGAGACCTGCTCGCCGTGCCTTCCGAGAAGGACGTGCCCCCGACGCCGCCGCTAGACCACTTCAAGTGCTACCAGGCAGAACCTGCGCAACCATTGGATTTTGAGGTGGGTCTTCTGGACCAGTTCCACTCCGATTATTTATCGGCAGTGGTGGGGTCACCTATGATGTTCTGCAATCCTGTAGATAAGGTGCACGACGGTGCGCAGACAACGAATAGGAACGACGACAACCATCTCACGGTATACTGGATAGAAACACTGAAGGATTATTGGAGTGTGACCGTCGACAACCAGTTCAACGATGCGGCGGTGCCGCAAACGCTGACAGTGTACGGTCCGGTCGCGCTGGCTGTCCCGACGCAGAAATTGGAACCGTACTACCACGAAAAGCCGAAGTATCTCGACCACTACTTGCTCTACGAGGTCGTTGAAGGCTTAAACGTGACTGCGACTGTCGATCTGGACGACCAGTTCCCCGGAACTGCCCCAGGCGTCGAGGTGACCAAGCCCGTTTTCTTCGCAACCCCCGCCATTAAAGGATACTTGGACTATGAACCGGGGTTCTGGGACCCCGAGGGGCATCTGGTATTCTACGCGATATCAGACAACGAGGAGTTTCTTCCGGGGGTATTGGTTAGAAATCAGTTCTTCCCAGAAGTAGCAGAGTCTCTCAATTTGATCCCTATCGACCAACTCCTCGCCGTGCCGTCCGTGAAGGTATATTGGGAACCTGGGGGATCTCAGTAGTCGGCGGGAGACCAGTAAGCGCGATAATAGTGTCGCTCCCTGAGTAAGCGAAAGGGGGTGGGGGAAACCCCACCCCCTTTTTACTGAGTAGGCTGCTCAATTTTGATTTCCCGTTAAATTTCGGGTATTTTGTCCCGATAAGTCAAGATTTCACCCCCCCCCAATTTTGTAGTGCGACCCTTCAGGGTTGCGCAGCACGAGGCTCAAGCCTCGCACTACATTTATAAACAACCGTGCCAAGGGTAAAATATGAGTTCTTTGAGCTGATTCAACCAGACCAGTGACACGCAAGCGAGGAGTTAACCCCTCGACCCTATTCGATTTGAGGGTAGGGCGGGGACAAGCCCCACCCCTACAAGCTGCAAATCCTAAGCACCAAATACTAAATCCTAAACAAAAGAAAGGAAAAGGCAATTCTTCTCATCAAAATATGAATGATTAAAAAGTTTAGAGTCTTGAATTTCGATATTTGAATTTGTTTAGAGTTTCGAAATTAGGATTTAGCCAATGAGATTGCTTCGGCACTATCGTGCCTCGCAATGACAGGGTGGAGTGTCATTCTGGTGAGCCGAAGCCCTGAGCATGGCGAAGGGGAAGCGAAGATTCTCGGAGATTCCTCATCGTTCAAATTCATTTGGCTTCCCCAGAATGACATCACTAAACGCTCTCATTTGACATTTGTGATTTGACTGGCATGGCGTTATAATGGAAATTGATGGAAAAGGGTACCTGGAAAGTTAAGTCAGGACTGGCCCAGACGCTGAAGGGCGGGGTGATTATGGACGTGGTCACCCCGGAGCAGGCTAAGATTGCCGAGGAAGCCGGTGCCTGCGCTGTTATGGCACTGGAACGGGTGCCGGCAGACATCCGCGCCGACGGCGGAGTGGCTCGCATGGCCGACCCCACCGTCATTACAGCCATAAAGGGAATGGTGAGCATCCCCGTAATGGCCAAATGCCGCATCGGTCATTTTGTTGAGGCCCAGGTGCTGGAAGCATTGGGCGTTGATTTTATCGACGAGTCCGAAGTGCTCACTCCCGCCGACGAAAACCATCATGTCTGGAAACATGATTTTAAGGTTCCTTTTGTCTGTGGCTGCCGTGATTTAGGCGAAGCATTACGCCGTATTTCTGAAGGGGCGGCGATGATTCGCACCAAGGGCGAGGCTGGGACAGGCAACATAGTTGAAGCTGTAAGGCACATGCGGGCAGTCCAGGATGGGATTCGCAGACTCCAGGTTTTACCTGAGGAGGAATTAGCGGCTGAGGCGAAAGCCCTGGGTGCTCCTCTGGAATGGGTAATGGAGGTGCATAAAACAGGGAAGTTACCCGTTGTGAACTTTGCCGCGGGTGGCGTGGCTACACCCGCCGATGCTGCTTTGATGATGCAACTAGGGGCCGAGGGAGTGTTTGTGGGCTCGGGGATTTTTAAGTCCAGCGATCCCGCAACCAGAGCACAGGCCATCGTTAAAGCTACCACCCACTACCAGGACCCTGCTATCGTCGCTGAGGTATCCAAAGGTTTGGGAGCCGCCATGCCCGGCCTGGACATAAAAGCTATACCACAACAAGAACTGTTGGCTCCCAGGGGTTGGTAATGTGAAGACAGGTATTTCACAGAATGCGAAGGGTAGTAACTGACGATTTAGACGCGCTGCTTGATATCCTGCCACTCCATATCCGTGAGCCGCTCGACCAGCAACCCGACCATAGCGAACTGCTGGAGGTAATCTTAGATTTAGGGCGTCTCCCTGAAGCCCGTTTCCTCCATAGAGAATTAGTCCTCAATTCTGAAGAGGTGAGCCAGGCTGATGTTGATTATGTAGTATCACGCATCGGCGAGTTCAGCGGGGATAATCGCGCCGGCATCAACCACACCCTTCACCGCATCTCAGGCATACGCAATAGAAATGGCTACATAATCGGCTTGACCTGCCGTGTGGGCAGAGCTGTGTTCGGCACCGTAGGGATGATTCAAGACCTTATCGAATCGGGCAACAACGTTCTGCTCCTAGGGCGGCCCGGTATAGGCAAAACCACTATGTTGCGGGAGGTGGCTCGAGTGCTGGCCGATGAATTCAAAAAACGAGTTATCGTAATTGACACCTCCAATGAAATTGCCGGGGATGGAGACATTCCTCATCCCGCCATCGGGCATGCCCGGCGAATGCAAGTAGCTGCTCCCGCCGAACAACATGCGGTAATGATTGAAGCGGTGGAAAATCACATGCCTGAGGTCATCATTATCGACGAAATAGGCACGGAACTCGAAGCCCAGGCATCGCGTACCATCGCTGAGCGCGGAGTGCAATTGGTGGGCACGGCACATGGGAACACTCTGGAAAACTTGATAATGAATCCTACCTTGTCTGACCTCATCGGCGGCATCCAGACGGTTACCCTGGGAGACGAAGAAGCCAGGCGACGGCACACACAAAAATCTATCCTGGAGCGTAAGGCTCCGCCTACCTTTGGTGTTGTGGTGGAAATTGTCGATTATTACAAGGTAACCGTACATCCTGACGTGACCGAGGCTGTTGATGCTCTCTTGCACGGGCGACCCCCCAAGGCCGAAGTGCGCTGGATGGATGAAGATGGCGAGGTAAAAAAGGAGGCGATAACATCCCCTCTTATATGGGAAAGCAAGGAAGAGCAGCAGCCGGAAAAACCACTGCGGTTCTACCTCTTCGGCGCTAACCGGTCTCGATTGGAACAAATTGCCAGGGAGGGGCGAAAAGAGCTGAAAATCGTCGCTGACCTTAAGCAAACTGACATTTTCCTCACTACACGAAGTTATTACCGCCGCAAGCCACAGAAGATACGGGATGCCGAAGCGCTGGGCATACCGATTTATGTCCTCAAAAGCAACAATGTCGCTCAAATGAAGCAATGCCTGGACGCCCTCTATCCCCGTGACACTCAATATACCTATGTTCATAATCTACAGCGGATCTTAGCCGGACGCCGCGGTTTCAACTCCGGTAACCGGAGCCTGGAACCTGGCGGCAAAAGGAAGTCGAGGTAACTTTTGGGACTGTTCATCACCTTTGAAGGTGGCGAAGGCTGCGGCAAAAGCACCCAATCCAGGCTCTTGCTGAAAAAGCTTGAGCAACAAAACATCCCCGTGGTATTAACCCATGAGCCGGGAGGCACGGCTCTGGGTAACGAGTTAAGAAAAACACTTAAGAGGAAACAGGGTTCCTCTATTTCGCCCCAGGCCGAGCTGTTTCTCCTGGCTGCTTCCCGTGCCCAATTGGTGGCTGAGGTAATTCGTCCTGCCTTAAAAGAAGGTAAAGTGGTCATCTGCGACCGCTTCACTCACTCCACCATGGTCTATCAAGGCTATGGGCGGGGACTTGATTTTACTGCCATAAAGATGGTCAATAATATGGCAACAAGGCATCTCAATCCCGACCTCATAATCCTCTTGGATATTTCACCTGAGCAGGGATTGGCACGAAAGCAAAGCTTGAAAGACCGCTTTGAGCTAGAGGATTTATCGTTCCACCGGCGGGTGAGGGAGGGTTACCTCAAGATGGCCGCCGCCGAGCCCGACCGCTGGTTGGTGATAGATGCCTCTCTACCTAAAGGGAAGATTGCTGAGATTATCTGGGATAGGGTGAGCCGGTTATTGCCCTCCCGCTCGTCATTGCGAGAAGCGTAAGCGACGAAGCAATCTCGTCACCCTTCATTTTGTGCGATATACTTATACAATGCCTGTGACTAAGGGTAAGGTAGCTGTGGCAGTGAGCGGAGGGGTAGATTCCTCTGCCTCTGCCCTGCTGCTTAAAGAAGCTGCCTATGATGTGATGGGCATACATATGCGCCTCTGGGACTCTCCCCGCTGTGACTACCAGGCACATCGGGCGGAGAATATCTGCCGCATTTTAGGCATTCCCTACCATCAGGTTGACCTGCAAAAGGAATTTGAGTCTTGTGTAGTTGATTATTTCTGCCGGGAATACCAACAAGGGTGGACTCCCAATCCCTGCATTGTCTGCAACCAGCACATAAAGTTCGGCCTCCTCCTCGATAAAGCACTCTCCCTGGGCGCTGACTATCTGGCTACAGGTCATTACGCCAGGGTAGAGCATCCCAGTGATGGCCATCGCTTGCTTAAAGCAGCCGACACCCATAGAGACCAATCTTATTTTCTTTATACTCTAACCCGGGGAAAGCTCGGGCGTGTCCTGTTTCCTTTAGGCGGGCATAGCAAGGACGAGGTTAAACAGATGGCAAAGCAGGCGGGATTGCCCACAGCAAGCAAGTCCAGCCAGGACCTCTGCTTTATCTCCCAGAAGAATTATGGCACTTTTCTCAGCCAGAGATTTTCCACTCTGCCTGGCGATATTGTAGATACTCAAGGAAAGAAATTAGGTCAGCATCGGGGAATAGCCTTTTATACCATCGGGCAGAGGCATGGACTGGGATTAGCCTCTGGCAAGCCACTCTACGTCATAAAGATAGAGCCTGAACGCAATATAATTGTGCTTGGTCATGAAAAAGAGCTCTACAGCCGGAAGCTTACCGCCCGAACACTGCACTGGATATCAGGCAAGGCACCGCGGGAGCCCATTACAGCCAAAGCCAGGATACGCTATAAGTCCAAAGAAGCAGAAGCTACCCTCTTTTTCAGTAATGACTCCGTGGATGTGCATTTCGCTCGGCCGCAAAAGGCGGTAACCCCAGGGCAGGCCGTTGTGTTCTATAATGCTGATGAGGTACTGGGGGGCGGGATTATATATCAAATGCAAAAATAAAAATGCAAAATGTAGAAATACAGATAAAAAATCAAACCTTTCATTTTTAAGTTGTCATTTTGATTTTTAACTTTTAATTTTTAATTTTGGCGGAGATATGTCGCAGCCACCAAACCTCGATGAGGAAGATAAGCTTAAGTCACAGGGCTACGAGCTTATCGCCGGCATCGATGAAGTCGGGCGGGGAGCTCTTGCCGGTCCGGTAGTCGCCGGCGCCGTTATCCTGCCCCACCCGGCTAATTTGCCCTGGCTTGGGCTGGTTCGAGACAGCAAGGAATTAAACTCCAGGAAACGGGAATCACTCTTCGACTTGATTAACAAGGAGGCCGTGGCTGTAGGCACTGGCATCGTTCCTTCTCAAGTGATTGACTCCATTAATATCCTCAAGGCAACCAGGCTGGCTATGATGCAGGCGGTGGAAAAGCTGCCCAAACAACCGAACTTCCTCCTCATTGATAGAGTAACCTTGTCTCAGTGTCCCCTCCCTCAAAGGGGGATAACCAGAGGCGACAAATCGTGTCTCTCTATTGCCTGTGCCTCTATCATAGCCAAGGTCACCAGAGACCGCATGATGGAAGGATTTGACCAAATTTATCCTGGTTATGGATTTGCCCAGCATAAAGGCTATGGAACAGGAAAACATATATCCTGTCTGCGAAAGCTCGGACCTTCGCCAATCCACCGTCTGTACTTTGCCCCTGTCAGAAATCTCATCACAAGTCAAAATCCCCCTTCTTTGAAGCGAAGAGATGTTGTGCAAACCGAATTTACTCTCCCTTAAGGGAGAGTATTAGATGAGGGTAATGAACCGTCAAGAAGTTGGTAAGCTGGGGGAGAAACTAGCTCAGAAATTCCTCAAAAAGCGGGGCTACCGCATTCGCGAGACGGGCTTTCGCTGCCGTCACGGAGAGATTGACATCGTTGCCCAGCAGAAGGACTATCTTGTCTTTGTCGAGGTCCGTACCAAGAGCAATCTTGACTTCGGCACTCCTGAAGAATCGATAACAGCCGCTAAAAAGAAAAAACTCGTCGCCTTAGCCCTGACCTATACCAATACTCACCAAAACATCCCCCCTCTATGGCGTATAGACGTCGTAGCCATAGAACTCGATGACAAAGGCAAGCCCAAGCGCATCGAACTCATCGAAAACGCCATCGAGCAGGACTCCCGGTTTAATTGCTAGCTACTCTTAATGTCACAGCCAAGCTCGTACCTAGGCTGGCCAATCAAGGTTGACAGCAATCGTAACAAGGGGTAGGATTTTCTAGATTAAGGAAGATTAGGCAAACTTAGAGTTTGCCTATATGGGTGTTATGTAGGACCAGCGCTGGAGGCTGATGTAGGATGTCTGACCATACCTCTACTTTAGTACCTATAGAATCTTGGTGCTATTTGTCTCCTGAATTGCGGCACAAGGGTAAACATATCGACATTGGAGTCTTTGCTGAAGCGCTTATCTACTATGACCGTGTCTTCGTTATTCCTACCAATGAAGTACAGTTTGCCGAGTTCGTATCGTGGTTTGTGAAGCAAGACAAGTACTCAGACTTTATTGCTTTGTTGAAGGATGGAATAATCAACTTCTACTATTATGCATTTATATCTGCCGCCGTAAAATACGAGGGTGTGTACCACCTTATGAATATCCAAGACGAGGAACAAGCAAGAGTGCCAGTCTTCGAACAGCGCTTCCTTACTAGAGCAAGGCTTGAGCAATTCTTACCACATGCGCGGCAGCGTGCAAGGCTCTATCAAGCAATTAGTGGAAGAATTGTTGAAGTAAAGGCTGAGGAGTTCGGGTCAGGTGTGAAGAATGCAGAGCAAGATTACCGCAACCCTGAGCGTGCTGCTCTAATTGTTCAGGCGCTTTTGGATGAGGTTTACCCAATCTTGGGCTTGAGGCAATCTCCTATAGTGACATGTAAAGTTATTGAGAACTCAGGGGAGACACATCTCACTTGGAACGTAAACCTTGACCAAGTATCTCAAGCACTAGGTAAGGACTTGAACTTCCATCTGGGGACACCATTTACCGGAGCAGTTCATTGCAATCGGTTCTTGTGGTCTGCAGCAAAAATGGGCTGTGATCTATATCTAAACTCGCCAATGAGTACTCTCGCCGGAGACAAGCTGTATGAATGTGGTGAACGACTCACTGAGCCTAGCAAGATCATCGAATCTCTTTCAGCGGAAGTCGAGTTTCCTGACATCCGACAACTTGTAAATAGCGGACAAATTGGCCTGGGAGAAGTTCTTGAGTTTCGAAAGAAGGGTGCTCGTTTTCGCAGGTGGCTTCAGGACGAAAGCGAACGCGACCGCAATGCAATAATCGCATACCACAATGAAGTCGCTCAGGATTCAGGTTGGGACATTAGAAGCCGCAGGCCACTTAGATTGTTTGGCAAACTCAGTGCTGCAGCTGGTGGAGCAGCAATAGGTGGAGCCATTGCTGGTATCCCTGGTGCGGTTACTGGGGCAGTTGCTGGGGAGGGAATAAAGTACGTAATCGACATCGCCTTTAAACTGAGTGAAGATTGGCGGCCCGTCGTTTTTGGGAAATGGATGGAGGACAAAATACGAAAGACACTGTCACGTCCTGACAGGATATAATAATGGTTTTCGTGGAGCAGGGGAGAGGCAAAGCATAACCATGTTCCGAAACCCCACTTTAGCTTACTTATTGTGGGTGCTCACCATGGATAATTGCAATCATAGCCTGCTAAATACAAATAGCCCACCAGTCTCGTCAAACCTGAAAAGAGCGTCTAGCAACATTGTTTTTGTCGTTTTGAGTCCCTATTTCGTCGCTGTCATTCCGGGCCGCCGGCGGAGGATAGCTTCACCTTCTGCACTCAGGACGTATAGTTTGCGGCGCTTATGTTACTTTCAAGTAAAGCTCTAATACTTCAGGAACCAATCCGGTCGAATTAGCTTCTATTTAGCTGCCTCATTGTTGGCAGCAACCGTATCCTCAACAGAAACAGCAGTCTGACCTAGCCCTGACAATTCTGCCGCACTATTGAGACGGTTGCCTATCCCTCAGCATCATTTTCAGCCTATCTTGCTTCTTTTTGTACCTGTCTCGGTAAAAACCGAACACAAGATCAATACACAAAAAGGCAAAACCTATATATAGCATGAAGTCCCATGTCGCCGGGATAACCTCAAATAGGGCAAACATAGCAACCAGAATGCAGGCAAGCGCAATTGTTGAAGATGAAACCGTTGAGATATGATATTCCGTAGCTTTAAACCTAGCATCTATTATCTCCTCTTGAATTCTGGTAATTTGGGGTGGAGTTAGTTCGTGGTCGGCTAAATCCCAGCCGCACTGCGGACAAAACTTAGCATCCTCTCGAATTTTTTTATCACACAACGGGCATTTTTGCATTTTGAAGCCTACTTTCTGACGCTGTTCTTTTCCTTTACTCTGCGCAGGGCCCAATTCAGTAAACCTTGCTCCGCAATAAGGACAATAGATTACTTCCTTTGGTATTGTGTTACCACAAGAGGGGCATTGTTTCATTTGCTCATCCTACGAAAATTCCTGCTTACTCAAGGCAATAAGTATGATAGCCGGAATACCCAGCCAGCAGGGAACCGAGCAAATGGAGCCGGCAAGCGCTAAGCCCCAAGCTCTTCTTTTGAGTGCACAGAGCCCACCTGCCACGGCTACTATCGAAATCATTATTGCGACCAGCCCCACCATAAACAGTGGACTTCGCCCAATGAGCACTATTCCGACGGTCAGACCAAGGACACCAGCCGAGATAGTCAAGGTGCCCGCAGCAGTTGGCTTCCATGTTTGTGCAGCTCCGCCGGATACAACGCCATAATCTCTAAGCCTTGTTCCGCAGTTCATACAAAACTTATCATCGGGTTCCAAAGGAGCGCCACACTGAGGACAGTATTCCATCTTCTATCTCTAAAACGCTGCTCGCTATTGAGTCCTTAAACTCTCTTCTCCAAATCAGATGGCTGGGCTACTCATCAGGCAAAGTACACATCTTATTATATCACTAGTTCAGTAAAGTTTGAAGTTAGCTTCACCTTATGCACTCAGGACATATAGTTTGCGGTGCTTATGTTACTCTCAAGTAGGGCTCTAATACTTCGGGGATTAATACTGTACCATCAGCTTGCTGATAGGTTTCCAGCACAGCGATAAGGACTCGTGGTAGAGCCAACCCTGAGGGCGTACTCCCTTCTTGAGATTCAGATACCTGTCTCTGACCTATTTAGATTTTGGAGGTCTGTTAGATTCAGTTTTGACAAGCTGTCCAAATTCCAGTGAGCACCTCAAAGGCGAAAGGTCTTTGGGCTAAGACTAATTAATTAGAGCTTAAAAGCACCAACTCCTTCATCGGTTGATACATAGAGAATTCCATCAACTATCGAAAAATCGGTCATACCTGCGTATCCAAAAATTGCTGTCCAGAGGACACCACCCGTTTCTTGGTCAATAGCTTGAAGCGCACGGCGCCCTTCTACAAGAACTCCACCATAGGAAGAAGAACCACTTTCATAAATGACCCCTTGATGTTCATAATTTAGCTCGGAGAGAAGTGGTTTATCTCTCAGGAAAGTCAGACCAGGCTCACCCTTGTTAGTCATCTCTTCCTTCACACTTTCTCCCAATACGCAACAGTTCACAAAATCAGACTGGGACCATCCGTCGGGGAGGCAGTCATACGGCGACAGACAATCAACGCCCTCAGAGAGGAAAGAAGACCAGCTAATCTGACCAGATACTTTGTCTAAAGCGGTTATATTAGATGCAAACCAATACCAGGGGTAATCGGGTTCACGCATCGGAACAATGTTTGCCAAATGCCAAGCGTATACATAGTGGGAGTCAATTCCCACCAAAATGGATTCTGTTTTCTCACCTTCCCACAGTAACTCCCCTGTTGTTCCGTTGATAGCTGTAATTTGGGGGGGGAGACGGGGGCGATATTCAGTAGCATCGTCATATGTACTTGGACCAAGACAGAGCATTTCATCCCCAACCAGAATTCGTTTGCTGTGAGTATCAATGTCGTCATTCCACCATAAGGGTACAAGAGGCAGGGATACGATAGTACAATCTGTCAACCTAATTTCAGTTCCCCCAAAGCGAGCTAAGACGCCCGTGTAAGTGACCAGGTCACCCTCTTTAAGTTGTAGTAAGCTCGACATCTGACTTTCATCAAAGACAGCCTCGACCTCTGTTCGGGCCCAGTCCAATGGATTAAGAAAATAAGCTATTAGCCCTTCTTCTTTTATTGACACATACTTAAGTTCATTTGTCCATTGAGCTTGCTTTCCTTCATAGTTTTGCCAGAGGTCTTCTCTCTGCAAGCTTGTCAATTCAGGGTCGAAAAGTTCTTTGGCAAAATCATAGGCAGAGACCGCAACATACTCAAGCTCCGCTACGCCTCCTGATGGCACCTTTGGTAAGTGTGTAGTTATGACAATCACCACACTGATAGCTATAACACAAGCTACTATGATTCCTACCAGCTTCTTCTTACTCTTTCCTTTAGTGGCTTGCCCTGTCATCAGTCGACGCAAACATTTAGGACAAAACCCGGCGCCTTCGCTCACTTTAGTTCCACAGATAGGACAAGTTGGCATGACTTTACCTCCTAGGCATTCATAATGTCTATCTCCCCAAATCCACTGGCTAGACTACTAATCAACCACAGTATACATCCTAATCCTATTATACCACTTCCGAGGTCAGTGAAGTTTGAGGATAGCTTCACCTTCTGCACTCAGGACGTATAGTTTGCTGCGCTTATGTTGCTCTCAAGTAAGGCTCTAATACTTCAGGAATTAATTCGGTCGAATTAGCTTCTATTTAGCTGCCCGGGATGCGGCGTCCTTGAGTTGTCCCGGGAACAGCGGCTCGTGTCTTACATCTACCGGTATGGGGTATCGAATGCCGGTCTGGTGGGTGGCTTCAAGCCCCCTTATAACCGGGTCAAGCCAGTTTGCCGGTATAGTGAAGGCTATCTCTTCATCTTGCACCATCGCCCAGACCCTATCGCCATTCCCCGGGAGCACTACCTTCGGCTCTCCGGTCTTTAATGTTTGCAGGACTCCTTCAGTGCAGGTCCCAGCCCGGCCACTGAATACAGACTGCACGCTCACACCTGTCTCCTGGGTGGCTCCGTGCACCAGCCGCATCAACTGAGCTGGATTGCAGAATATCATGACCAGGTCCGGGTCGATTCGAGTCCTCTCCAGTGGAGAGAAAACCACGCCGGCATACTTGCCCTTGCTTAGCTTAACCTGCTCAACAGCCTGCATTGTTGTCTTTGCAGCATTCTCGTTAGCTGAGTATTTCATCACTACCATGAAATCAATCAGGGCTTTCTCGCTCTCAGATTCAGACTCGCTCCATCCATAGGTATAGGCTGCAATTAGACAGGCGTTATCATCGGCCGTCATTCCCACTGTCCAGCCGTACTTGCGGGCCATCGTCATAGCAACGCAGGGATTGGTCTTGAAGCCCATGTCCCGGGAAGGGCGGCGGGCCTTTTCCGGGAATTCGTCAACGCTTTTGACCAGTTTAACGGCGAGAGGGAAGGTCAGGGGTCTTATTAGTCTGTTCAGTGCTTCCGCTTTTCTGGTCCAGTCTGTCATGATGTCACCTCCGGCTATAGTTTATTGAGAGCAACAGTTTATAGTACACCGCTCGTAGGCGGTGCTTATGTTGCTCTCAAGTAGGGCTCTAATACTTCAGGGATTAATACCGTGCCGTCAGCCTGCTGATAGTTTTCCAGCACGGCGATAAGGACTCGGGGTAGAGCCAGTCCTGAGCCATTGAGCGTGTGGACAAGCTGTGATTTGGCGCCAGGCTCAGGGCGATAGCGGATACTTGCCCGCCTGGCCTGAAAGTCACCGCAATTGCTGCAAGAACTGACCTCGAGCCATTCATCACAGCCCGGAGCCCACATTTCAATATCATATGTTTTGCAAGCGGCAAAGCCGAGGTCTCCGGTACATAATTGCACCACGCGATAAGGTATGACCAGCTTCCGACATATATCCTCAGCATCAGCTACCAATTTCTCCAGCGCTTCGTCAGAACTCTCAGGGTCGGTAACTTTGTAGAGCTCCACTTTATCAAATTGGTGCCCCCGCTTAATGCCCCTGGTATCCGTGCCGGCAGCCATCTTCTCTCGACGGAAGCAAGGAGTATAGGCAACATAATGAAGGGGCAAGCTATCGGCACTTAATATTTCATCACGGTGAAGGTTGGTTAACGGTACCTCCGCCGTGGGTATAAACCAGAAGTCATCTTCTTCGTCGTGGTATAAATTACCGCCGAACTTGGGTAAATTTCCTGAGCCGACCATACACTCTCGCCTCACCATAAAAGGAGGGTAGATTTCTTTATAGCCGTGCTCGTTTACATGGACATCGAGCATAAATGAAATAAGCGCTCGTTGAAGGCGTGCCCCCAGCCCTTTGAGAACATAAAACCTGGTCCCTGAGAGTTTCACCCCCCGCTGGAAATCTATTATGCCCAATTTTTCCCCCAACTCCCAATGAGGCAGGGGCTTGAAGGATAACTCCCCTGGCTTGCCCCAGGTACGCACTACAACGTTATCGCCCTCGCCTCTCCCCAAAGGCACGCTGGGGTGAGGGATGTTGGGTAACTCCAGTAGCAAGGAATCGAGGTCGGCCTTAGCTTCTCTGGTCTGCTGCTGCAAGGAAGATACCTGCTCTCCCAATTGACGCATCTGGGCGATAATCTGAGGTGGTTTTTCCTTGCTTTTGCTCAGTTGTTTGCTTGTCTCGTTATGTTCGGCACGGAGTTCCTCGGTCTGACGGAGCAAGCTGCGATAACGGCCATCAATCTCGAGGATGCTATCGATAGTCCCGATAGAATCGGGACTATCGCCTCTTTTCTCCAGAGCCTGGCGAACAAGTTCAGGGTTTTCACGAATAAGTTTAATATCAAGCATCTTCAAGCTCTAAAGTAGTCAGTAGTCAGAATTCAGTAGTCAGTAGACACCTCCCCCCTACTGACTTCTGACTACTGGCTTCTTCCCCATCTTAGGATTTGCCATAATTTGCCTTGCCATTTTGCATTTTTACTCTTTTGTCTTCAGCTGGGGGAAAAGTATCACTTCTCGAACAGATTGCTGATTTGCAAGCAGCATCACCAGGCGGTCGATACCTATCCCCAGACCACCGGTAGGCGGCATCCCATACTCCAAAGCCTGAAGAAAATCTTCATCGGCGATTTCCACTTCCTCATCGGCAGCCTGTTCTTTTAGCTGCTGGCGAAACCTTTCCCTTTGCTCCAGAGGGTCATTGAGCTCGGTGAAGGCATTGGCAATTTCCATGCCAGCCACAAAGCCCTCAAATCTTTCTACCAGCCGGTCATCACCCCGCTTCCTCTTGGCCAGAGGTGACATTTCCACAGGGTAATCCAGGAGGAAAGTCGGCTGAATAAGCTTTGGCTCGACAAAAGTGGAAATCAATTCGTCTATCAGCCTGCCCCTCCCTTTGCCTGGCTCGACTTCCATTCCCAGCTCTGCCATCCGTGTCCTCAGTGAAGCGGCATCGGGATAGTCTTCAAAATCAATGCCGCAATGTTCTTTTATTGCCTCACGAAGGTAAAATCTTTGCCAGGGGAGACCAAGGTCAATGGTTTTGCC
>Ga0315543_1001478_pt1 | contig 25278 bp, 18 predicted proteins | sample SalMarSW160210MG_2_FD_203098 | JGI IMG/M metagenome (GOLD analysis project Ga0315543, IMG submission 203098) | Salt marsh sediment microbial communities from the Plum Island Ecosystem LTER, Massachusetts, United States - Salt Marsh Sediment SW1601-210 ... | reverse complement strand
AAAAGAATACCCAAACGTGATGTTCTATTTTATTAGAATTGGTTATCCTGCTGTGGACTTTCATAAGGGAGGTTTAAAGAAACTATGAAGACCATCGTTTCAGGTTGGACCGAAGATTTTATTCAAAGGTAAGTGGGTACATCAATGATTTCAAAGTTGGAGCATCTTATATTTCAAAGAGAATAGAAGTCTACCTTTACTCAATAAATATTCGGTCAGTTACAAGAGATAAAGTAGTGGAAAGGACATAATTTTAGCAATAGGAGGAGCAAAAGTGGCGGAATATAAACTTAAAATTCCAAACTGGCCCGAGGATGAACGACCGAGAGAAAAACTTCTTAAATATGGACCTTCCAAACTGAGTGATGCTGAACTTTTGGGAATCATAATTTGCAAAGGAACTCAAGAAAAAACAGCCGTTGATCTTGGAAGAGAACTCCTGATGAAATACGGGAATCTCAGGAATATATCCACAAGAAGCGTCTTTGAATATTCCTCTATAAAAGGCATTGGTGAAGCCAAGGCTGCAATGCTTGCCTCCTGTTTTGAAATATCGCGGAGAAGCCAATCCCAACCCGAAACTCACAGAGTTATATTTAAAAAATCAGAAGATGTTGCAAGTTATTATATTCCTTTAATAGGTAGTCTCAAGAAAGAGGTTTTTAAGGTAGCACTTCTTGATGGTGCAAATAAGTTAATCAGAGGTGTAACAGTCTCCGAGGGAACTCTCAATACAAGCGTTGTTCACCCGAGAGAGGTATTTCGAGATGCTCTTATAGAGGCAACAGCGGGGGTGGTTTTAATTCATAATCACCCAAGTGGTGATCCAATGCCGAGCGAAGATGACATAAAAATTACTAAACAACTTATAGAAGCAGGTAAAATATTCGGAATAAAAGTATTCGACCATATAATTGTAACAAGAGATAGCTATAAAAGCTTTGTTGACGAGGGGTTAATGTAAAGGAGACTTTAGTGGCAGAATACACAATAAAAGAGAGACTGATCGGGGTAGATTTAAATATTCAGAATGGGAAAATTAAGGATTTTCTCACCGGTCAATGGATTCGCCATACCCCAGAGGAGGAAGTCAGACAGATTATGATGATGAGACTGGTAAGTGAATATGAATATTCAAAAAATCAAATTGCTAAAGAGTTTATGATCCAAAAGGGAAGTAAAAGAATTGGCCCTGCTGATATAGTAGTCTTTTGTGATGAGAAAAGAAAAGATCAGGAGAATATCCGGATTATTATTGAAACTAAGAGAAAAAATAGATCGGATGGAATAGAGCAACTCAAGACCTATCTTTCTCCCTGCAGGGGGGCAAAATTTGGTGTCTGGTTTAATGGTACTGATATAGCCTACTTAGAGGTTTTAGATCATCCTCCGTATTTTCGCGAAGCTCTTAAAATCCCCAGGAAGGGCGAAACCACTATTTATCTCCCAGAGAAAAAAGACCTAAAGCCAGCTCTGGAGCTGAAAAGCGTATTTGAAACCTGCCATAATTATATCTATGCTAATGAGGGTTTGTTAAAAGAAAAGGTCTTTAATGAGGTTTTGAAATTGATCTTTATCAAAATGGTTGATGAGAAGAGCACTAATCCCAGATGTGAATTTGGAATTACCACAGAGGAAGAAAAGGAGATAAGAGAAGGTAAGCCAAGTGCTTTTGCCGAAAGAATTCTTAACCTGTATGAAAGGGTGAAGAGGGAATATAGCGATGTCTGGGACCCGAACGAAGGGATAAACTTAAAACCTATAACCCTTGCCTTTATTGTCAGTCAATTTCAAGACTACAGCTTAATTAAAACTCCTGCTGATGTGAAAGGGACTGCCTTTCAAACTTTTGTTTACGCTCATCAAAGAGGAGAAAGAGGGGAATTCTTCACTCCTTATCCAATAGTTGAACTTGCAGTCAAAATGTTGAATCCCGGGGATGATGAACTTATCCTTGATCCTGCCTGTGGTTCTGGAGGCTTTTTGATTCAAGGAATGAAATATGTCTGGGAAACTATTGATAAGAATAGACCCGATTTAGAAGAGAAGACAAGAATAGATATGAAGGTCCGATATGCCCATACTTATATCAGGGGAATAGATATCAATCCTGACCTCGCTAAAGTGGCAAAGATGCATATGGTTCTATACGATGATGGACATACGGGAATCTGGTCCGGAAATTCGCTGGAGGAATTTAGTATGCTTGAAAAAATGACAATGGAACATAATCGGCCTCAGATCAGAGAAGAATGTGCAGATATAGTTATGACCAATCCTCCCTTTGGAAGCAAAGGAAAAGTTACCGACAAGAGAATCTTGAGACAATTTGAACTTGGATATAAATGGAGGAAGGATAAAGAGGCTGGAAAATGGATAAAGATAAACCAACTCCAAAATGGGCAAGTTCCAGATATTCTTTTTATCGAAAGATGTTTACAGCTATTAAAAGATAGTGGAAGGATGGCAATTGTGTTACCCGATGGAAATTTAACAAATGCCACCCTTAGCTATGTTCAGTCTTTCATCCAGCAAAAAGCAAAAATTTTAGCTGTTGTGTCTCTACCAAAAGAAACTTTCATCCCTCATGGTGCTGGAAGTAAAACGAGTGTCTTATTTTTAGAAAAAATATCCCAAAAGAAATTAAGTAGTTTAAAAGAGGAAGATTATCCTATTTTTATGGCCATCTGTGAGAATATTGGTTATGATATTCGGGGAAGGCGAATTTATAAGAAAGACTCAAATGGAAATATCGTCTTTAAGACAGTAAAAGAAGAAAACATCGTCTCCAGAGAAATGAGAGCGGTTCAAAAACCTATTATCAGCTGTGATATTCCTGAAATTATCTCTTCATTCAGAGAATTTGAAGTAGGCATGAAGAAATTATCTTTTAAGAATGCTTTTGTAGTAATGCATTTGGAATTAAATCAAAGGTTAAATGCAGAATACTATAAACCTGAATATAGAGACATGGAGCGAAAGCTCCTGGGTATTTCTCGTCATCATAGAGTTGTTAGACTAGGCGATATAGCGGAATCCATTAGATATGGAACTTCCGAAGACTTTGACTATGTTGAGAGTGGTCTGCCTTTCTTGAGAGTCACGGATATTTTACCTGATGACACAGTAAATACAGATGATATGAAATTCATTGCTGAACATTATGAAAACTCTATAACGAACTATAAGGTTAAAAAGGGGGATATTCTAATTTCCAGAACAGGAACTATAGGTTCTGTATTGTTCATTTCAGAGAAATTTGAGGGAAGCGTTTACGGTTCTTACTTCATCAAGATTGAGTTAAAAAAGGAGTATGAAGGAATAGAAATTGAGCCATTATATGTGGCTACTTTCTTAAACAGTTCTATCGGACGGCTTCAATCAAAAAGGTTGCAAACAGGAGGAGTCCAGCAAAACATCACTATTCCTGCCATCAAGTCGATCAAAATACTACTTCCCTCTATCGAGATACAGAGAAAAATCTCTAAGGATGTTGTTAAGTCAAGAAACCTCAAGGAAAGAGCGAAGGAACTTTACCGGGAGGCCAAAGAAAACATCATTGGATTGACGGAGTGATGTGAGAATGAATAAATTTAAAGAAGAGGGAGCAAGAAGACAAGATTTAGAGGAAACATTTTAAGAGAATTAAAAGAGTTGGGATTCGGATTGAAGCAAAACTCAAAAAATCTTGGCAGGAAGAAGTTATGAAAAATACAACCTTTACTATCAAAGGTAAAGTCGGGAAAAAATTTGTTCTGCCAGATAATGTGGGTCTGAGCTATCAAAAGTGGCGGAGTAAGTTACTGTTGCATATCAGGCAAAACAACAAAGATAATTATGAAGCGAAAAAAAAAGCAATAGATGAAATAATTAAAACGCTTACTCTTGTAGCTCGTATACTTGAAGTTGTACACGGCACTCCTGATTTTGGCAATGTAGCTGATCCTCTTGATGAATTGATTTTTATGACTATTTCACAGAGGACAAAAATAAAAACAGCAAGGGTTGTTTTTCAAAATCTGAAGACCTCCTTCCCAAAATGGGATGATGTTCTGAATGCTTCTGATAGAGAAATATCTGAAATAGTTTCTATTGGGGGTAGAGGAACCCTCAGAACGAGAGCCATAAAGGAGTTACTTGCAGCAGTTCAGGAAAAGACAGGGAAACTCTCTCTTCAATGTTTGGAAAATATGAATGAAAAGGAGGTATTCGACTTTCTTATGTCTCTTCCATGGGTTGGTGAAAAAATTGCTAGATGTGTGATGATGTTTTCGCTTGGTTACGACACTTTCCCAACAGATGTAAATGTAATTCGGATATTCCGGAGATCAGGGATTCTCAAACCCTTTATTGGCCCTCTTGATGGAATAGAACATCGCAAGGCTCAGCGATTGATTGCTCTTTATATACCTCCTCAAATCGCCAAGAGTCTTCATATAAATATGGTTGCCCATGGCCAGGATTTTTGCAGGGAAAGGAATCCTCGATGTGAATTATGTGAAATTAAGAAATTCTGTAAATTTTATAGAGGAGGGAAGATAAAAGAGTCAAAAGAAAGGAAGTTGATACTTGTAGATCTTTTTTGTGGTGCGGGAGGTATATCACTTGGATTCATAGAAGAGGGATTCAAAATTCTTCTTGCCGTGGACAATAATCCAGACGCATGCAGGACATACAGGTTAAATCTTACTTCTGTGGAGGAGACAAAAGTTCTTCAGAGGGATATTTCTTGCATCTCAGATAATGAGTTAAGAGATCTGACCGGTAACAAACATGTAGATGTTCTTACCGCAGGAGTGCCATGCCAGGGATTTTCAAGAGTTGGTTATCGTTCCAAACCAGAACTCAGGGAAAATAACCTTCCAAGAAAGGATCCCCGCAATATCTTATTTATGGAAGTTGTAAGGATAACAAAAGTCTTGCGTCCCCGCATTGTCTTGCTGGAGAATGTTCCTGACATAACAATTGTAAAAGTAAATAATGGAGATATAAATGGACATGTACCAGAATTACTGAAGGAAAATTTGGAGAATGCAGGTTATCATACATATACTGTATGTATAAATGCAAAAGATTTTGGTATTCCACAAACAAGAAAACGCCTTTTCTTTATAGGTCTAGAAAATCAGCAAGACGTTAATTTCACAACCATGAGGGTCAACCTGGCAGAGGAATTTGAACACAATAAGCCACCCACACTGAAAGAGACGATAGAGGATCTTTCGCCTCTCAAACAGGGAGAAGGAAATGAACTCACCATACTCTCTGATTTCAGATATAGTCAAGGAGAGAGCCTTTTTGTGAAGTTTGTGAAAAGAAAAACAAAAATTCTTTATCATCACCTTGCAAGGAAACATAATGAAGATGATATGAAAATTATCAGAGCACTCAAGCCAGGAGAAAATTACGTCACTCTGTTGAAAAGAAAACCTGAGGTGGTTGACGGACGCAAGCATAAAATTTACAGTAAAAATAATTTTCACGATAAATTTTATCGTCTGACTCCGGAGGTATCAAGAACTATAGTCGCTCATCTTGCTAAAGATGGTAATAGTTTCATCCATCCCTGGCAGGATCGCTCTCTTACTGTGAGAGAGGCTGCAAGGATACAGTCGTTTCCTGATGACTATATTTTTATGGGAAGCAGAAGTTCCCAGTTTATTCAAATTGGCAATGCTGTTCCACCACTTCTTGCAAAAACTTTCGCAAGATTTTTTAGAGAGTTACTTGAGAAAAAAGATAATGGCAACTAAAAATAAAATTGAGAGACCATTCAGACCAAGGGCAAGATTGTTAGTGCTTCTTGGAGAGCAGTTGATTACCAGTGAGGTTATTGCTGTGGTTGAGCTGGTAAAGAATGCCTATGATGCTGATGCCACAGAAGTTAACCTGATTCTGGAGAACCTGCGAGACCCAGACAAAGGAAAAATAACAGTTATGGATAATGGTACAGGTATGAATCTGGATACAATTCTTAATGTGTGGCTTGAACCAGCAACCGACTTCAGGAAAAAACAAAGAGAGCAAGGGAAAAGAACACCGGTATTTAGAAGACTTCCCCTTGGAGAAAAAGGGGTAGGAAGATTTGCGGCTCATAAACTTGGAAGTCTCGTTGAACTCGTTACCAGAGCGGAGGATAGCAGGGATGAAGTAGTGGTTAAAATCGACTGGACAGAATTTACTAAGGGAAATTACCTTGATGAAATACCTGTTACTTGTGTTATCAGAGCTCCCGAAGTCTTCAAAGATAAAAAACATGGAACGAGGATAATCGTAGAAAATCTCGGGAAGGGATGGTCAGAGAGAATGGTCGAAACACTTTTTGTAAAATTGCAGTCTATAAATTCGCCCTTTACAGAGAAAACTGATTTCAAAATAAATTTAAAAGCACCAGAATTTACCAGAATTATTGGGAAATTACCTCAACTATCTGAAGTTTTTGAAAAGGCAGTGTACTCTCTGAAAGGCACAGTTGGTAAGAATGGAATTCTCCATTTTAATTATAAATTTTACAATCCTGCCTTTGAACATTTGAAACGAGAAATGAAAGACTGTGATCACGATGTTCGAGATATAAAGAATTTTAAAGATAGGCGAAGACCCTCCTGCGGTTCTTTCGGAGTAAATTTCTATGTCTGGGATCTCGATCGTGCAACCATTGGAGAAACCATAAAAAGTGCATTCTATAAGAACTATGTCAAACCTCATACCGGTATCAGAATATATAAAGAAGACTTCAGGGTCTGGCCTTATGGAGAAGAAAAAGATGATTCTTTCGGTCTCGATGCGAGAAGGGTAAACAACCCCACACTACGTCTTAGCAGAAATCAGATTATAGGAGTTTTAGAGATCTCTTATCTGAATAATCCAGAGCTTCGAGAAAAAACTGACCGAGAAGGTCTCATATTGAACCGTGAATACGAGGATTTCAGTAGCCTTGTAATTGGTTGTCTATCTGTTCTTGAGGTAGAAAGAAGAAAAGATAAGAACAAAGTTGATGCTCTCAGAGAGAAAAAGAAGCCAGGCGATGAGGTTCACAGAGCAATAGATAGCATGAAAGAAAAAATGGAAAAGAAAGGGCATCTTGAAATATACAGGAAAGATGTGAGAAAGGTTGAATCCATATATGACCGAAGGATAAAGGAGGTACTCGAGCCTCTTTATGTAAGTGCAGGACTTGGGATTGCTTATTCTTTACCGGTTCATGAAATCACAAGGAACATCGCTGATATGGAGAGAATGCTTGATATGGTTATTGAAAATATGAGACAAACGGGAACAGAAAGCGGCATTATTGAAAAACTTGAACAGGTTCTTCAGACAACGGATATTGTAGATGATCTTACAAGGGGGGTTGGTAAACTGTTCCGTAAGGGAAAACCTGAATTTTTCTTTCTTGGTTCAGTGGTAAAAGACAGTCTGGATATCATGAAACTGAGACTCAAAAAAGATAATATTCAAACAAAAATCATGGAGAAGGAAAAGATAAAAATAAAAGGAGTCAAAAACATGCTCGTTACGGCACTTCTCAATTTGCTTGACAACTCTTCATACTGGCTTCTTCACAGACAATCAGAAAGAAAGATCATTATCAAACTTGACCATGATAATACTGGGAGACCGAGAATTGTAGTAAGCGACAATGGCCCAGGAATAGAAGATGACTCCTACTTGCTTGTAGAGCCGTTTTTCACACGCAAGCCTGGCGGTTCAGGCCTTGGACTGTACATCGTTGACAGAATAATAAGAGAAGCCCATCAGGGTGAAATACAATTTTTCAATCAAAAAGATGGGGCAGATTTTCTTGAGGGAGCCAACATAGCACTTATATTCCCTGAAGAAAGAGAGGTGGAAAAATGAATATAACAGTGCCCGGTAAGATATTGGTGATAGAAAATAGATGGGAAGATGTTAAAGAGATAATCGAATCTTTCTGGAAAACAGGCGAAGGTATAGTTTACTCAAACAGTATTCCAGATAAGGCTCCGTCCAATGTGAGACTTGTGATTCTTGATCTCGTTTTGCGTGAAGGTGGAAATCAGGTAGAGGATACTGATTACCAACAGGCAGCACTGGCATTAAAAAGGATTGAGTCAAAAACTCAATTTTATCTCGTTGTCTTATGGTCCATATATATTACACCTGATACTGAAAATGAAGTGATTGAAAATCTTAAAAACGCTTACAAAGGGCAGACAGAAAAGGATTTGCCAGACCGAATATTAAAACCGTTTGGTAAAAAGAATTTTGTGAAAAAAGACGTAGTAAATGAAATCACTAATTGGATTCAGGAAAATCCTGAGGCTGGCTTAGTATTTGAATGGGAAAAGAGCATTGAAGAAGGTAGGGATAAAACAGTTTCGGAAATTGCCAACATTGGTGGAATAAGAACTATAGTAAAAACAATGGAAAAAGAACTTGGAGAAACTGCAATAGCCAGGGGAACTTTTACTTTGTTCAACAAGCTCTTACTGAGACATTCGCTTTTATCCCTGACGAAAAATGGATTTACGCCGCTTATAGAAAAAATGCTTGAAGAGAAAGATATGGCAGGAACGAATACTCTGGAGTGGTATCATAGAATCCATTGTCTTAAAGCGTATTATAAGGTGGAAGATAACGAACCTTTATGGACAGGTGATATTCTTAAAACAAATATTGATAGCAACCTACAAAAGGAATATGCTGTTGTTGTAACTCCTGCTTGTGACTTTGCACAGAAAAAAGTTCCAAAAATAAAGGTTGTATATGGAATCAAGATAAAGAATATTGAAGAGTATGGGGTAAATGATGAAGACGTTCCCTTGCCAGTCCAGAAACTTGGTAAGACAAAAAAGAGTAAGTGGAAAAATCGAAATAAAGTAATCAATGCAATAGTGAAAGGTTCAGCATTGCCTGACAGGTTTTATATTCTTCACTTTCTTGAATTTTCTTCTGATAAAAATTATTTCCATTTATTAATTGATTTTTCCAATGTGCAATCAATAAAACTTGAAGAAAATATGAAACTACCTATGGGTTGGCAAAGAATCTGTCGTATCGATTCTCCTTATATTGAGGATTTACTTCAGAAATACGCTTCTTTCTCTGCCAGAGTTGGAACACCTGCAATTCCTGAAGATGTACAGGAAGCCGAAGTTAAAAGGTTGAAAAGAATGCGGGGGAATATGAGAGCAAATTAGGCAAATCAAAAATCAGGGTCTTCATTTTACAGTCAGGTGAGGATAAGAACCGAAGAAATTACGACGTTTATGTGGGGCAACAGCACGAAGTTAAGCTAGATAAATTCAGGGAAGGGATAAGGGTAACCAATTTTGATAAAGACCATACTGAAGATTTAGAAATGAGTTGTAAGAAAACATTACCATTATTAACACCCGGGAAATTGAAACTCGTTAAACCTCCTGTTCAGATAAAGCGTAAAGTATATTCAATGCTCGATGGTTCAAAAATGAGATTGGTTCAACAGATAGGCGATGGGTCAATCATAAAACGCTTTGAAAAAACCTCAATACCTCAAAAAAAGACCGATGTAGTCTGTCCTCATTTTCTTGAACTGAAATGGGCAACGGGCTGTCCTTATGATTGTTCCTGGTGTTATCTGAAGGGAACTTTTCGATTCTTGCCGTATAAGACTAAACCACATATAAAAGATTTTGACAAAATAGAAAAACACACTCAAACATTTTTAGAATATGTTCGAACTCCTGAGATTTTAAATACAGGGGAGATAGCCGATTCACTGATGCTGGAAGGAAATAAAAAATCATTTGTTAAATTCATAGTCCCATTATTTGAAAGTCAAAACCGGCATAAAGTTCTTCTGGTAACTAAATCTGATAAGATAAAGAATCTTTCAAAAATTGACTCTCACCATCAGGTTATAGTGAGTTTCAGCCTCAATGCTATTCCCGTAGCTCAAAAATGGGAGAAAAAAGCGCCCTCTGTAGAAGAACGGATAAAGGCGGTAAAAGTCCTTTATAAGGAAGGGTATGAGGTGAGAATAAGAATAGACCCAATGATCTCCGTAGAAAATTGGGAAAAATTATACACTCATTTAATTGATCTTATATTTGATTCATGTATACCTGAGAGAATCACATTGGGCTCACTTCGTGGATTACAGAGCACGATTAATGGGACATTGGATAAATCCTGGGTAAAATACCTATCTGAATATTCAAACTGGGGCAAGAAGATAGATATTAACTTAAGGCTTGCTATGTACCGAAAGATTATCTCTTATTTAAAAAAAAGGTATAAATATCATAGAATAGCCCTTTGCAAAGAAACTCTAGCTATATGGGAAATACTCGAGTTGGATTATAAAAAGATAAAATGTAATTGTGTATGATGAGAGGGATTATGGTCCTCAAAGAAACAATATGGCCGGTTGACCCACATACGCAAGCAAAACATGCAATATTGGATCGTTACTTAAAAGCGTGGCTTCCCATAATGAGCAGTATTAGCGGTCGTATTGTGTATATCGATGGCTTTGCGGGGCCAGGAAAATATTTAGATGAAAGGGATCAGCCAACTATTGATGGTTCTCCACTCATTGCTATCAATGCAGCAAGAAAACATAAATTGCAACTAAATGCAGAAACAGTATTCTTTTTTATTGAAGTAAATCATAATCGTTGTGAATATCTTAAAAGTCTGCTTGAATCAATAGATCTTCCCCAAAATATGAGGTGTGAGGTAATAGAAGGCAAGTTTGACGAAACTCTTTCTTCCCTACTTAATTATCTTGATGAGCAGAAAAAATACTTAGCTCCAGCCTTCGTCTTTATAGATCCATTTGGATATTCCGATACGTCCTTCTCGCTTGTTAAGAGAATAATGAAGAATCCAAAATGTGAAGTTCTCATTAATTTTATGTATCATGATATAAATAGATTTATAAGCGATCCAAATAAAGCAAGGCATTTTGACTTACTTTTCGGGACTGAGGCGTGGCGTGAAATTGCTACATTAAAAGACCCCCAAGAAAGAAAGTTAAAAACGCTCAGTCTTTATCAAAAACAGCTTGAAGAGGAAGCTAAGATTAAATATATTCGCTTCTTTGAAATGATCAATAAATTTAATCAAACTGAGTATTTCCTATTTTTTGGAACCAACAATCTGGAGGGGCTCAGACAAATGAATGCTGCTATGTGGAAGGTTGATCCAAGAGGCGCATTTCAATTTTCAGACAGAACAAATCCTAATCAAACGGTGCTCTTTACTCCAGAACCCAATTACCAGATGCTCAAAAAGTTAATTATTAGGGAATTTAGTGGTAGAACAGTTTCGGTTGAAGAAATCGATGAATTTGTCTTAATATCGGGTTTCACTCATTTTAAGAGACATATTTTGAAACCCATGGAAGAAAAAGAAGAAATAACAGTAATTGAAGGTAATAGAAAACGAAAAGCTACATATCCCCCTGGCACAATTATTCGATTTTGGTAGGTTTAATTACTGAACTTTTTGCCTGATAAGATTACGATTTTGAATGAGAGAGAAATCTAAGTTGTATTATTCACGGAAACGAGAAGAGATGATGCGTCACCTTGCGGGAATAGCATACTCGTTCCTATTATATTCTGAAGTGAAAGAAATTTCTCCACATTTCAGGCCGGACTCATAAATTTCTCTGGTAATTCGGACATCATCCAAGCAATATCTCTTCAATTTCTCCATTTTGCCTTCTCGATAAAACCTAATCGCTTCTAATCCACTTCCACTTTTTACTTTTCCTAAGGTTGCTTGGGCAACGCTATTCAAGCTGAATCTGTGTCCGGTTACTCTTGTTATCTTCCCCATTATATCCAGTGTAGGAAAATTGTGTATAGAAATGGACAAATAAGCCAATAAAACCGGGAGATCAAATCTTTTGATGTCAAAGCCAGTAATTAAAATTAAACTCACGATTTCAGTATTAAAGTTATCTATCCAGGATCCTTTCGATGGTATAGGCTAGGACAAGATAAGAACATGGGCCCGTACCCTAGGCTCAATGTGGTGATAGATGGGCCTGACCCTTAAGAAATTCTTCATCTCCCTGAAGGCATCCTCCACTCGAGACAGTTCCTTATAGACCTGGTTTATTTCTAAATTGGATAGATCCTGGCAGTTAGCCCAACTTCCACAAAATAACTGTTTTTTGAGGAAGTTTGATAAAGGAAATCCTTTATTTATCAGGGTCGTTCTTCACACCCCTCAAAGATCATTCTGGGAACTCTCATCATGAAGGAATTTCTCTGCATAGGGAAACTATCTGGAGCTGGCAAGACCATCAAGGATGGAAAGCTTGCCTTTGAGGACTTGAAAAAATTAAGAAAGCATAAAAAGAGGAAAAAGGAGTAATGGATCTTTGTATCCTGAGGAACCACCTAATTATTTTACATTTTCTTTTTGACAAATCGCCTTTTATATGATATTAGAGTTTATGAAGGTATAAAAGAATGAGAGGATATAAATTTATATCTATCAAAGAGAAGGTCTTGATAGTCTCTCAGGTGATAGCCGGGGAAAAGATACAGCTCGTAGCTGATAAACACAGGATAAGTAGACCTTCTGTTTACACCTGGGCCCAAAGAGCCTTAGGTGCCTTAGAGGAAGCACTAAGGCTGGAGAAACGAGGACCTAAGTCAAAAAGGGCCAAGTTTGATGCAAGAGATAAGGTGATTGAAGAACAAAAAAAGGAAATAGGCAGGCTAAAGGACATCATTGAGAAGGAAGAAAAACAGATTGAAAATTTGAGACGAAAAATGAACCTTCATAAAAAAGACATTTTTCGTCCTTTAAAGTGTCCCCATTGTGGATTTGAGAAGATATACAAAAATGGCACCTATAAGATAAAGGCAAAAAGATTCCTTGATGAGCTTAAAAAGGGAGAAGAAAAAGAGATAATAATCCAGCAGTTCATTTGTCCTTATTGCAAGAGCACTGTTCATCCTCCAGAGAAGAAGAGAATAATCATTTTTCTTTAATAGACACACTACAAAAAAATCAGCCTTACGATAAAGAAAAATCTACCCACCAATGCTCAATTAAACAGGGTCTTTATCCAAGGAGTGTAGGTTAATTCCATTTTTCAGATTAAAATAATCTCTTGATGGTGTAAAATAATTATTAATTTTTAAGAACGCGTTCAAGCCAAAGCAATTCACACCTCTTTAAATTTCGCCTAAATACCCTTAGAATCAGGGTTTACTTTCAATTTTTCAGATTTAATTCGAGAGCTTGACAAAAATTTGAAGTTTATTATAATTTTTTAATAAATTTGCTGTAAAAGAATAAAAAATGCATCCAATTATACAATCTCTTAAACCACTGGTTAAAGCCTTAGGTAAAATGTTAGGAAAAAGTTGCGAAGTAGTCTTGCATGATTTTAGCGATACTGAGCATTCAATAGTAATGATAGTTAACAATTATATAACTGGACGTCAGGTGGGGGATCCCCTGACCGATCTTGGACTCCGTATACTCCGTTCCAGAGGATGTAAAGATGATGCTCTTGTAAATTATGAATCTACTACTAAAACCGGGCGAAAATTACGTTCGACCACTACTTTTATCAGAGATCCTAAGAATAAAAAACTTATAGGCGCAATATGTATTAATTTTGATTTAACCGATTATGAGAAAATGAAAAGAATATGGGAGGATTTTTGCCGGACGACTCCGTTGTTTGAACAGGTACATTTAGAGGGTGAGAGCAAAGATATGGGTGAAACTTTTGCTCATAGTCCCAAAGAAATACTACAAGAAGCTATTGAAAGAGCGGTAAATAAAATAGGAAAACCTCTTTCTAATATGAACAAAGATGATAGAGTCAAGTTAATACAGCTATTAGACAAAGAAGGAATTTTTTTAATAAAAGGGGCAGTTGATGAGGTAGCAAGAGAACTAGGCTTATCGCGTTACACAATATATAATTATTTGAAAGAATCAAAATTCAAAAACCCAAAAGAGGTTATATAGTGGATGAAAAGTTACGGACGGACAGAAAAGATAGAAAGGCCAATTATAATTTTCTTAAAGGATTATCTCCAATTGGACCCTATGCTCAGGTACGGAAAGTTAAAGGATTTATTTTTGTTTCTGGACAAATACCTATAGATCCTAATACTGGAGAATTAGTGAAAGGAAATTTCGAGAAACAAGCTCGACGAGTTTTAGAAAATTTGAAGTTATTACTAGAAACTGACGGAAGTTCTATTAATCATGTAGTAAAATTCAGTGTTTTTTTAAAAGACCTTAATAATTTCGCTACATTTAATAAGATTTATGAAGAGTACTTTAATAAAGATCCCTTGCCAGCACGTATCTGTGTAGGTGTATCAGACCTTTTAAAAAGTGCAGAGATAGAAATTGATGTAATTGGAATAAGTTGAAAATGGAATATTAGTAAAGAATGAGGGTGTTTCTCTTTAAAATTACCTTTAGGCTTAACATCAGGATTATGGTTAGCTAAAACATCTGAAAGACCTTGAATAATTTGTTCTATGTCTTCACGGATAAACCTTTTGTATATTCAGATAACAAAACGAGCAGTTTTTTTTCATTAGACTTGCTTCCTTTTTGGTGAGTTTGCTAAATCCTACTAAAAAAGTAGGGGGAGGCAAGTCGATTTCACTAAAACAGTTGAGAATAAAAAGTTTAAGAGAAAATTACTAAGATATTTTGACAATACTTTTCTTTATAGAAGGAGGATAGATGTGGTCTTGGGTTATTGGAATAAAATCTTGAGGATTGATCTTACAACTAAAAAAATTACAAAAGAAGAAATAGACAATAATACATGTAAATTATTTGTTGGTGGAGCAGGCATTGGTGCAGAAATTCTATGGAAAGAGGTTTCACCAAAGGTTGAACCCTTTAATTCTGATAATAAGTTAATTTTTTCAGTGGGTCCATTTCAGGGATATCCTGTGCCAGGTAGTGCTAAATTTTGTATAACATCTAAGTCCCCCCTCACTAATACTTATGCAGATTCTTCTGCAGGAGCAAGCTGGGGACCTTTATTTAAAAAGACTGGATATGATGTGCTTATTATCCAGGGTAAATCAGAGAATCCTGTTTATATTTATATAAAAGATAATGAGATTAAAATAAGAGATGCTAGAGATATATGGGGGATGGATTCTTATCAATCTGTGGATAAAATTAGAAAAAAAATAAGGGATCCCAGAGCAAGTGTTGTTACAATAGGCCCAGCTGCGGAAAAATTAGTAAAAATAGCTTGTATAGTAGTTGATAAACACAGCTTTGCTGGCCGTTGTGGCTTGGGAGCTGTAATGGGTTCAAAAAATCTAAAAGCAATAGCGGTAAAAGGATCAAAGAAGGTTCCTGTTTCAAACCTTTCTCTGTTAGAAAATTATAATCACAAATATCTTCAAGAAATATACAAAGCAAGCATAAAGAGCGGGATGAGAACTCATGGTACTCCTGGTGGGTGTATCACTTATGAAGGTTTTGGTGATATGCCAATTAAATATTGGACTAAAGATATTTGGCCAGAAGGCGCTAAAAAACTTGGAGCACCAAATTACACTAAAGTTCTATCCGCAAAACCTTATCCTTGTCTTTATTGTCCAGTTGGCTGTCATCGGAATATCGAGATAAAAGAGCCTGCAAAGTATAAATTAAAAGGAGTAGGGCCTGAATATGAAACCTTAGGAATGTTTGGAACTAATTTGTTGATTGATGATCCAAAAGCAATTTCTTTAGCTAATGATTTATGTAATAGATTAGGAATAGATACAATTTCAGCTGGTGCCTGTGTTGGACTGGCCATGGAATGCTATGAGAAGGGAATAATTAATAGAAAGGATACTGATGGAATAGAGATTAGATGGGGTGATCCTGATATTTTGATAGATTTAATTAAACAAATTGGGAACAAAGAGGGATTTGGTTCTATTTTCTCAGGAGGAGCGTTAGAAGCTGCTAAAAAGATAGGGAAAAATGCATTAAAGTTAGTAGTTCACGTCAAAGGTCTGGATATTCCTGCGCATGATCCTCGAGCCTGCTGGGGTATGGTCCCAACTTATGCAACTGGAACCAGAGGTGCTTGTCATATGAGAGGCGATGAAGAAGATGTGGAGATGGCTGGATTTTATATTCCTGAAATTGGAGTGACCAAAGAGAAAGCTAAGTTCTTTAGTTTAGAAGGTAAAGCATTTCTTGCAATGAAGATGCAAGATTATTGTTCTTTGATTAATTCACTGGTATTGTGTTTTATGATGCCAGCTGGGGGAGATTTAAGTTTTACTTCAATATTAAACATTTTCAATGCAATCACAGGTTTGGATTGGGATGTTCAGGAAGCTATGTTATCAGGAGAAAGAATTTTTACTTTACAGAGATTGACAAATTTAAGAGATGGATATACCAAAGAGGATGATGCGCTTCCTCCAAAAATGTATATACCAGCTAAAGAGGGATTCAGAACGGGGAAAATTCCTCCTGTTGATAATTTGTTGAGTGAATATTATGAATTACGTAGATGGAGTAAAGATGGAGAACCGACTAAAGAAAAATTGCAGCAACTTGGGTTAGAAAATTTTAAGAAATAACTATAGGGATTAAATAATAACATTATCAACAGAGAAGCTCTGAAAAAATAATTTCTCTTTTTAAAAGCTTTCAGGAAAGAATGAGCTGTGCCTTGTATGAGGAGAGTGGGAGATGAAGAAATAAGGAGGTGATAATTTTAGAGAAGAGTAAACTATATTTTACTTGGGTTAAAATAAGAAAGGAGATAAAAAATGAATGAAACAAAATTATACGTAGACAAGGATGCAAATTTATCAGAACTCGAAGGGAAAACAATAGCCATGATAGGCTATGGGAGTCAAGGTAGATCTCAAGCATTAAATATGCGTGATACCATACATAATAAGAAGCTTAACGCAGATGTAATAATAGGAAATATAGAAGATAAATATAAGGAGCAAGCTAAAAAAGATGGATTTGAAGTATATGCTATTTCGGAAGCTTGTGAAAAAGCAGGTATAATATTTTTACTTCTTCCAGATGAAGTTATTCCAGGAGTATACAAGGAGAATATTGAATCACATTTAAAGGAGGGAGATGTTCTGGACTTTGCTTCAGGGTATTGTATAACTTACCATCTTATAGAGCCACCTGAAAGTGTTAATACGGTAATGGTTGCGCCAAGAATGGGAGGAAAAGAGGTAAGAGAATTATATGAAAGCGGTAAAGGATTCCCAAGCCTTTTTGCTGTGGGGCAAGATGCATCAGGAAAAGCTAAAAAAGTGGCATTAGCAATAGCAAGTGCAATTGGTTCAGGAAGAGGAGGAACCTCTGTATCTATAGAAGTAACCTTTGAACAAGAAACATTATCCGATCTATTGAGTGAACAATTTTTAGCCCCTATAATATCAACTGCTTGGATAGTAAAATATGAAATTGATGTGGAAAACGGTGTACCTCCAGAAGCTGCGTTGATGGAATTACATTTATCAGGAGAATGGTCAGAGGATTTTAAACGTATGGCTGAGATGGGAATGATAAAACAATTACCATTACATTCTCCGACTAGTCAGTATGGACAGTTGACAAGAGGGCATGAGCTAATAAATAGAGAAATTGGACTCAGCTATAAACAAATAAAAGCTTATGCACAGGAAAAAATTGATGAAATCAAAAGTGGAAAATTTGCGAGAGAATGGGAATTAGAACGGCAAAGTGGATATATGGTTTTAAAAAAGATGTATGAAGAATCCGAAAATAGTGTTATGATTAAAAAAGAACAAAAATTATTGAGGAGGTTAGGTAAATGAATAATAAGAAGATAAAACGATTTAAGCAGGATAAATTCTATTACACTTTTAGTCCCTTTAATAAACAAACATTAAGTATAAAACCGGGAGAAACTGTGATAATAGAAGTGCCAGATGCTTTTGAAGGAAAAGTCAAAACAGAAAGAGACAAAATACCTACTGCAATGAATCCTATGACCGGTCCTATATATGTTGAAGGTGCAGAAAAAGGAGATGCGCTCACGATAGATATCAATGATATTAAATTAACAGCGGATGAAGGAATTTCCATTTTATTGAATGATACTGATTTACTTGGTAATATCCTTCTTTTTCAAGACCCAAAGTTGGAAGTTAGAATGATCCCTGTTAAAGATAACAAGGTAGCTTTTGCAGCTATGACGACTCCATCAGTTCCATGCAAACCCAGCATTGGTTGTATTGGAACATCTCCCGAAAATGAAACAATACTTACTGATTATGCTGGTCCATACGGTGGTAATATGGATACTCCTGATATATGCGTTGGTACTAAACTATTTCTTCCTGTAAATGTGCCAGGAGGATTATTGGTTTTAGGTGATGTACACGCAATACAAGGGAGTGGAGAGCTTTTTGCTGTCGATATTTCTGCAGAAATCACGCTAACTATTAATTTAATAAAACAAAAAAGGATAAACTGGCCACGAATAGAGACATCAGATTATATTATAACTGTTAGCAGCGCTTCACCTATAAGAGATGCTATATGGATCGCTTATAAAGAATTACTCCTCTGGATTGAAGAAGAATACAAGCTGAACCGGTGGGATGCTTATCAGTTATGTACACAAGGTGCTGTAATCCAACTTCCTAAAATAGCTCCTCCTACACCGACAATAACAGTTAAGTTCCCCAAAAAATATCTTCCAAAAGCATCTTGACCAAGCTTTTGGCAAGAAAAGAGCTAAAAATAAGGCGAGGGGAGGTGGTAAGAGACAAAAAATAAATAAGTTATTAGCTGAGGGCGAAAGAAAGTTCTCAAAGAAAGAAGCGTTAAAAGATTAATTTCTCTTTTAGGAGCTCTCAGGAAAAAGTGAGTTATGTAAGTGAGAAAAAAAGCTTTCAAAAGAAGGAGAAAAAAATGTTTAATTGCTACAAAAATGAAAAAGGTATTACAAGAATAATTCATAAAATGGTTTTTGTTGCAGCTATTGGTGTAATGATTAGTACTATTATGGGTACATATGCATTAGGAGGAGAGAAAAAAGGCAAGATTGGCATATTACCTAAATCTATTGGACATGATTGGTTTTGTACATGGGTAGTGGGGGGAAAATGGTATTTAGAATCACATGGCTATGAGGTCACTGTTGGAACTCCTAAATGGGATGCTGCAAAGCAAATTACTATTATGAGAACGTGGGCTATGGATCCGAATATCGATGGCGTAATAGTTAGTTGCGTTGGTTCGGAAGCATGTTCAGTAGGTATAAAAGCGCTAGCAGATGCTGGAAAAATCGTGATTGTTACTGATGCCGAGGGAGGATATTCAAGAGATGAAAAACTTTGTGTTGCTTATCCTGTTTATCAAGCAAGTTATGATGCAGGGATGAAGGTGGTTGAAATGCTTAAAGATAAATACGGGCAACCAAAAGGCACAGTGGTATTGGGAGTAGGCAATGTAACGGACACTAACCATCTTCAAAGAGCAGCTGGATTTAGAGATGCACTCAAAAAGTATCCAGATATAGAGATTAATGAAGTACCCACGGGGACATCAAATATTCAGGGTACAGCTGCAACAAGGTTACGTTCTTTAATAAGAACTTTGCCAAAAATTGATGCGATTCTTTCTATTCACATGCCGGAATTTCAGGGTTTCATCACCGCCGTGAAAGATGAGAATCTAGCATACCCAATAGGAGATTCAAGACATATAATTATTGTTGGTGTAGATTCATCGCCGGCAGTTATAAACCCTGGTATAAGAGAAAAGATTGTAGATTTTGCAATTGATCAACCAGTATTAGGATATAATGCAATTGGTGCATATTATCTTCTGAAAATACTGGAAGAAGGAGATGGTGCCCTTCCAAAAATAGGTGAAACTATTTATCTATATGTGATGACCTATTCATCTGCGTATTACATCTTCCAAGATGTTTTATTCATGGGCATCTGGAGGCGGCCTATACGCAATTATTTATGTCGTTTCATATAAAAGATTTACCTATTAAAACAACACCACCGTACAAAGAATTAACGTTCTTGATTCCATCCGATTCTTGGGCGCCAGCTAAAGTATTAGATACAAGGAAGAAATTAGGGCATATAACTATTCAAACCCACTATAGAATTGTTGATAGTACAAATGTTGATGATCCTACTCTTTGGTCCAATTTTAGTAGAGTAATGGATGAGAACAATTTAAGTTACGGATTCTAATTAATAAGGTGGATCCAATTGTTTGCCGACCCTGCCATTATTACTTAAAAAATAATGGCAGGGTCCAAAGTGAAACAATGTTCAAAATTTAGAGGGTTAACTTTTAAAAGGTAGATAAAATGTTAAATAGAAAAGTAGTATTAGAAACAGAGAATATTGAGAAGAAATTCCCAGGGGTAACTGCATTGAAAGGTGTAAATTTTGGGCTAAGAAAAGGTGAAATTAAAGGTTTATTAGGCAAGAACGGTGCAGGTAAAAGTACGCTAGTAAAAATACTGGCAGGGTTAGAGAAGAAAACAAAAGGAGAAATTAGTTTTTTTGGAAAAAAAGAAGAACCTACTAGTGTACAAGATTCAGAAAATTTAGGTTTCAGATTTGTATCACAAGAACCGGTTTTAATGAATGATTTGAGTGTTGCAGAAAATATAGAGTTTCGGGAAAAATCACTGAAGAAATCTTTTGGAGTAGTTAATTGGGCAGAGATATACCGAGAAGCTAAGGAAAAAATAACTAAGACTGGTTTTGAATTAGATCCAAAGATGGAAGTCAGGTATCTTACCGTCCCAGAAAGACAAATATTATTGTTTTTAAGAGAGGTGACCTCTTCCAACGCGCGAATAATTGCTTTGGATGAAGTTACAACGTCCTTGTCGAGTGCTGAAAGGAAAAAATTATACGAGGTGATACACCGCGAAGCACAAAATGGCAAGTCTTTCATATATATTTCCCATGAACTTAATGAAATATTTGAAATTTGCGATACTGTGACTGTGATAAGGGATGGGAAAGTAACACTTGCAGGTGAAGTCAAAAATCTCAAACTCTTTGATTTGGAAAAAGCAATTGTAGGTGAGGAAGTGAAAAAAATACAAAGTGTAAAAAGTCACAGAAGAAATCAAGATAAAGTCCTAATAGTCAAAAATGTAAGTAATGAAAAAATAACTGATATAAGTTTCAACTTGTATAAAGGAGAAATACTTGGAGTATATGGGTTGAGAAGCTCAGGAAGAACAGAATTACTCAAGACAATATTTGGATTACTACCTGTTGAAAAAGGCAAAATAATTTATAGAAATGAGCGGATAGAAAACAATAGCTTTTCACAACGTAATTCCAAGGGTATAGGGTTTGTACCGGAAGATAGAGAAATAGGAATCTTTTTCAACCTACCTATAAGAGATAATGTGTTAATGGGTGCATGGAAGAGGATTTGTGGAAAATTAGGATTATTTATTAACAAAAGAAAACAAGAAAAATTATTTAAAGATATTATAAATAAACTCAGTTTGTATGCTCCCTCTCCGAATATCGAAGTTACTTATTTAAGTGGCGGCAACAAACAAAAGGCTATGATTGGAAGATGCTTTGCAGGTAATTCTAGAGTCTACCTTTTTGACGAAGTAAGTAAAGGGATAGATATAGGCGTTAAATACGAAGTCTATAAAATAATGAGAGATTTAGTATCTTGTGGAAACTCCATAATTTTTACCTCTTCAGATGTAGATGAGATAATTAGTATCCCTGATAGGGTAATAGTGCTCATGAAAGGACAAGTTATGAGGATAATTCCGAGGGAGGAAATTTCAGAAGAAAAATTAATGAGATATGCAAATGGTCTAATCTGATGAGGAGGGTAAAAACAAGAAGAATGTATCTATCGATGAGATAGATAATATGGGCAGAAGCTCAATTTCGCAATATTTATTATTATTAATTTTCTACTTTTTTGTTTTCACTATTGGCGAAAGTTGGATTAAAGACAACTCTAGAAAAAATGTCTGGTAATGTCAAAATTTTTATGAGAGAGCTCTGAAAAAGTCTCGCTTATTTTAACAGATTAAAGAGGGAGAAAAAATGTCCACTGGATTCAAAAAGATTACAAAAAGGTTAACATTATTCACAATAGATAATCTTATATGGTTTATAGATCTAGTGCTAATTATTTTCTTTGCTACAAGAACAACCTATAATTTTCTGACGTGGGGAAATTTAATATCGATACTATATGCAGTATCCGCGCTCGGGTTTTTGGTGTATGCGCAGGCAATTGCTTTGATAAGTGGCAACTTCGACATGTCGGTAGGGGCAATAGCTGCATTTTCAGCAACTATGATAGGTATGTTGTATGGATATTGGTTGCCAGGACTAAGCTCTCCCTTGCTCATTCTTCTGCTGCTTACAGTCGGAGCAGCTGTAGGCATGTTTAATGGAATTTTTATTACGCGAATTGGAGTTAATCCATTTTTGCAAACACTAAGCTCCTACATCCTTCTTTATGGGATTACAATAGGAATTACTGGACGTACGTTATTTAACCTTCCGGAAGGACTATTAATGCCAGGATCACTTATGATTGGCGATATCCCTCTTGCAGTGATAATACTGATCGCAGGTGTTATAGCTCTTCATCTTTTTTCTCAAAAAATACCCCTTGGTCGAAGAATATATGCAGTAGGAAGCAACCGAGAAGCAGCTGAAGTATGCGGAATCAATGTACATAATACAATCATATATGCAATGATGCTTAGTGGAATATTATCAGCTATGGGCGGGCTTCTTTATACAGGATATATGCGTTGTGTACCAATGGGTATGGCTAGAGAAGCTCTTTTCCTTTCATTTGCAGGGGCTATAATTGGTGGAGTATCTATAAAAGGAGGGTATGGAAAAATAAGCAACGTATTCGGGGGTATATTACTTCTTGGTATTATAGAAATAGGATTAACTACACTTCGATTGCCAGCTAGTTGGCGAGAAGCATTAAACGGTATAATACTTATGGTTGCGATTCTTGTGAATACGTCCCAAATAAAGCTAAAAAGGTATGTATTAACCTGGTAATTAAAGGAATTAATTTTTTCGACTTCTCGAGAGATTTTATTAAAAGAACAATGAAGAAAGAGAAATAAGAATAACGGAGCTAATCCACAAAAGAATGGACGATATCGTTACGAATAATATAACAGGAGGTAACCATGTCTACTCAACGTAATGAAATTTTCGAAGACTTGAAGAAAGCTATCACAGAATATGATAGTGAAAGAGCGAGAAGTTTAGCTGAAAAAGCAGTTGAAGAGAAAATAGATCCTATAAAAACATTGGATGTGATAACAGTTGCTATTAGAGAAATTGGTGATGCATTTGGTAAGGGTGAACTCTGGCTTCCTGACTTAGTTGGAGCAGCAGATGCTATGCAAGCTGCTATGCCAATAATAGAGAAAGAAATTGAAAAAAGCGGAGCAAAAAGAAAAGGTCTGGGCACTGTTGTAGCAGGAACAGTTTTTGGGGATATTCATTCAATAGGGAAAACAATGGTGTGCACATTGCTCACTGCTGAAGGATTTAAAGTACATGACTTAGGAGTAAATATAAAAGCTGAAGAATTTTTAGAGGCAACTAAAAAATATAATGCAGATATTTTAGTGATGTCTGCATTAATGACCATGACTGCTCCAGAACAAAAGAAAGTAATTGAATATTTAAAAAAAGAAGGTTTAAGGGTTAAAGTAAAGATAATGGTGGGTGGAGGAGCAATAACAGAAGAATTTGCTAAAGATGTGGGGGCAGATGGATATGATCCAACAGCACCTGGAGCAGTAAAATTAGCTAGAGAATTGATTGGAAAATAAGGGAGGATTGAAAAATGATAAGAGGATTTGAACGCAGATTTAAGCCTTTAGAAATATTAACAGAAGAGCAAATTGAAGCGATCCAGCGAGGAACATTAGGTGTTCTTCAAAAGACAGGTATAAGATTTGAGAGCGAGAGGGCTTTAAATCTTTTCGAGAAAAATGGATGTCAAGTAGATAGAAGCAATAATCGGGTGAGGTTTCCGCCAGGATTAGTTGAGGAGTGCTTGCGCAAGTGTCCTACTAGCTTTTACGTTAAAGCAAGAGATTCAAAAAATGATCTGATAATAGGTGGGAATACTTTATATTTAATTGCAGCCGTCGGAATGGAAACCGTGGAATTAGATACTTGGGAGACCCGAGTACCAACAAAGAATGAAAATTATGATTCTGTAAAAGTTTTGGACGCGTTAGATACCATCCACCTTCTTGGTCCTTATTGTCCGTACTTTGGGTTTAAGGGGATTCCTTCAGTTATGGCGATACCAGAGAGTTGTGCTGCTAAAATAAGAAATTCAGCAAAGTGCCAATGGACAGGTTCTCAAAATGAAAGTGAAATATTTAACATAGAGATGGCAAAGGCGGTGGGAATAAATATTATAGGTAATATTAACTCTTCACCGCCTTTGACGTTTTACAGTGATGCGGTGGAAGCTATTTTTAGATATATTGGAGCTGGATTTCCCATTACCCTTGGGAGTGGTACGGTTTATGGAGGAACTGGTCCAGCCACAATTGCTGGATCATCAATAGCTGACTATGCTCAAATAATGGCTGGAATAGTGTTAGCGCAGCTCATAAAACCGGGAGCAAAAATATTGTCGGACGATTTTTCATTTCCTCAGAATATGGGATCAGGCTCCCCCGGTTTTGGTCAAATAGGATGCTCCTTGCATCAAGCCGTGTTTCACCAAATCTGGCGAAAATACGGAATTCCCACGATGAATGGCGGTAGTGGTCCTGCCTTTAGCAGTTCGAAGAAAATAGATTTCCAGTGTGGCTATGAAAAGTCGATTGGTGCTCTGATTTCTGCCTTATCCGGAGCAAACGCGATAACTTTTCATGGCTCTATATACGGCGAACTTACATTTCATCCTGTTCAAGCTATATTGGATGATGATATAGCTGGAATGATAGGTCGTTTTATAAAAGGAATTGAAGTAAATGATGAAACCCTGGCTATAGATTTAATAAATGAGGTTGGACCAATTCCTGGCCACTATTTAAATAAGGCTCACACCAGAAAATGGTGGAAGAAAGAACAATTTGTGCCAAAAGTAGCTGATAGATTGACTTATCCAGAATGGATGAAAACAGGCAAGAAAAGTTGTATTGATTATGCAAAGGAAAGAATGGATGAAATTTTAGCTACCCATAAGGTAGATCCTCCTTTAACTGAGAGCCAGGAGAAAGAAATAGAGAGGATATTAAAAGAAGCAAGA
>Ga0315543_1001472_pt1 | contig 25326 bp, 19 predicted proteins | sample SalMarSW160210MG_2_FD_203098 | JGI IMG/M metagenome (GOLD analysis project Ga0315543, IMG submission 203098) | Salt marsh sediment microbial communities from the Plum Island Ecosystem LTER, Massachusetts, United States - Salt Marsh Sediment SW1601-210 ... | reverse complement strand
TTATTGCTCCAGTGGGACAAGCTTTAGCACAGGCAGGTTCTAAGCCATTGCTCACACGGTCGAAACAAAAGTCGCATTTGCCTCCCATCAACCCCGTGCCAAGCAGTTTATTGGATTCCTTGTCCCTCCTGGGAATATCAAAGGGACAGAATTCGATACAATAACCACAGCCAGTGCATTTATGCCTATCATAGGTGACAAATCCCAGAGTTGGATGACGCTGAAGCGCACCACTAGGGCAAACATTAACACATGGCGCGTCGGTGCAGTGCATACATTGTTCCTTCCTGAAAAGCCACCTTAATGTGCCATCGTTACCATATTCCTTAAATATGATCTTCGTCCAGGTATCAGCAGAAAGGTCGGGGGGATTCTCGTATGTCCCCCGGTTGGTAGTCTGCTCAGCAGGAAGGTCATGCCATTCCTTGCAAGCTACCTGACAGGCACGACAGCCAATGCACTTGGTGACATCATTAAGCATCGCTTTAGCCATTGCTTTTTACCTCACTTAGCCATTATATCACACAGGAATGCTTTGTATTCCGGTATGGTAGTATTGGCATCACCTATATTGGGGGTAAGCACATTGGCACTGTCACCCTTAGACAGCCCCATATAGCCCCAATGCCAGGGTATGCCAATCTGGTGTACCCTTTTCCCGTTGATTGAGAAGGGGGTGAAACGCCTGGTGACAACAGCCACTGCTTCTATTTTGCCTCGTGCCGATTCCACAATGACCTTCTTGCTATTCTCAATACCTTTTTCTTCTGCAAGCTCTTCGCTCACCTCGACAAACATCTCGGGCATGAGCTCCACCAGCCAGGGTAGATTCCGGGTCATCTGTCCCGCCAGCCAGTGCTCACTGACACGATAAGTAGTAGCCACAATGGGGTATTTACTAGCGTCGCCTTTGACCAGAGATTTCCAGATGGTAACTGCAGGGTCACTCTGGGTGTTAGACAGAAGGTTACCCACCGGGCTCTCCCAGGGTTCGTAATGCTCCGGGATAGGTCCATCCTTAAGCAGTGTTCCAGGAGCAAAGATATGTCCCCGCCCTTCAGACGTCATAATGAAGGGGAGTTTAGTTCCTTCCTGAGACATAGGGGGCCAGCCACCATCGGGAACATCACCTTCCCATTTCCCACGCAATGGATGCCAGTTGATGACAGGCTTGTCAGGATTGAACGGGTTACCATCTAAATCAACTGAAGCCCGGTTATAGATAATGCGGCGATTCACCGGCCAGCACCAGGACCAGTTGGGATATAGGCCGATATTAGCCTGCTCAGGCGTCTGTGTTGGGTCACGCCGTGCCGCCATGTTCCCATCTTCAGTATAACTAGCACAGTAAAGCCAATTACCTGATGAAGTCGTGCCATCACTTTTGAGCTTTGTGAAGCTGGGAAGAAGCTCACCTGCTTCAAGGTCATAGCCATTAATCTCTTTAGCCACTTTGTGCACATCTGGTGGGCCTCCATAATCCCATGCTAAATTCAAAATAGGGTCAGGATACTCACCACCTTCCGTGTCATAAAGTTCCTTCACTTTTTTGATAAGCTTGGTGACAATCCACAAGTCGCTCCTTGCCATAGCTGGACCATCACAACACTTATATCGCCACTGAGACCATCGCCCGCTGTTAGTAAGGCTGCCTTCCTTCTCCATCGAGGCTTGGGCAGGCAATAGGAAAACCTCAGTTCTTATCTGAGATGGGGCAGTCCCGGGTCTCTTCCAGTGAGCAGCCGTTTCTGTCTCCCATAAGTCCCATACGGCCAGCCAGTCAAGTTTATCCAGGCCAGCACGCTCCAAATTAGCATTGGGACCGGAAACGGCAGTATTGTGCCCTGGCGATATGAGTCCCTTTACCACACCATTTTCTATCGCTTCTGCCATGGCAATATGAGAATGGTCACCTTCAACCTTAGGTAAATATTCGTAGGCAAAGTCATTCGAAGCACTGGCGGCATCACCATACCAGGCCTTGAGCAGGCTGACAATGTACTTAGCATAATTCTGCCACCAGTTAGCACTCAAGGGGTCATTGCTTGTAGGAGTATAGTGCTTGAGATAAGCCTCAAGGTCCACATCCTCAGGGTGAGGCGTTTTGAGATAACCAGGAAGAATGTGGTACAAGATGGCATGGTCTGTCGAGCCCTGGACATTGCTCTGTCCTCTGGCAGCATTAATTCCACCACCAGCTACGCCAATATTTCCCAGCAGTAACTGCAATATTGAATAGGAACGAATCATCTGGGCAGCGTTGGTATGCTGGGTAGTGCCCATAGCATAGATGATCGTAGCGGATTTATCAGGCTTGCCCGTGGCAGTATAAGTCTCACACACCTTGAGGTAAACATCTTTAGGTGTTCCGGTAACGCTGCACACAGTATCAACATCATATCTAGCGAACTGTTTCTTCAAAAGCTGGAAAACACAATTCGGGTCTTTAAGTGAGAGGTCTCTCTTAGGAATACCCTCATCATCCAGTTGATATACCCAACTCGATCTGTCGTAAGCCCTCTTACCGGCATCATAGCCTGAGAAAAGCCCGTCCAGGTCCGCTGGACCCTTAAAATTAGGGTCTATGAGCAGGGTAGCATTGGTATATTCTTCAATATAAGTCATATTGTAATTCTCAGGATGTTTCTCTATATCCTCAATTACATATTTAATCATTCCGCCAATGAACGCCACATCAGTACCCGACCTCATCTTTGCATAGATGTCAGCTTTAGAGGAAGTCCTGGTAAAGCGCGGGTCAACACTGATGAGCTTGGCACCTTTTTCCATAGCCTTGGTTACCCATTTGAAGGCAAGAGGATGGTTCTCAGCAGCATTGCTACCGATTATCATTATGCAATTACTGTTTTTAATGTCTATCCAGTGATTGGTCATCGCCCCCCGTCCGAACGACGCTCCCAGGGCAGCTACAGTGGACGAATGACATAATCTGGCGCAATGCTCAAGGTAGGTTATTCCCAGAGCGCGAGCGAACTTGGTGAACAGATATGCCTCTTCATTGTTGACCACAGCGCTGCCATCCCATCCGATAGCTTCGGTATGATTGACAACGCGTCCTTTCTCATCTTCATAAGTCCAGTTCTCATCTCGTGTTTTCTTGATATTCCTGGCGATTTTGTCAATAGCCCAATCCCATGACACCTTTTCCCAATCAGAGGAATATGGCGCACGATACAACACCTTATCCAGACGGCGCTCATTATTGGTTACCTGAATAAGAGCTGCGCCCTTGCTGCATAACGCCCCTTGATTAATAGGATGGTCTGGGTCTCCTTCAATACTTGTCGCTTTTCCGTTCTCATCAGAGGCTACGATCACCCCACAGCCCACTCCGCAGTAACAACAAATACTGGTTTTTTCGCCAATTCTTTTTCTGAGCGGGATGTCTATAGAAGCCGCTTCAACAAAGGATTCAGGATCTAATACACCCACGAAGGCAGCCCCAGCGGCAGTTCCCCCGCAAAGTTTCAAAAAGTTCCTTCGGGTTAATTTCATGGTCCTCTTTTTTACACTCTTCTTACATTGCACAAAAATGCCCTTAATTCAGGGATTCCGGTGTTGGCATCGGCTACGCAGGACGTAAGAAGATTACCGCTGTCACCTTTAGATGCTCCCATATAGCCCCAATTCCAGGGTATGGCAATCTGATGAATTTTTTCTTGCCCGTTAATACTAAAAGGACGCAGCCGCTTGGTTACCATAGCAACAGCTGTGACTTCACCACGAGCAGATTCAACAATTACTCTTCCACCATTGGCGATGCCTCTCTCATTGGCCAGTTCCTCACTTATCTCAATAAACATTTCTGGCATTAATTCCACTAGCCAGGGCAAGTTTCTAGTAAAAGAGCCGGTATGTAGATGCTCTACAAGGCGGAAGGTAGTGGCCAGGATAGGATATTTATCTGGGGTACCTCTCTTATCCCAGTTCCATAACTTAAGCACTGGGTCGCTTTGTTGAGATGTCATGGGATTCATAACCGGACTTTCCCACGGCTCATAGTGCTCCGGGAGAGGACCATCCAGCCTACCCGGACCAAAGAGATGCGCTCTCCCTTGCGGCTTCATAATAAAAGGATACTTGCCGCTTATACTTATTGGGGGCCAGCCTCCATCCGGAGTATCGCCCATCCATCCTTCTATTAGGGAGTCCCATTCTATGACTGGACGATTGAGATCCCATGGCTTGCCTTCAACATCCACCGAAGCCCGATTGTACCAGATACGCCGGTTCAACGGCCAAGCCCAGGCCCATTTAGGGAAAAGACCTATGTTAAAAGGCCCCGGAGAAGGATCACGCAGGGCTGCCATACTTCCTTCTTCAGTGTAACTTCCACAAAAAATCCAGTTGCCTGAGGTTGTTGTGCCATCGGCTTTAAGCTTGGTTAAATCTGACAGTAGCTGACCAGTTTCAAGGTCATATCCATTGATCTCTTTAGCTACACTGTGAACATCCGGCGGGTCACCATACTTCCACGTTAAGCCGTTAATGACATCGGTGTTGGGGCCACCTTCTGTTTCATAGAGCTGTTTTAGTTTAAGCATAAGCCTATTGGTAATCCAGAGATCATCCTTTGCCTCACCGGGAGGCTCTATCCCCTTGTAGCGCCATTGTACCCAGCGTGAGCTATTACTGACACTTCCCTCTTTCTCCAGCGAGCTGGCTGCCGGCAAGAGAAAGACCTCAGTATCAATGCTTGCAGAGTCAACCCCGGGCCTCTTCCAGAAACTGGCGGTTTCCGTTTCCCATAGGTCAATTACTATCATCCAATCCAATTTCGCAAGAGCCTCACGAATATAGTTGCTATTGGGCCCGCTTACCGCGGGATTCATGCCCCAACAGATTAAACCTTTTATCGTGCCTGAATGTATTGCGGCGAATAAGGGCACAAAGGAATAATTGCCGCTTCCCTTGGGAAGCCAATTAAAACCGTAGTCATTAGCTGCCGTAGCATTGTCTCCATACCAGGACTTGAGCAAGCTTACGATATATGCCTCATTTCCATCAGCCTTGACATATTCTTCTAGACTCTGTTGGTCGGCTGTGGGTGAGGAAAGAGTCCCTGGCAGCCAGTGAAAAAGCCGACCTTGTACGCTACAGCCGAGCCCGTTTGACGCTCCGGCAATCCCATTAATCCCCCCACCAGCTACTCCCATATTCCCCAGCAGGAGCTGCAATATCCCGTAAGCCCGAACATTCTGAGTTCCTTGGGTATGTTGACAAGCGCCTGAAGAGAGAACAATAGCTCCAGCCTTTCCTGCCGCTCCAGTGGCAGCGAAGGTGCGGCAAGCCTCAAGATAGTCTTCTTTTGGCGTGCCTGTTATTTTGCACACAGTCTCAGCATCATAGCGTGAGAAGTGCTTCTTCAGGAGCTGAAACACACAATGTGGGTCTCGAAGGCTTTTATCCATTTTGGGATTGCCATTTTCGTCCAGTTGATACTGCCAGCTAGATTTATCATAACTCCTTGAGGAAGAGTCATATCCGCTGAAAATCCCATCCTCAAATTTAAAATCTTGATTGATGAGGAAGGAAGCATTGGTGTACTCCCTCACATATTCCGTATTGTAGTTTTCTGGTCTTTGCTCCATATCATCGAGGACATAGTTAATTATCCCGCCAACAAAAGCAACATCAGTTCCTGTTCTGAGCCTGGCATAGATATCAGCTTTAGCTGAAGTGCGTGTAAAACGGGGGTCAACATGAATTAGTTTAGCTCCTTTCTCCATCGCCTTAATAATCCACTTGAAGGCGACTGGAAAGGTCGCGGCAGCATTACAACCGACGACCATAACACAGTCACTGTTCCTTAAATCTATCCAGCTATTGCTCATGGGTCCTCTACCGAAAGTCTCAGTATTAGCCGCCACAGCAGAGGAGACGCAAATCCTTGCTGCGCTCTCGATATACACCAAGCCCAAAGAGCGCTGGAGCTTGGTCATCAAATAAGCCTCTTCGCTATTGGTAAATACGCTTCCCACTGAGGCTATGGCCTCGACGCGGTTGACCACCTTGCCATCTTTATCTTGGCTAATCCAGTTACTATCCCGAGTATCCTTAATCCTTCTGGCAATTTGCTCGATAGCCCAATCCCAGGGTTTCTCATCCCAGCTTGTAGCTCCTGGGGAGCGATAGAGCACACTTTTTAGACGCCGTTCACTGTTAGCTACTTCATATAAAGCTTCACCCTTTGGACACAGAGAACCCCTATTAATTGGATGGTCAGGGTCTCCTTCAATGTTTGTAATTTTTCCACTTTCCACCGCCATGATCGCCCCACAACCAACGCCACAATAACAACAAATGGTGGTCTTCTCACCAATTTTTTTTCTGAGCGGGATATCTATAGGAGCCGCTTCAAGAAAGGATTCGGGACCTAACATCCCCAAAAGGGCAGTTCCAGTAGCGGTTCCTCCGCAAACCTTCAGGAAGTCCCTCCGGGTTAATTTCATACCTATCCCTTAGTGCAAAGTCGTATAATAGCATTATCGAGACTTACCTGTCTATATTCTCTCACGCTCTTCTTTTTAAAAAATACTTCTTTTACCCTTTGCCCCCTTTGACAGAGAGAGCAATTATGTAAAGTTGCAAACGGTAAGCTGTTATTGGTAACATTTCAGTTTGAATCTCGATGAATTACCTAGTTTTAGTCAAACAGGTACCTGACATCAAGAATATTCCCAACGATGCCTGGGATATAGAGAAAGGCACATTGAAGAGAGCCCTGTTAGACAACGTATGCAATGAGCTTGACAAGCAAGCATTGACATTTGCCTTAAGCCTGAGGAAACAGCTTGGCGGCGAGGTAGTGAGCTTAACAATGGGACCTCCCTTTGCCGAAGAGGTTCTCACCTATACCCTTTCCGTAGGTGCTGACAAAGGCGTCCTGTTGACCGACAGAAAGCTGGGAGGTGCAGATACACCAGCTACCTCATATCCACTGGCTCAAGCGATAAGAAGAATTGCCAAAGATATATTCCAAGGAGATAACCAATACTTGATTATCACAGGCATGCAGTCAATAGATGGCGATACCGCCCAGGTTCCACCACAAGTCGCTGAAGAACTCAACATACCACATATCGCATATGCAACGGGATTCAGCATCGAAAATGGTGACTTGAGGGTGGAAAGGATAACGAGAAGAGGAGCTGAAACAATGACTCCTCAAAGTTTTCCTTGCATGATAACCGTTACTGAATGGACAAAGCCTTTCTACCCTTCTTTCAGCAGAACAAGATGGGCATATTCTCAGGAACTTCATCGGTGGAATACCCAGGATATAGACGCTGACAGCTCTCTTATCGGACTCGGAGGCTCCAGAACTGATGTGGTAAGGGTCTTTTCTCCCAAGGAAGTCAGCAAGAGGAGTTGCATTTTTGAGGAAAATTTAGAAAAGCTAGCAAAGCTGGTGAAAGAAGCATATCACGCTGAACCAGCTTCCAGTGAAGAAACCACCCAGCCAAAATACCAACTACCCTCAAGCAAGAAAGGTAATTACCAGGGAGAAGTCTGGGTATATGCCGAACAAGAAGGCGGGGAAATAAATCCAGCCTCATTTGAAATACTGGGAAAGGCAACCGAGTTAGCAAGTTCCCTGAATGAGGAAACAGCGGCAATTTTATGTGGCTTCAATGTAAAGCACTTAGCATCAGAACTGATAGCTCGTGGCGCTGCTAAAGTCTATGTTGCGGAACATAAACTGCTGGACCATTTCTTCCCTATCCCGTATAAGAAAGCAATCTCAGAGCTAATTGCCAACTACAAGCCACAGATAATGCTATTCAGTGCCACGCCTTTGGGGAGAGAACTTGCTCCCAGAGTGGCTTACAGCTCGAAATCGGGATTAACTGCTGACTGCACTGAACTGGATATAATAGACCATAAGAGGGGAACTCAAGAGCTTACCGCAATCATGATGCAAACAAGACCGGCTTTGGGTGGAAACATAATGGCAAGCATAATTACCAAGAATTCACCATTGCAAATGGCTACCGTCAGGCCAGGGGTGATGAAAGCTCTGGAGCCCGATAAGAGTAAGAGCGGTGAACTTATCGAATTTACTCCTCATTTGACAAAATCGGATTTGGGGGTAAGGATAATTTCCTCCGAGCTCTACGAATCAACGACCGAGCTTAAGGATGCTGATATAATCGTTAGCGGTGGTCTAGGATTAAAAAGCAAAAAGGGATTCGATAAGTATATTCCGCCATTAGCAGAAAGCCTCGCGAAATTTCTGAATCAACGAGCGATGGTAGGTGCCTCCAGATTAGCGGTAGAATCAGGATTTACAGACCATGGCCATCAGGTGGGGCAAACCGGGCAAACAGTTACCCCTAACCTTTATGTGGCCGTGGGAATCTCAGGTGCTGTACAGCACATCACCGGAATGCAAAACTCCAAGGTCATACTAGCCGTGAATAAAGATGCGAACGCCGCCATTTTCAAAGTCGCCGATTTTGGGATAGTGGCAGACCTGGAGGATGTGATCCCTGAGTTGACCAAAGTATTAAGCAGCATGTAACGATGGCTAAAGCTAAAACGGAAACCACAACAGACAAGTCCTTACTAAATACCACCGATGTGTTGTTCGTGGGGGCAGGCCCTGCAAGCCTGGCTGGAGCCATAAAGTTAAAACAGCTGCTCAACGAAAATGGAAGGAATGAGTCCGTTGTAGTTATCGAAAAAGCAGATAAGCTAGGCCAGCATAATTTATCTGGTGCTCTCTTTGAAGCCGAAGTCCTCGATGAGCTAATCCCTGATTGGAGAAAGGATGAAAGCCAGTTCGTTAAGAAAATGATGGCAAACGTGGTGAAGAAAGACGAGGTCTTCTTCCTGTTACCAAAGCTTCCCATAAAGGTCCCCGAGCTCTTTATCCCATCTTACATGCGCCACAGTGGTAATTACGCTGTTTCAGTGAGCGAGCTTGTTAACTGGCTGGCTGGTCACGCCAGTTCTCTCGGGGTGGAAATTTACACCAGTTTCGTAGGTGAGGAAGTTGTTGTGAAAAACAGCACTGTTACCGGAATAAGGCTGGCTTCTAAAGGACTGGATAAGGACGGGAAGCCTCAATCGAATTACATACCCGGTGAGACTTTGAAAACCAAGGTGACCGTCTTTGGAGACGGCTCCCTAGGCGTGTTGTCAGAGCAATTGATTCAAAAGCTAAACCTCGCTGACGACACAAACCCACCTATCTACTCCATTGGGGTTAAGGAAATTATCAAGCTGCCCAAATACAATAACCTGGAAAGCAACTATGCTGCGTATATGTTAGGGTTCCCCAACAAGGCAAGTACTTTCGGTGGAGCCACGATATACAGTATGGGAAAAGACCTGGCAGCACTGGCTATTTACATCTCGCTGGATTGGAAATATTGTGACCTTGACCCCCAAAGAGAACTTCAACTGCTGAAATCCCATTGGTTTGTTAAAAGGCTGCTCTACGGTGGGGAAGTGGTTGCTTACGGGGCAAAGACGCTCCCCGAAGGTGGTTACTACTCAATGCCCGAGCCTGTGGCAAATGGTGCGCTCATAATAGGAGACGCAGCTAACTTATTGAGCACCAAGAAGCTTAAAGGGCTCCACTATGCTATCAAGTCAGGCATACTGGCAGCTAATGTCGTTTTTGAAGCTATCGAAAAACAAGATTTTTCAGCACACACACTGGGTAAATACAAAAGCCTACTGGAGGGTAGCTTTGTGGGCAAGGAGCTACGTGAAGCAAGGAATTACCGGCAGATTTTCTCCAAAGCTGGGAGAGTTGGAATTTACCTAGGCATGCCATTTTCACTATTACATAAATTCATCCCAGGGAGGTTGACCACTGAACCTGACTATAAACATATGACTAAAGCAAAGCTAAACAGACGATACGAAGGCGGAATTGATAAGCTTACCGCTGTTAGTCTTTCAGGCACTCACCACAGAGAAGACGCACCATCACATATCACCCTGCTGGACCCTCAACTGTGCACGACTTGCGGAGAGGAATATCAATGCCATCCCTGTGAGTTCTTTTGTCCCTGTCAGGTATACCGGTTTGCCGAAGGGAAAATGATCCTGAGCCCATCAAACTGCAGTCACTGTCGGACGTGCCGGGTAAAATGCCCCCACCAGAACATACAATGGAGAATCCCTGAAGGCGGAGATGGACCGAAATACAAGATGATGTAGGTGAAAATTCACGGATCATGTAAGCCATAATTAAAGAACTTCTTAAACTTTGCTGGGTTTTGCAGTTTCCCTTTGACTTAAAAGAGGCTTTTCGAGCCAAATACTAACAATAGACGAAGGCTGTATTTTGAACTATGTCGAAATCGCAAACAAACTTTTTTCATCCCTGGTGAAAACGATGGACGGTATCCTTTCTCTAACTCGCTGTTTATTGATGGCGAGAGCAAGGCCTTAATTGATACCGGCATAGGGCCTAAATTAGCTGCAGCGTTAGCGAAAGAAAAGAAGATAGACCTAGTTCTGATTTCGCATGGTCACGAGGATCACATTGCTTATAATTATTTTTTTGAAGACGCCAAAATCTGCTGTCACAAATTGGATGCCCCAGCAGTAAGGTCAGTAGAAAAATTAAAGGAGCTTTATGGCTTACCACCGGGAGCGGAACTGGAGAAATCCCTCGATTTATACTTAAGAGATTTTTTTGGGTTGAAGGACTCCAGAGTCGACTTGGAATTTAAAAATGGACACGTTTTTGACCTCGGGGCAATCAAGCTAAACGTGATTCATACACCAGGGCACTCAGCAGGTCATTGTTGTTTTTCTGTTCCCAGTGAGCGTCTGGTTTTCTTAGCCGATATCGATCTATCCACATTCGGACCGTGGTATGGTTGTATAGATTCAGATGTTGACCAGTTCATCAAGTCCATTGAAAATATCAAGGGACTTGACTTCGAAATTGCCATCTCGAGCCATAAGCCCATCACATACGGACGTGAAACCATAAAGAAAAAATTGGATGTCTATTTGAACAAGATATTCGAAAGGGAGAAGAAACTAATAGATTTCTTGAGCAAGGAGCGGACTATTCAAGAAATCGTCCCCCGGGCTTTCATCTACAAAGAATTCCCCGAGCCAAAGATAATATATGAACACTTCGAAAAAATAATGATTGAAAAACATCTGGAACGACTGGTGAGAAAAAATCTGGTGACCAGAACGAACAGAGGTTTTAAATTACTTTGATATAACTTCCGATTACCCTGAAAAATCAATCAAGGTTAAGCAAGATAAACTCCGCTCTTACCACCACTCTTTCTTACCAGATGGATTCCTTCGATAGTCATAGCCTTGTCCACCGGCTTGCACATATCATAAATAGTTAAAGCAGTCATCGATACAGCGACCAGTGCTTCCATTTCGAAGCCCGTTTTTCCAACGCCTTTAGCAATGGCAGTGACGTCGATAAAATCGCCTTCTTCGGGAATGAGAAACTCCACGGTAACATTGGTAAGCAGCAAGGGATGGCATAGTGGTATGAGGCGATAAGTTTCCTTGGCTGCCATTATTCCTGCAGTCTGCGCCACAGTCAACACGTCCCCCTTCGCTATCTTCCCCTGACGGATGAGGTTCACAGTGGCAGGCTTCATTTTTACTCTCCCTTCCGCTACTGCCTCACGCTTTGTTTCTTTTTTCCCAGTAACATCCACCATACGCACCTGCTCTACTTCTGCCATTAGCTACCTCCTTTATTTTCACCTATTCCTTTCTATCCTCCAGCCTGTGACATCCTTCGCTTTATAGAAACGCCGACATCTTCACCCAGGTGATGGCGTTCTGGCTTCAAGGCAACCACCTTCAAAATTAGACGCTTTATCTCTTCAAAAGAGACATTACTACGCAGCGGCTGTTTTAAGTCAACGCCTTCATCCGAGAAAAGACAGGGGCAAAGCTTCCCATCCGAAGTGAGCCGCAATCGATTACAATCCGAGCAAAAAGGCTCAGTGATAGGGCTGATAAAGCCTATAGTGCCGCTGGCTCCAGGCAAATGGTAATACCTGGCTGGTCCATTGCCACTGATAGCTGATAGTTGATAGCTTTCAGCTTTTGTAAGTGAACCAAGCGACATAATGCGCTGCCGCAATTCATCTGAGGGCACAACTTCCCCCATTTCGGTAAAGGGCATGAGCTCAATAAAGCGGACATGCCACCCTTGCTTGTAAGTCATCCTGGCAAAGTCAAGCACCTCATCGTCATTTATCCCTCGCATGACCACCATGTTTATTTTGACCGGCAGCAGGTCAGCATTCATGGCCGCATTGATGCCATCAAGAACATCCTCTAATTCCCCATAGCGGGTTATATATCGAAACCTATCCCTTTTGAATGTGTCTAAACTTATGTTAACTCGCTTTAGCCCTGCTTGCTTGAGCTCCACCGCATATTTCTTAAGAAGTGTCCCGTTTGTGCTTAAGGATACCTCATCAATTCCCTTTACTTCAGAAAGCATCCGGACAAGTTCAGGCAACTCTGCTCTTACCAGTGGCTCACCACCGGTAAGTCTCACTTTGTTAATGCCCAGTCCGGCTGCTATCCGAACAACAGATAAAATTTCCTCATAAGATAGTATTTCACTATGCGGCATCCAGGGAACACCTCCACGAGGCATGCAGTAAATGCACCGTAAGTTGCAGCGGTCGGTAACTGAGACTCTAAGGTAATTTATGCCCCGTCCGAAAGAATCAAAAAGCGTCGTCATTTCTAATTCAAATCCTAAATCCTAATATCTAAATCCTAAACAAACCCAAAATTCCAAATGCAAATATCAAAACTCATTTTGTTTTGAATTTTGGTCGTTAATGCTTTGATATTGTTTGGGGTTTCGGATTTCGTGCTTAGGATTTATCATAGTTATAAGCTTCACCCCCTTTATCTGGCTAAGAATAGCCCCTTCACTGATACAACGAATCATTTTCTCAGGCTCAACCACCTTGACCCCAGCAATGACATCCACACCATAATCAAACAAGACCGACGACAGAGGGCTGGTAGGTCCCACCATAATAGTGAAGCTACCCTTGCTCAACTCCAATAACTTCTCTATGGTATGATTTATGAATGAAGTCCCCGTGATGCCAACCACATCAGCTTGAGGCAGTATGCTCTCTGCTGATTCAGCCGGTAAATCCCCTTGTCCAGGTCTCTGTTCTAGAACCCAGAGTCTCTTAGCCACAGCCCTGAGTTTAGAAACCCAGGGGAAATGACCTACTATCGCAATTTTCTTATCCAGCCCTTCTCGTGCCAGAATGTCAAAGGCGTTTTCCTCAACACAGCTAGCCTCATCAATGTCAATCAATGAATTGATAGCCGCCATCCCGATGGACGCCTCCAGAGGATTGTCCGACTTTGCATATTCCGCCAGTTCTACTGCCAACCTACTTCTTAAATTTCCCACATCCTTTATCAGTCTATGATATGGATGCTCCTCATGAAAGGTAGAAGCCAATCCACAATGCCTGCTTACCACTGCCGTCCAGAAGACACAGGCGTGTACTTCCTTAACCAGGCTATCCTTATTCAGAGTGGAGATTAAATCGTCAAGAATCTTCATTGTATCACTGCCAGACATACCCTCTTTTTAACATTACGCTGCACACCATCTATGAGATTGCCACGCTTCGCTCGCAATGACAAATAGGGCTGTTATTGCGAGGCACGCCCCCTTCGTCATTGCGAGGCACCCCCCTTTTGTAGTGCGACCCTTCAGGGTCGTGCGCACGAGGCTAAAGCCTCGCACTACATTTCTAAACATCTTCGTCATTGCGAGGCACGCCCCCTTCGTCATTGCGAGGCACAAAGTGCCGAAGCAATCCCATGACATCTACAATACCCCCTTTAATTCTTCAGGCAAGTTTTCAGGATAGTCGCATATTACCGGCTGGATAAATGGCTGCCCGTTCCTCTCCATCACATCCTGCCCTTCATGTGATAACAGAAGCTTTACAAATTCTGCAGCAAGGTCTTTATTTTCGGCATCTTTGAGAATGGTTATGCCATAAACAATTGCTTTGCCGCTTTTGGTCATGTAGGCTCCAGGCTCCTTCATAATCTCCACTGAAGCCTCTTTATAAAACTCTTCATAGGTTATGTTGGTTCCGCTAATCATGCCCTGCTGACAAAGATTAATGGCATCATCAAGCTCAATAAAGTTTAACCCATGCTGCACCGCCACCGAGCGATACTCGAAAGCATAATCCAGGTCGCCTGATTGAATTGAGGCGATAAGGTCAACCGACTTTGACCTCACCACTTCCTCACTACCACCAGGCCGAGCGGTAGTGTTGACCCCACCAACTCTCCCCCTTTCATGCTCGTTGCCGGGGATAAGGGCATCACACAGTCCATCAGCATCAGGGTCAGGGGTTAAACCAAATTCAGTAGCATTATCGTAATAATACTTCTGAGCCAACTGGATTACCATGGGCGTTCTATAACCACAGGGGTCATCATCGGGGTTACTGTGTCCATAGCTCACCGGCTCATTTCGGAGCACATCATACCAGGTGCGGGTTTTATTCACTAGCGCCTCGGAGCCACGGGCACCATCATGGTAGCAAAGCACCATCTTATTTCGAGCAAAGGCGATATACCAGTCGGTATAGCCATTCTCATACAGCCTATCAGGGATAAGTTTGTAATCCGCGGAGGCGATTATATCGGGGGGAGTTTCACCAGCCTTCACCACAGTTATTGCCTTGTTTATCATCTTAGCGCTTCCTCCCGACTCGCAGAGGACTTCGACATCAGGGTGAGTGCCTTCAAACTCAGCCTTCAACTCGCCAAATGGCACTGCCAGGCTTCCAGCGTGATAGATTGTCAGTGTTTCCTTCTGAGGAGCACAGCCAGCTATCAGGGGTATGGCTAACAATAGAAATATTGCACCTGCTATCAGATTGCTTCGCTTCGTTCGCAATAACCTCAACCCTCTCATTTTATCCTTCGTTGCAGCCTCCATTTTTAAAAAACATGGATTGCTGAAGCCTTAAATGTGATCCATACACCTACTCCCTCTCGCAACTCAAGTTCCTCAAACGCCTGGCGTGTGATGAGACAGATAAATTCTGGAGGCAAGGTTACGGTGACGTAAACCACCGAGCCTCTATGGGCAATATCACTGACCACGCCTTGAAAGCAGTTCCTGGCAGTGGAATGAAGTGGCTCTTTTGAGATTATAATATCCTCGGGGCGAAGAGACAGGCGTACTTTGCCTCTCAATTCCGTTGTCGCCGCAAGCTTTATTTCACCGATGCCGACAAGGCAAGAGCCATCCTCACCCTTTTCAGCTTGGCCAGTGAAGATGTTCCGGGATAACGCGAAGTGAGCTACAAACTCTGAGTCGGGTTTACGCAATACTTCCTCAGGAGTTCCTACCTGGGCTACACGACCATCATTCAGCACAGCAACTCGGTGCCCCAATGCTACCGCTTCTTCAAAGTCGTGCGTCACATGAATGATGGTTATCCCTACCCTGCGATGCACATCCCTGAGAGTAGACTGCATCCTCTCCTTTGTCTCGGGATCTAGTGCACTTAACGGTTCATCAAGCAGCAGCACCTCAGGCTCAATAACCAACGCTCGAGCCAGTGCTACCTTTTGCTGCTCGCCTCCACTCAAAGTTTGCGGCTTCCTGTGTAATAAGTGAGTGATGCCCACTACCTCAGCTATGTCATTCACCTTTTCCTTCACCTTCCCTTTATGACATTTCCTTAACTTGAGACCAAAGGCAATGTTTTCCTCCACAGAAAGGTGCGAAAACAGCATATAATCCTGATAGACAATCGCGATTCTCCTCTTCTCCGGGCTGAGCCTGGTGACTTCCTTATCCTCAATCCAGACTTCTCCCTCGAGAACAGGATACAGTCCAGCAATAGCTTCCAGAAGGATGGTTTTCCCTGCCCCTGCCGGTCCAAGGATAATGAAATACTCCCCTGAGTTGATAGTAAGGTTGATGTCCCGAAGCAGGAAATCGCCCAAATCGACCTTTAGGTTCTTTATTACAATCATGTCTTTTGGCCTCGGTAAGCTATTGTTCTTAGTGCGATAAACACAATGAGAGAGATTGAGATTACAATCGCAGTCACCGGCTGAGCATACTCCAATCCAAAAGAGGCGAAGCGGTCAGCGACTAATATTGGAGCAACACGGGCATAATGCCCGAAGAAGGGCACATAGTAGGCTAAGATGAGCACAGCACCAAATTCGCTTGCCCCTCGTGCCCACATCATAACCGAGCCAGCGAAGATACTCCGCCATGCTAAAGGGAGGGAAACGCGGAAGAATGACCGCCACGGTGAGGCACCTAAACTTCTGGCTACCTTTTCCAACCTCACATCCACCGCTTTGAAACCTTCTTTGGACGAATCGATAAGAAACGGGATGCTGACAAACATCATGGCGATGACAACCCCAGCAACGCTGTTGAAGAAGCTAATCCCAATGGTATGAAAAATCTCGCCGCCAACAAAGTTGCTGCCAAAGACGAAAAGCAGGGCCACACCAGCTGCAGAATGAGGGATTACGATGGGAACATCAATGAGGCCTTCCAGAAACTTCTTCCCCAAAAATTCATGCCTTGCCAGAAGATAAGCCAATGGTACTCCAAGAAACAACCCCACCAGCGTGGCTATCACAGCAGCATAGACAGTGAGCAAGACGGAGGAATACACCTCTTCGTCAAGCAAGGTATTCCATAATATCCCCGGCGACGAAGAGCCTACCGTCTTAACTAATGGTGCAAAAATGAACAACAGTATAATCACGCTGAGCAAAACAAATACTATGCTCATGCCATCAGGCTTTCTCCAAGCACTCGTTTTAGTCATCGCCTCTCCTCCTGAACAACATTCCTGCGAATAAACCTAACACATCGCCTACCATCGCGAGCTCTCTTCAAATATCATTGCCAGCCCTCTTCCACCGTCATTGCCAGCCCTCTTCCCATGTCATTGCGAGCCCTCTTCCCATGTCATTGCGAGCCCCCTTCCCATGTCATTGCGAGCCCCCTTCCCATGTCATTGCGAGCCCCCTTCCCATGTCATTGCGAGCCCCCTTCCCATGTCATTGCGAGCCGGAGGCGTGGCAATCCCTTTTAGACCCTTCGCTATCGCTCAGGGTGACAAAAAAGGATGTCATTGAGCCGAAGCCCTGAACCCTTCGCCTCTTGTCATTCTGACCCTGAACGAAGTGAAGGGGAAGAATCTCGTGGCACTCAGGGCAGGGTCCGTGAAGAGGTAGCGAAGCAATCTCACAGCCTTTCGTAGGAAAAGTAAATAACGTAAACAAAAACAGCACCCTGGCAAACCAAGGTGCTGCAAAGCAATGAACGAAATTCATATTCTCTCCTTTCCAAGCACGGGAGGCATGGGCGTTTCCACCCACACCCTCGAGACTTCTGTCTACCGGTTGCCTACCATGGATCCCTCTTTAGGCACAGCAACTCGGAGAGACACCTCGGATTATATTATGGATTAGAATTCAAGTCAATGGTGAAGCTTGCTTTCCCTGCCTTTAAGCGTTTCCACAGCATGAGGGAGGGCTGGTAATATTGCCTCAAGACAATCACGCACCGCCTCAGGACTGCCGGGAAGGTTAATGATTAAGCATTCTCCCCGTGTTCCAGCAACTGCCCGGCTCAGCATCGCCATGGGGGTCTTCTTAAGGCTCGCCAGCCTCATCGCCTCAGCAAAGCCAGGGACAACTCTGTCCACCACAGAAAGAGTTGCTTCAGGCGTGACATCCCTGCGGGTTAACCCTGTCCCTCCGGTGGTCACAATTACATCCAGCTTATCTTCATCCACCCATTTGATCAGCTTCTGGGCAATTAGTTCCTTTTCATCAGGAACAACGTCGTAATTCACAACGGAGATATCCTGCCGGGAAAGAATCTCCTGAGCGACTTTACCGCTTACATCCTGGCGTTCCCCGCTCCAGCCCTTGTCACTAACGGTTAATATTCCGACGGTAAACATGTTCTTCACCCTCACCCTAACCCTCTCCCGTCAAGGGAGAGGGAAGATTTGTCACCTTTAGAGATTGCTTCGCCACTTACGCTCCTCGCAATGACAGAAGGGCTCCAATGACACTCCTTCAAGGCCTCTTTCTTATTGAAATATCGATGCTTTTGATCTCTCCCACACCTTTCAATGTCGAAACCATGGCTACCAAAACCCTGGCAATAATATCCTTAACGAAAGATTTTATAAAAATCTGCTTGCCATTGATAAAGAGGCTAGTATCGCCCTTAGCCCGGGAGATGAGCTTCTCCTCTATAAAATCAGCTATCGCCGTGGTATCGCTCAGGGGTAATTGAGGCACATCAATATCCAGTGACTCGTCAGTAACGATAGCGGAGAGTATCTTCACAGGACACAATAGTTCCTTTCCCAGTTCCTTTCTATGCACCTCAATTTTGGGAGCTTTACCTTTCCTGAACCCCTCAACTAACACAATGTCAAAGTTAGAGCCAATAGTCCGCAGAATTTCCTCCATTTTTGGCTCATGCTCCAGGCTTCGTGTCAATAAAAGCCTGTCAGGTGATACCGCCACCACAGCTTCACTACCGGCCTGAGTGAACTTCCAGCTATCCTTTCCTGGCTTATCAATATCTATTTCCTTCGGGCTATGTTTCACCGTGGCAACTCGGTATCCTCGCTTCTTAAACTCCTGAATCAGACGTTCAATGAGCTCTGTTTTACCACTTCCCGATTCACCTACAATAGAAACTACAGGAAACATCTTATTAATTCTTTAATAGACTTCCTCGCCCCAATCTAACATCTGCACCTGGACTATGTCCCCTTTCTTAACCCCCTTAGCATTCTCAGAGATAACCGCCAGGCCATTTGCCTTTACCATGGAGGTAAGGATTCCCGAACCTTGAGGACCGGTAACACGAGCATAATATTTACCGTTGCGCTTGGCAACAGTTACCCTGGAAAAGATGCGTCGCCCATCAGTATTTACAATATCATCCTCCATAGTCGCCGCGATCGATGGCTTGGCAAACTCGCTTTTGCCCAGCATCTTCAAAATCGCCGGACGTGCAAACTGCTCAAAAGTCACCATTGAGCTAACGGGGTTCCCGGGCAAGCCAAGGAGAGGGACCTTCCTGCCCCCTTTCTCAATTATCCCGAAGGCAGAAGGCTTCCCTGGCTTCATACACACCGTCTGTAAGGTAATCTCGCCACACTTTGCCAGAACATCTTTCACCACATCGTAATCCCCCTTAGACACACCACCACAGGTGATGAACATGTCTGAGTCCACCCCTTCATCAATTTTCTCCATTAACGACTGAATTGAATCACGTCCTATTCCCAGAATTTTGGCAATGCCACCATAGCGCATGACTTCAGCAGCAATAGTATATGTGTTGCTGTTATAAATCTTTCCCGCAGACAGCGGCTGGTCAATATCGGTAAGCTCATCACCCGTAGCTAATATAGAGATAATTGGACGGCGAATAACCGCGACGGCAGGACGTCCCAGAGAAGCCAGCACACCTATTTCTGAGGGACGAAGCACAGTTCCCTTTCTCAACACCAGTGAGCCTTCAGCAATATCCTCCCCCTTCCGACGAACATTCATCCCTTTCCGTACTTCACACAATATACCAATTTGCGACAAATCACGGTGAGATGCTTTCCGAGCAACTTCATCGGTATCCTCAAAAGGCACTACAGCATCAGCACCTTGAGGGACTGGCGCTCCGGTCATGATGCGAATGGTGGATCCCCGCTTGACTTCTCCCCTGGGCATAGAGCCAGCAGCAACCTCGCCAATCACAGATAAGATTTTCGCTGATGCTTCGTTAGCATCATGTGTATCCTCAGCCCTCACCGCATAGCCGTCCATGGCGGAATTATCCAGCGGAGGAATATCAATGGCAGAACGAATATCCTCACCCAAGACCTGACCCAGAGAGTCCAGTATCGGCTTCCTCTCCGGTTCAAGAACATCAACATAGGAAAGAATCTTCTGTAACGCTTCTTCAACAGAGACCATGCAACAAATTCCTTACAACTTCGATTTTGAACTACCGCAGGACTTGATTATAGCTTATCTCCATTACCTAAGCTAGCATTTTCCTCCACCAGCCTGTTGGCTCGAGCCAGGTCTGCCCGGGAATTTACGTTGAAAAAACTTAGCAGCTGGCGGTCAATGCTGCGACATTCCGTCTCTTCTACATACCTGACATTCATCGAGTCCAGGAAACGAGTGATTTTTAGCAGGTTATGCTCCACCTCCACCTTCATAACATCCAGACAACTCTTAGAATACACAGCATGGAGTGGCTGCACCTTTCCCACCCACGGGACAACGGCATCGAAACCAGGAGAGAGCTTAATCAGGTAACGTAGCAGTTCCACATTCAAGAAGGGCAGGTCACAGGCTACTACGAGATTGTAATCTGACTTAGAGGCTAACAGTCCGGTATAGATTCCTCCAAACGGACCTTTGCCAGGATACAAATCCTCCCGGTATTCTATCTTAGAATCTGCCGGGAAGCCACGCTGATAGGCAGAACCTATCACCAGAATCTGGTCGCTTACCAGCGTAACCCGGTCAACCACTCGCTGGAGCAAGCTTTTCCCCCCGACCATTTGCATGGCTTTATTGCTTCCAAGGCGGGAACTTCCCCCTCCGGCAAGAACGATCGAGGTGACCACTGCTATAAAACTGAGAAGCGACCCCGAGGGGATTCGAACCCCTGATCTCCACCGTGACAGGGTGGCATGTTAAAACCGCTACACTACGGGGCCACGAAACCTATCCATACTATATCAATAAAAATCCCTCAGCGTCAAATTGCAAAAAAGGCTCCGAGGCTAACCTCACAAGCAATTCTTATTAACAGCCTGATATGCGTCACAGGATAATCAGTAGACACAGCTTAAACTTATAGCTTCTACACCAGGAAAGGATGTCCATCTCGCTCGAAATGTGGCAGGTAGTTCTCCGCCGCATCCATCTCTTGAACCCAACCATTCTCTAACCCTAATGCATCAACCAGTTCGAGACCCTCTGAATACTCCGAGATGGAGATTCTACGACACAGCTCAGGTATCCGGGAGGCCAAGTGTGTTGGGTAATATTGAGACATAATGCTTACAGTAACCCTGGGCGAAATATGGCGGACCAGCCAGGTAAGCGAATCACGACTACCTGCTAAGCCGGCAGGGAGAATGAGATGCCGTATAATTAGCCCTCTTTGGGCCAACCCCGAATCATCCAATACTAGCTCACCCCCCACCTGCCGATACATTTCAAGGATGGCCTGGCGTGCTTGTGCAACATAATCACCAGTGTGGGAAAACTTCGCTGCTCGGGTATCAGAGGCATACTTCAGATCAGGTAGGTAGATATCCACAATCCCATCCAGGGCTTGAAGCGATGCCACAGAATCATAGGCATTAGTGTTATAAACTATGGGCACCTTGAGCCCCATAGGCACTGCCTCTAAGATTGCTCGAACTAATTGAGGTACAAAGTGAGAGGGTGAAATAAAACTAATGTTGTGACATCCCAGCTCATCTTGAAGATATATCATATGTTCCGCTAAGGTATGAAAATCCATCTCCCTGGAAGCCTGGTATTCTGGGTCCTGACTGATGTAATAATTCTGACAGTAGAGACACCTCATATTGCAATTACCAAAGAAAATAGCTCCAGTTCCTCTCGTGCCTGAGATAGCTGGCTCCTCGCCATGATGGTCGCAGACCGCAGAGACTATAGGCAGATACCCAGAATGGCAAAACCCATGCTCATTCTTCAGGCGGTTGACATAGCATTCCCTGGGACAGATATCACATGACGCCAGTCGTGTTTCTAACGCCTCAACTCTGCGTCTAAGTTCGCCACTACGATATAATCTTAAATAAGAAGGTTCCATTCTAGGTACTTCCACGCCTCAGTTTCAACCCTCTCTTACCTACACTCCCCCTTCCTTTGCTAAGGGAAGGGGGGAAGGGGGGCAGGGGGATGGGTTGCTAAACAATCTCTATCTTGCAGCTTTTCCTCCACTACCCCAATTTTCACCAGGTCTTCAACCACACGGGAAACGCTGGGGTGAGATAGGTTGCTAATTATAATACCAGACCAGGGAGGAAAATCAATGACGCCTGGAATCATTACCGATAGCGCATCATCATGGCACAGGTTGGTTCTACATTAAGCACTCACCCCCCTGCCATTGCGAGGCACACCCCCTTTGTCATTGCGAGGCACACCAGTGCCGAAGCAATCCCCGTTTAAAAGTGTAGTTGCCCAATTTATTGGGCAATTGTGCCTGATGAATCAGGCAACTACAAAATCCGGAGCTGGATGACCTGGATTTTGGTCAGTTGATATCGTTTAGTACTTTGCTTTTGCGAGATTGCTTCGCTTTGCTCGCAATGACATGAAAGGGCTGGCGATGACAACATAATCTGTGTCCTCCCTCCCCTGGCGGGAGGGAGTTAGAGGGAGGGGGAATTTCACCCTTAGTCTAGCCCTCTCCAATCAAGGGAGAGGGGACTTCCTGCCTCTTTGGTCGCTTGAGCAAGAACAGGCATAGAGCAGAAGCGATACACAGAACCCCTGTGACCAGGAAGGCAAGATTATAGGAACCTGTGGCATCATAGGAAAAGCCATAGAGGACAGGCCCCACTGCCCCAAGCCCCCCAACGAAGAGGGCGCTTGTGCCAAAGAGCACCGCCACGTTCCGCACACCGAACAGGTCACCAAGGTAAGTAGGAAACACAGCCAGCCCGCTTCCATAACAGAAGCCAAGCAAACCCGACACCAGAATTATCCCCACGGTGCCGTGGACCTGAAAGCACAATAAAGCAGCCAGACCCACACCCAGGGTGGTAAGATAAAGTACCGGCTTTCGGCTGATATGAAAGCGAGCCATATACCAGTCGGAAAGGAATCCTCCAAACAGACGACCCAGGACGGCCGACAACATAAATACACAGCTATAAATGAGCACCATAGTTCCCAGCGGTATTCCAAGGTCATCGGTACCCCACAGTATCAGATGAGCCAAAAAACCGAGCAGTGCCACTTGATATCCCAGTTGAGCACCGATAAGCAGCCACCAGCTACGAGTCCGGAAAGCCTCTCTCACCGACCATTTCTCTCCACGTGCTGCAAAGTCAGCTCTCGCCTTTAGTTCCTCTTCGGTGGGTTTCACTCCGTCGGGGTAGGTTCCTATCGATTCCGGGTCTTTCTTGAGCAGAAGACCACCTATCACACCTCCAACCAGAAGGATAATGCCAAAGGCAATGTAGCTTGTGCGCCATCCCCAGGACTCTATCATGCCATGCGCAGCCAGCACTAAAAAGACTATGCCCAGGCCTGACCCCGTCATGGCGATGGCAACCATCCTGGCCGCCTTCCTCATGAACCATCGCCTGACCGTCGCCACCGTGACGATGATATAGCACAGCCCTATGCCCATGGACACCAATACCCCATAGATCAGGATGAACTGCCATATTTGGGTCACGGTGCTCAGCAGGGATACGCCGATGCTGCCAATTACGGCTCCTATGATTACAGTCCATCTTGGCCCGATGCGGTCCACCAGATAAGCACCCCCCAGCGCAAAGACCGGCATGAGGATCATGTTGAGGGTCAATCCCAGGGACAGCATCCCACGTGTCCAGCCAAAATCCTCAATCAGCGCAGGAACGAAAATGCTGAAGCTGAATTGGGCGCCACCGGCTACAAACATAGCTAGCCAGGCGCCTATTACTACGACATAACCGTAGAAAAAATGCCATCTTCCTTTCTCAACCATCAATCTCAGTCGGTTCTTTGTCCAGGACTAGGAAATTGGACTATTGAGAGCTGCCTTCGTCCCTATTCTTCCCGCTGTGGTGCTTTCGGGCATTCTGGGACAGGTCAACATTGACCGAAATGGTAGGCTTTTGGCATGGTGCCCGTCAAGGGTAAACCGAACGCTCAAGGCGCTGCTAAACACTGGCAGCACGCGGGATCTTCTGCAGTTGAGCAAGCCGCTAGAAAGCGCAGTGATAAAGAGCCGCCGTTTTATATGCCTGGCAAATGAACGGTGACTGTGCCTTGCTTTTTCCAACTTCACTCACTATAATGAGCATATACTCATCAATTGGAGCTATGCGTAATGTTTAATTTACATATCATTGCCACAGTCAATCAGAAAGTCCTGAGCCTTCTCGTTAAGTTCTCAGACAAAGAGTTCTACGAGAGGCAAATTGCTCGTAAAATTAGCATAGCTTATGGCTCAGCAAACCGTGCCCTGAATGACCTATATTCCACAGGCGCCATAAAGCGGAGACAGGAGGGGAAAATGTATTTTTACTCCGTTGACCTCTCCAATGCTGCCATTACTGAGCTCAAGAAGCTGATAAACATCATCCTTATTGAGCCATTGACACAAGCACTCAAGGACATATCCAGCAGGATAGTGCTTTATGGGAGTTGTGCTCAGGGGATTGATACTTCCCAGAGCGATTTAGATTTGTTCATCGTATCACATGACAAGGAACGGGTGATGGAGACAATTGATAACTTCAGTTTCCCGCTAGGATTTGAGGATATTCATATCCAACCAGTAATCAAAAGCCCCGTTGAACTTCTGGAGGCAAGCAAATCAGAGCAAGCTTTCCTCAAGGAAGTAGAGCAGGGTATCGTTTTATGGGAAAAGGCAGCAAATGAACCAGGACTTTAACCAATGTCTCGAAAACAAGAAAATCATCGCTTTCCCAAGGGGTAAGGAATTAGTTAACAAAGAGCTCTCAATTGCTCAGAGCGATTTGTCAGATGCCAGAGCAGGTTTTGAGAATCACCAATACAAATGGACAACTATCCAAGCCTACTATGCCATGTTCCACGCCGCTAGAGCACTTATCTATTCCCGAGGCTACCGCGAAAAGAGTCATTACTGTCTCGCCGTAGCGTTACGAACCCTGTTCATAAATGAAAGCCTAATGGGAGCCCAATCAGTACGTGATTTCCTTAATGCTATGAATCTTCGGGAGGCAGCTGATTATGAGGCTGAGTTTTCTCAGTCAGGAGCTAAAGCGGTTATTGGCTCTGCTGAAAGATTCATCGAAAAGGCAACTGCAATCCTGAACGTCGAAGAGTAATACTTTGCTACAGTGTCAAGTTTACAGAAGGACTGGAAACTTAGCCGCAAGACACTCAAGGCGCTGCTAAACACTGGCAGCAAGCGGGATCTTCTGCAGTTGAGCAAGCCCTCTTTATTGATAGAGGCACACTCTTCTTGGTATTATTGATAATAAACCGATATCTCTGATTTCTCCT
>Ga0315543_1001471_pt1 | contig 25337 bp, 19 predicted proteins | sample SalMarSW160210MG_2_FD_203098 | JGI IMG/M metagenome (GOLD analysis project Ga0315543, IMG submission 203098) | Salt marsh sediment microbial communities from the Plum Island Ecosystem LTER, Massachusetts, United States - Salt Marsh Sediment SW1601-210 ... | reverse complement strand
AAGGCGTGTTTTGTCTGAGTGTAGCAGTGGATCGAACGGTTCCGATTACTCCGGTTCTCCGCTTTCCGAGACGGAGGGGCGCTACGCCGCAATCGTCAGGCCGCCGATGCCGAAATGGGATGCGGCGCGCCGTGAGCTTCACGTGGGCGGGAAGATCGTCAAGCGGTTTCGATTGAGATCGGCAAACCAAGAGATCATCCTTTCGGTCTTCGAGGAGGAGAAATGGCCCGCGATGATCCGCGACCCTCTTCCGCCGCACAAGAATCAAGATTCCAAGCGACGACTTCAGGACACGTTGAAGGGGTTGAACCGAAACCAGATCAATGACCTGATGCGCTTCAAAGGGGACGGAACGGGCGAAGGTGTCCTTTGGGAGTGGACCAACGGAGACAATGGCAAGGTCGTTCATTGACCGTTGTTTTCCGCCAATCAAAACACTTTTCCTACGGTGCCCATGGGCACTCGTCCGGCGGCTGCACTTTTTCTGCAGCTTGTCCCGGGTGTTCTATATCGCGGACACGCACGTTGGCTTGCTGGACAACGGCTCTGGCGCGAATTGAACGTGGTGGCGAATCGTGCATTTGAGTTCGGTGTCCGTGTGCGGGTCGAGAGACAAGGGAAGGCTGCTTCCGTACGCTTCCGAAAGCGGTTTTCATGGTCTTCGGCTCGGATTCTGTTAGCGTTTTGTCTGGAATTCGAAAAGGGAGCTTCCGGTGTGCGCCCTGAGAGCTTCCGTTTACATCCTGGGCAGGGAGCGGGAAGATTGCGGATACGTTTCGGGGCGATTCCCTTGCTTGCGCGTTGAATAGCAATCATGACTCAGCCTACATCCAGTTTGGGAAAGAGTTGGCAACGTGATCAGCCGGACCTGCGAGACTATACGCCCGAGCATCCGGACGTAAGGGAAATGCTCGAGCGCCTCAAGCGTCCGAGGAGTCGGTCGAGAAAACTGCCGGCACAGGTTGATTTAACTGAGTTCTTCCCTGAGATCGTTGCCCGACACTCACTTCCGATTTCGACATCTCACGCCTGCTGTGCTCTGGTGGAGTATTTTGACCGCCGGACGTTGGGCAGGATCACGACGAGGTCTCCGTTGTTTTTGTACAAGATGGCGCTCAAACTGGCTTCACCTGCCGGACAGGCGGGCACGGACATTCGAACGACGCTCAAGGCCTTGGCTCGCTTCGGTCTTCCACCGGAGCGTTACTGGCCTTCGGAAGAGAGCCGCTTTGACAACGAACCCGATCCTTCTTTGTATTGGCTCGGAGAGCAGTTTCGGTCAATACGGTATTTCCGTCTCGATTCGCGGAACTCCAACGGCGTTGCCACGCTGGATACGGTGCGGTTCTTCTTGGCTGCAGGTTTTCCTTGTGTTCTTGGGTTCTCAGCGCCCGAATCGATTTCCGACGAACCAGACATTCCGTACAACCCCGCGACGGAATCCATTTGTGAAGGTCACGCCGCAGTCGCGGTGGGCTACGATGATCGTCGGCTTACGGTTACACGGGGATCGCTGCTGATTCGCTGTTCGGTAGGGGTCACGTGGAATCACCCGGAATACCGTTGGCTTCCATACCGGTACGTCGAGGAGCAATTGGCCGTCGATTTCTGGACCTTGCTGCGTGATGGCTGGCTGGACTCCGGAGAGCTTCGATATCCCCATTTCAGCGACGCAGGAGGCGCTCGTGACGAACCCTCCGAATCTTAGAACGTGTTTTGAAAATGGCTGTAGCCCATCCACGGGTGCCATGGGCGGCTCGTCCGCCCTTGTATTTGAGCCCATTTGGTGGCCGGCACTGGCTGACAAGCAGCCAGTGGCACCCTTTTCAAAACACGTTCTTAGAACGTGTTGAAGAAAAACGAACCACCTCGAACCGAGGAGGAACTGACATGGCTGGAACGCAACGACCACCTTCTGTGCGAGAATGTTTCCAGTTGCTCTTGGGGCACTGGAAAAAGATTCTGGGCTTTTCTGCCGTTACCATGGCCTTGGCGATGGGGATCATCGTGGCGTATCCCAAGGCGTATGTCTCCGAGGCCAAACTCTACGTGAGGATGGGGCGAGAAAACGTCACTCTGGACCCGACGGTCACCACCGCGCAGACGATCATGGTGCAGCGAACCCAAGAAAACGAAATCAACTCGCTGCTGGATATTCTCGGAAGCCGGTGGATGGCAGAGCAGGTCGTCAACACCGTGGGCGTCGACAGAATGCTGTCAAACGGAACAAGCCAACCGGCCGCGGCCACCGCCTCCACGGCCGGTTCGACATCTCTGAGTAGCTCCTGGGTGGACCGAGCCGTCGCGGCGGTATCCTATCCCGTCAGCGCTCGCGACCAAGCCATCAAAAAAGTGAGACAAAGCATGGAGGTGCGGGCGCCCAAGGAATCCACCGTCATTACCATCAGCACCAAGGCGGGCTCGCCCGAGTTGGCACAAGAGATCACCGCGGCAACGGTGGATGCCTTCCTGGATGCGCATCTCCGCCTGAACCACACGCGGGGAACCCATGAATTCTTCGCCGAACAGTCCGAGATCCTGCGGAATAAACTGGCGCAAGTATCGCGAGAGTTGTGCGATCGAAAGAACCAGTTCGGAATGCTGTCGATCGGGGGACGACGAGACGCCCTTGAAGATCAAATCAGCAGCGTTCAACTCCAGGTGCGCTCCACGGAGCGCCGGTTGGCTGCGTCGCGAGCCCAAGCGCGGGCGCTTCAGGAACAGCTCGCGTTGGCTTCTCCCAACGTGACCGCGACCTTGGAAGGGGTTGCCCATGGGGGATGGGACAGGATGCGGGAAAGGCTCTATGAACTGCAATTGGCCGAACTGGAGCTGACCACGAAGTGCACGGCGGAGTTTCCCAAGGTGGCGACGATCGCGAAAAGGCGAAAGGAAGCACAGGACATTCTTAAGAAGCAGACGCCGCAGCGGACGCAGGTGACCACCGGTCCGAACCCGACCCATCAGTCACTCCAACTGGAACTGAGCAGGCAGTTGGCCCAAGTCGCTTCGCTCCAGTCATCGCATGAGTTGCTTGCCAAGCAAGTGGTCGACCTTTCCGAGGAGTTGAAAACCGTCAATAGCCAGGAATTCCAGATCAACGAACTTGAGCGACACGTCGCGATACTCGAGGCGAGCTACCGGAAACACTCGGAGAAGCTGGAAGAGGCCAGGATCGATAATGCCCTGCAGAGCCAGCGCATCTCCAGTCTAAACGTCGTGCAACCGGCGACGTTCGAAAGCAAGCCCGTGAGTCCCAAGAGAGGAACGACCCTCTTCAGCGCGATGGTCGTCGCCGGTTTTGGCGGGTTGGTCATCGTCGTGTTGAGTGAGTACTCGAAGCCGAGGTTTCACCGTTGCGAGCAAGCGGAGTCCGCGCCCGAATCCCCGCAGGCGGCGTCGAGCTCCAAGAGACAGACAGAGCCCTAGATGGATGGAATGTCATGGTACGTGATACTTCAACGCCATTGATCGACGCGCCGAGACGTACTCGGGGGACACGGAGGAGAAAGACTGCCCGTGTTGTTGTACCCGAGCCGTCTCCGGAGTTGTTGCGCGCGCTGGGGCAGCCTTTTTGGAAACGTTCGATGGACGTGGCCGGATCGCTGGTCGCGATGGTCGTGTTGCTTCCGATTCTCGTGCTGACGGCGATGTTCATCTTGCTCTTTTCGCGTGGGCCGATTTTCTTTAAGCAACAACGAGCAGGTTTCCTGGGACGCCCGTTCACGATGTGGAAGTTTCGGACGATGAAAACGGATACGGACAGTTGCCTGCATCAGGCTTATGTCGGTGAGATGATCGGAAGCGACGTTCCTTCAACGAAGCTTGACGACAGCTACGAGCTTATCCCGTGTGGTGCATGGCTGCGCACCCTTTGCATTGACGAGCTGCCTCAACTCATAAACGTTCTCCGAGGGGACATGAGCCTGGTTGGTCCGCGGCCGGACGTGATTCCCTACGAAGATTATAGCGCATGGCAGCGCCGTCGCTTCGAGGCGCTTCCCGGCATGACCGGGTTGTGGCAAGTGAGCGGCAAGAACCTCATGACGTTCGCGGAGATGATTGAACTCGACATCACGTACGTCCAGCAGCGATCGTTTTGGCTGGATACGCGAATCCTGCTGATGACCCTGCCCGCAATCCTGCGTGAGTATGCCCAGAAGGAGACGGACGGATCGCAAGAAGAGGAAGTCCTGTTTCGAAAGTAACCACAGCTCTGCCACAGAGGTGCACAAAATGATTCGCATTGCAGTAATTGGCGTAGGGTATTGGGGCCCCAATTTGCTCCGCATTTTCGACAATCTTCCCGATTGTCAAGTGACTACCGTCTGCGATCGGGACGCGAAGCGACTGCAGAGCGTATGCAAGGGGTTTCCCGAAGTGCACGCGACCACCGATGCCGGCGAGGTGTTCGACAGCGACATCGACGCGGTGGTGATCGCCACGCCGGCCAAGAGCCATTTTCGACTGGCGCGGCAGGCTCTCGAGTCGGGGCTGCACACGTTTGTGGAGAAGCCGCTGGCAACAACCAGCGGCGAGTGTGAAAAGCTCATCGAAATCGCCGATCGAAAGGGTGTCGTCTTGTTCGTGGGACACGTGTTCCTCTATTCGGCGCCTGTCATGAAGCTGAAGGAACTCGTCAACAACGGCGACCTGGGTGATCTGTATTACATCAGCTCCACCCGGCTGAATCTTGGCCCGGTGAGGCACGATGTGAGCGCGCTGTGGGATCTGGCGCCGCACGACGTGTCCATCATGCTCGAACTCATGGACACCATGCCCACGGCGGTCAGTTGTTCTGGCCTTGCGCGGCTGAAGCATTCCGTGCATGACGTCTGCAACATCACGCTGCACTTCAAGGAGAAGAAGTTGGGGCTGGTCCACGTGAGTTGGCTCGACCCCAATAAGAGACGCATGATGACGGTGGTCGGGAGCAAGAAGATGGTGGAGTACAACGACATCGACCAGATGGAGAAGATCAAGATCTACGATCGAGGAATCGACGTGCCTCCCTATACCGATTCGTATGGTGATTTTCAACTCAGTTATCGCTACGGCGACACCTATAGTCCGCGCGTCGTGGAAACGGAGCCTTTGAAGGTCGAATGCCGCAGCTTCATCGACTGTGTCACAAAGGGTGAGACTCCGAAGACGGACGGGAGAAACGGGTTACACGTGGTCAAGGTGATCGAGGCGGCCGCGAAATCCCTTTACAACGGCAACGGACAGATCCTGCTGGAAGCCCCGTCGCGCGGACCTAACGGCCAGGACAACGGCGCGGTGTCCGGCGGTTCTTACTAGAGGACATTTCAAAACCGGTGCTCTGATTGTTGTCATTCTGAGCGCAGCGAAGAATCTCGGCTTTCGCGGAGGGGAGATCCTTCGCTTCGCTCAGGATGACCGTTTTGAAATGCCCTCTAGAAGCACACCGGTGCCACGGGGTGGGCGTCTCCGCTGCACTGAGAGCAATTACCCATGAGCGAATCGCAGAAGGAAAAACCGGCGACCATCAAGGACGGCCCGAAGGATGGATGTCCCGAGGGCAACGTCCACATACACCCAACGGCGATTGTCCAAACCAGTTCGATCGGCCCGGATACGCGAATCTGGGCGTTCGCGCACGTGTTGTCCGGGGTGGTCATCGGCGACCACTGCAATATCGGAGATCACGCCTTTCTGGAAACGGGAGCCGTCGTCGGCAACAACGTGACCTTGAAGAACCATGTATGCGTGTGGGAAGGAGTCGTCATCGAAGACGACGTGTTCGTGGGCCCAAGCGTGGTGTTCACGAACGACCGGTACCCGAGATCACCGCGAATGGCCCAGGGTGGCAAACGCTACTGCGACAAGGCCAACTGGCTGGTGTCCACGATCGTCCGGCGGGGATGTTCGATCGGGGCGGGGGCGACGATATTGGCGGGAGTCACGCTTGGCCGTTACTGCTTGATTGCCGCCGGAGCGGTCGTCACTTCCGATGTTGAGCCCCACGCGCTGATGGTCGGTGTGCCCGCCAGGAGAAAGGGCTGTGTGTGCCGTTGCGGAAAGGTGTTGGATGACTCGAATGAAACAATCTCGTGCCCGGCGTGCGGGTTCGTCTTGGACTTGGTTCACGGAAATCACAGGAAAGCAAAGTAGACTATGCGAACACCACTACTTGACTTGGCCGTTCAATACAAGAATCTACGCAACGAGTTGATGTTGGCCGTCGAGGACGTCATGGATCGGTCCGACTTCATTCTAGGAAAAGAAGTCGGACGCTTTGAGCGGGAATTCGCCCGATTTTGCGAAGCCGATCACGGCATCGGGGTGTCCAACGGCACCGATGCCCTCCACCTGGCGCTTCGCGCACTGGACATCGGTCCCGGCGACGAGGTGATCACGGCGGCCAACACCTTTGCGGCCACCGCGTGTGCCATTCGCCACGCCGGCGCCACGCCGGTGCTGGTCGACGTCGATCCGGTGGACTACAACCTCGACGTCAATCTGCTCGAGGACGCCATTGGCCCCAAGACCAGGGCGATCATTCCGGTGCACATCTACGGTCAGCCGGCCGAGATGAACGACGTGATGTCGATCGCGCGAAAGCACGAGCTGAAGGTCATCGAAGACGCGTGCCAGGCCCACGGGGCCCGGTACGACGGGCGTCGGGTGGGCTCGATCGGCGACGCGGGATGTTTTAGCTTCTATCCCGGAAAAAACCTCGGCGCTTATGGAGACGGCGGCGCGGTCGTCACCAACGACGAGGCCCTGGCCGAGCGAGTACGAAGATTGCGCAACTATGGCCAGCGGAGCAAGCACGACCACGTCGAGCTGGGGTTTAACGCCCGGCTCGACACGATTCAGGCCGCCGTGTTGCTCGTGAAGCTGAACTACTTGGAGCAGTGGAACGAGAGTCGCCGCAGGGTCGCGCGGCAATACGCGGAGTTGTTGGAGGACGCCGACGTGGTGCTTCCCGTCGAGAAGCCGGAAGTCTACCACGTGTATCATCTGTACGTCGTTCAGCACGAGAACCGGGACGAGTTGCTGGCGAAGCTCAAAGAGCGAGAGATTTTCTGCGGGATCCATTATCCCCGTCCTTTACATTTGCTCTCACCGTTCGCCTCGGCCAGAACCGTGCCCGAGGGCGTACCGGTCAGCGCCGAAGCAGCCAAGAGAATTGTATCCCTGCCAATATTCCCGGAGATCACCGACGAGCAAATCCGGGAGGTGGCGGCAGCCGTCGGATCGTTTGGTGGCGTGGCCGTGGTTGAGCAACCCTAGAACTCTGTAACAGCCATTTTGATGGGTGCCACGGTTGGCTTGCCCAACCGTGTTTTCGGCACTGCTGGACAAGCCAGCAGTGGCACCCGACCCATCATTTTAAGAGCTTATCCCAAAATGTGGCACAGCCGCCCTCGGCTGTGCAAAATCATCCAGGACGGTGTCGTGAAGAGCACGAGAACATGCAGCGTCTACTCCTAGCCATCATCATTCTCGAAATCCCGATACAGGTCGACACCTACCTGTTCCATCAGGAGAAAGACGCGGCATACGGCGCCGTGGCCGGATTGAATTGTTCGATCACGACCATCTGCTTGGTCGTCTTATACGTTTCGTGGTTGTTTGAGCGCGCGCTCGAAGCGGGCGGTCCGAACCGCCCGGCGATTCGCGTATCCTTTCCCGCGGTGTGCTACTTGGCCGTCGTGGCGCTCTCGGCGTTGGTGGCCGACGACTGGAGTCTGGCCCTGTTCGATGCCTTCGTGCTGGGGCAAGCGTTCCTGTTATACCTGTACATCAGCAACCGTGTGCGCACTCGAGAGGACATCTGTTTTCTCGTGACGATGATCGGCGCGGCCGTTTTGATCGAGGCCGTCATTATGATCGGCGTGTGGTGCGCCGGACGCGACGTTTCGATCTCCGTCGTTCGCGCCACCGTAGAGGGGTCAAGAACGGCCGGCACGATGGGCTCGCCGGTCACCGCGGCCAGCTACCTTGCGCTGCTGCTGGCTCCGGTGGTGAGTATCCTCTTTACGCCGCTGGGCCGGCGCGAGAAGCTCCTGGCGGCCGCTGCTGTGTGTCTTGGAATCATGGCTCTCATACTGACCGGGAGTCGAGGTGCGTGGATTGCCTTCTTCGTCTCGGGCCTGCTGTTTTTGGGCTTGAGTTGGCGACGTGGATGCGCGCCGAGGTGGATGCCCGTAGCCGTTGCCGTCGGCACGATTGTCGTGTTGCTCACGTCGCATCACCTGATTGTGAAAAGGGTCTATGGCGACGATCGTGGGTCCGCCGTGGGTCGCATTCCACTGATTCAGATGGGACTACGGATCATCGAAAATCATCCGGTGACCGGCGTCGGCGCCGGAAACTGCCATCATGCCGTCCTGGTCGAAGCCGGCGCCGCCGCTTATCGGACGGAGTGGCTTTACACGGTTCATAACAAGTACATCCTGGTCGGCGCGGAAACGGGAATCGTCGGGCTGGTCTTCTTCGTCTGGTTTCTCTCCGCCACGATTCGCCAAGGTTGGAGAGGCTGGGCCTTCCGCGATCCGACGCTTTCCCCCATTGCACTGGCGCTGGTGGCCGCGATCGTGGGCCAGATGATTCATATGTCGGTGGACGTGTTCAATGGCCGTCAACAGGTGGAAATGCTGTGGTGCTGTGCCGCGCTGGCCGCAGCCATCAGTTACGTGAAGAAAGAGGCCCCGGCAGTCGCCATCGAATAGCCCTGCAAACAGTGAGAAACATAAGTACGTGCTCGACTTTGACTGCAGTGAGCCGACACGTCGCCGAACAAGAATTCCGACGAGGGATAAAGTGAAATCGGGCTCTTTCGGTAGAATTGCGAGCAACGCCGCGTCGATGATTACCAGCGACGTGCTGAATCGTGCGACGACTTTCGTCGTCTACGTGTTGGTGGCGCGCTATCTCGGAAAACACGCGTTCGGACAGTTGACGGTGGGGCTGACGTTGTTCTTCGTTTTCTATGTCTTCGCATCGGCCGGATTGAAAATCCTCCTTGCCAGAGAAGTGGCCAAAGATCGTACGGCCACCAACCAGTATTTCGTCAGCGGCAGCCTCGTCGTCGTGGCATTCTCGATACTATCCTTTGCAGCACTGTTTGGCCTCGTTCGACTGTTGCACTACAGTGCGGATACAACGCTGATTATCTACATGCTGGTGCTGGGCCTGTTTCCGGCCTCGCTTTCCGTGGTTGTCGAGTCGATTATGCAGGGTTGGGAGCGAATGCACCTGATCGCGCTGGCCACCGTGCCGGTGAGCGTCGGCAAGGTGGTCGCCTGTCTCGTGCTTCTCGAGCGCGGGCACGGCCTTTTCGACGTGGTGCTTACGTTGGTCGCGTGCCGGTGTGCGCTTCTCGCTTTGGAGTGGGGTCTGTTGGTCTGGCACATTTGCCGGCCCGTTCTCCGATTCAACCTGCAGTTGTCGCGCACCATGGTTCGCATGGCCATGCCGTTCCTTGGGATCGACGCGTTGGTCACCCTGCAGCCGGCCATCGTGGTCTTGCTGCTGTCGAAGTTGGCCACGGAGTCGGAGGTCGGCCTGTACAATGCCGGAGCCCAATTGCTCGTGCCGGTGGCGCTGGTGTTCCACAACGTGATGATAAGCGTCTTTCCGGTAATGTGCCGGAGGTTCAACGCCGATTTCGCCCACCTGAGGACGCTGGCTGAGCGTCTTCTCCAGTGGCTGCTGGCGCTGGCGCTGCCGGCGGCGACCGGTCTGTTCCTTCTCGCGAAGCCGATTCTGCTCCTCGTGTACGAGAACGAGGATTTCGCCGGGGCGTCGATCGTGTTGCGGATTCTGGTCGGGAGCCTGATTCTGACCGTGTATTCGCACGCGCTGGGCAACGTGCTGATGGCCGGCAACCGGGAAAAGGTAAACCTGCAAATCGTCGTGGTCGACGTCCTGGCAAGCCTGGCGATCGGGGTGCTGCTCATTGGCCGGTTCGGCCTGGTCGGTGCCGCGGCGACCGCGATGATCGTGCACGTCATCAATTTCGTTCTGCACTACGCCTTGACCGCCCGGGTGCTGCCGGGAATACCCGTGGTCCGCGTGCTTTGGAAGCCGGCCACCGCCAGTGCCGCGATGGCCGGGTGCCTGGCCGTGTTGCGACTTCCCGGCGTCTGGGCACCGATCGCGGCCGGCGTGGCCGTGTACACCGCCGTTTTCTTCGTGTTGATGGTCTGGTCTCACGGTGGGGTTCGACCGTTGGCGAACCAATGTCTTTATCGATGGTCCGAGTGACAGCCAAAATGAGAATCGCGTTCGTCTCCTACGATTTCGGCCAGCTCTGCATCCGGCAGGCAAGCGCGCTGGCACGGCGGAACGAGGTCCTGCTGGTGCTCAGCCAGCAGCGAGCGGCCGCGCATCTGGAGGAACTCGATCCGGCGGTCAGCGTGCGTCTCTTTCGGGCGCCCAGGCTTCGCCAGGCGCTGCGGCAGATTCGCACGACGTACCGGCTGATCCGCGCGATCCGGCGGTTCAAGCCGGACGTCATCCATTTCCAACACGGTCATTTCTGGTTCAATCTCTTGTTGCCCCTGTTGCGGCGCTTCCCGTTGGTCGTCACCGTGCATGACGTCCGACACCACTTGGGCGATCGCGAGTCGCAGAGAACGCCTCAATGGCTCATGGACTTCGCCTACCGCCGCGCCAGACAGATCATCGTGCACGGCCGTCATATGAAACAGATGGTCGTCGACGAGTTGGACATTCCGGGCGAAAGGGTCCACGTAGTCCCGCACGTGGCGATTGGCCCTAAGCAAATCCATAAGCTGCCGCCGGAAAACGACCACGAGATCCTGTTTTTCGGACGTGTCTGGGAATACAAAGGTCTGGAATACCTGATCCGCGCCGAGCCACTCATCACCGCTCAACTACCCGAAGCAAGGATCGTCATTGCCGGCCAGGGAGAAGACTTCGACCGGTATCGGCGGATGATGGTCCACCCGGATCGGTTTCTGGTCCTCAACGAGTGGATCTCGGAAGAGAAGCAGGCCGAACTGTTCGCGCGAGCCAGCGTCGTGGCGCTGCCCTACACCGAGGCCTCGCAGAGCGGCGTGATTCCCCTTGCCTATACTTGCGCCAAACCGGTTGTCGCGACCACCACGGGCGCCCTGCCGGAGATGGTCGACCACGGCCAGACCGGCTACCTTGTCCCGCCTCGCGACGAGCGCGCACTGGCAGAGGCGATCGTCCGACTCTTGCGCGACAAGCAGCTACGCCACCGGATGGGCGAAAACGGAAAGAAAATGCTCCAGGCCAGGTGCAGTCCGGAGGTCGTCGCCGAACAAACGCTCGAAGTTTATCGCCATGCGATCGGAGAGGTTGACCGCCCCTCGACGAAACGGCGGCCGCCGGAAACAGCAAGGCCTCGACACGCACGCCGACCGTTCAAGCCGGCTGAGCTTGTCAGCACCGGCTCGTCGGCTGAATCGGACCCCGACGCGACCGGAAGACATACCGTACCCACGAGCCCATGAACGACTCTGACATACATATCGGCGTCATTGCCTCGATGAAACGGGGCCTCGAACACTTCGTCTACCGCGAGATGATGATGTTCGAGGAGGAAGGTGCCGCGATCAGCGTCTTCACGACGAAGTACCAACCGGGATCGTACAACCCGCGTGACCATTGGCGGCTGTACCGCTGCAGTGCGCTGTGGGTGCTCCTTTGGCAACCGGTCTTTCTGCTTTCCTCTCCGAGGAAGTACCTGCGATTGCTGCTCCATGCGATCCGGATGTCGGCCGTGACGGACTTTCTTATTGGCTGGTACTACTCGCGGAGCATGCGGGCGGTCGACCTCATCTATGCCACCTTCGGCGATCGCAAACTCTACGTGGGATACTTCTGCAAGCAGATTCTGGGCAAGCCGCTGGTTGCCACCGTCCACGCCTACGAGCTCTATGCGAATCCGAATCCGCGGCTGTTTGCGCCTGCGCTGCAGGTTTGCGACCGGATCGTCATGGTGACCGAGTATAATCGCGAGCTGCTCTGCAGGGAGTACGGCGTCGACCCTTCAAAGGTCGATCTTGTGCGGTTCAGCGTGCCGCTCGACGAATTCCGCCCGGCGGAGAAGTTCGTGGTGTTGATTGTCGCCTTCTTTGCCGAGCGCAAAGGCCACGACGTGCTCTTCCGCGCCGTAAAGAAACTCAACGACGAGAACATCGAGATCTGGGTCGTTGGCGACGAGGGTCCCGAGCAGCCGACCGTCGACGTGAAGGGCCTGGCCGACGAGTTGGGGATGGAGTCCCAAGTAGCCTTCTTCGGGAAGTTGAGCGGAACCGCGCTTAGCGCCGTGTACCAGGCGTGCGACGTGTTCTGCCTGCCTTGTCGCACCGACAGTCACGGAATCGCCGAGGGCTTTCCTACCGTCATCATGGAAGCGATGGCCTTTGGAAAGCCGATCATCACGACGCGTCACGTGGAAATCCCACGGGTCCTGGACGAAATCCTCGTCGACGAGAACGACGTGGACGGCCTGGCCGAAGCCATCGACCGGGTTCGCCGGTCGGCCAGGCTCTGCCGCGAGCTCGGCCGGCAGAACCGCGAGCTGGCCGAGCACGTCTTCGCGCCACGGAATACGGCCCAGAAGGTCCGGATCTTTCGGAGCGTGGTGGAACAGCACGCCGCGTCGCGCGTCGGCGATTGCGGACCGGTGACCGAGCTTTCCGAAGGTAGAGTGGGCATTGCCCACCGTGATCATTGATGACAACTCAGGAGCTGCGTTAGAATGACTTGAAGAACTGTGGGTGGCACGCCCTGAGGGACGAAGGGCGTGGTTGCGCGACGAAGCACGCCGCTGGACGCGATTGGAGACGTGCCGCCCTTCAACGATGATGAGTCAGGACCACTGTTGTGGTGGGCAATGCCCACCCTACGACTAGAGAAATCAGCCATGTGTGGAATATGCGGCATGTATCATTTTGGTTGTAGCGAGCCGGTCGACCGTGAGCTACTGCCTCGAATGCTCGCCGCGATCAAGCATCGAGGGCCCGACGACCAGGGGATCTTCGACGAGGAAGGTCTCGCGCTGGGGATGCGCCGGCTGAGCATCATCGATCTGGGCGGCGGAAGTCAGCCGATGTTTAACGAGTCGGGGGACGTCGTGGTCGTGTTCAACGGCGAGATCTACAACTACGTCGAACTTCGCAGGCGGCTGCTGGCCCACGGGCATCATCTTGCCACCGACTCGGATACGGAAGTAATTGTTCATCTCTACGAGGATTACGGAGAGGATTGCGTGGATCACCTTCGGGGCATGTTCGCGTTTGCCCTGTGGGACGCGCGGCGAAAGCGGCTGCTGTTTGCGCGGGATCGGCTGGGAATCAAGCCGCTTTACTACGCCGAGTTCGACGGCCGGGTCGTGTTCGGCTCCGAGATCAAGGCGATGCTGCTCCATCCGAAGCTCTCGGCCCGTCTCGACCCGCACGCCTTGAGCAACTACCTATCGCTGAAATACGTCCCGGCCCCGCAGACGATATTCGCGGGCATCGCGTCCTTGCCGCCCGGCCATACGATGAGCGTCGACCGCCGGGGCGTGAGCGTGCGACGCTACTGGGACCTGTCGTTCGTGGAGACCCACGATCGGCGAATGAGCGAGGAGGACTATGCCGACCGGCTCGACGAAATGCTTCAGGAGTCGGTCAAGCTGCGTCTGCGGAGCGACGTTCCCTTCGGCGCGTTCTTGAGCGGTGGTGTCGATTCGAGTCTGGTCGTGGCGCTGATGAGTCACCAGCTCGACGAGCCGGTCAAGACGTACTCGGTGGGCTTCGAAGGTGGTGACGGCGAAGACAAGGTTGATGAATTGCCGTTCGCGCGGCTGACCGCCAAGCAGTTCGGTACCGACCATCACGAAATTGTCGTGTTGCCGGGAGATTTCATCGAGCTGGTTCAGAAAGTGGCGTGGCATCTCGACCAGCCGTTGGCCGACCAGGCGACGATCCCGGCCTACTGGCTCTCCCAGTTGGCGGCCCGAGACGTGAAGATGGTCCTAACCGGCGAAGGTGGAGACGAACTGTTCGCCGGCTACTCCCGCTACTACGGCGAGCGATTCTCCTCGTGGTTTCGATGCCTGCCGGCGTGTGCCCGATCGTTGGTGCTTGCCGCCGGCGCGCACGTGCCGCGGCTTCGACGGGCGAAGATCGCGCTTTACGCACTCTGCCAGGCCGACGAGGCGGCGCGACTGACCAACTGGTTTCCACTGTTCAACCGCGAGATGAAGGCGTCGCTCTTGTCCGATCGATTGCGCGGGCAACTCGACGGAGTTTCCACCGAACAGGTGTTCCATGACCATCTTGTCGGCCTGAAGGCGTCGCAACCGCTTAATCGCATGCTGTATGTCGACACGAAGCTCTGGCTTCCCGATTACCTTTTGCTGCGCGGAGACAAAATGAGCATGGCGGCCTCGCTTGAGGCCCGCGTGCCGCTGCTGGACCACAAGCTCGTTGAGTTCGCCGCCGGTTTGCCTACGCACCTGAAGCTGAGAGGTTTTCGGCGGAAGTACCTGCTGAAGAAGGTAGCTCGCCGATACCTTCCCATCGAGGTTGTCAAGCGGAGAAAACGGGGTTTTCCGATGCCTCTGGCCGCGTGGTTTCGCGCCGACGCGCGGCCGTTTGTTCGCGACCTTCTGTCGCCCGAAGTGGTTCGCCGACGAGGCCTTTTCGACACGCGGCAGGTGCAAAGGCTGCTTGACGAGCATGATTCAAGGTATGCCGACCACGCGGCGCTGTTGTGGGGCCTGGTCGCCCTGGAGCTTTGGCAACGCCATTACCTCGATGCAGCACCCAGAGCGTCGACGACGACGAAGCCCGTCGCGGCGGCGTATGGATAATGTGGAATCGGGACGATTAAAGCGGCAGAAAAACAACCGCATGAACGTTGGCGATTTCAGTAGGCCAAGCCTACCTTACTGGTTCGTCTATCGTTCAATGTCAGATATGAGTTGGGTGCCACTGGCGTTTCGCCAGTGCTTCTTACACGGGCAAGATGCCCGTGGCACCCAGCTACCGTGCATGACAAATAGACGTGGACGGACCACTACGTTGCTCCCGGAGATTGAGACAATAGGATGATGTGGCAATACCATAACAAGGTTGCCGTGAGCTTCACGGGCGAGAAGGGCTACCCGACCCAAGCACCGTTCCACCCTCCCGAGCGCTACCCGGAATTGGGCGACGGTGACGTGGACCCCGACAACCGAGTGTACCGGTGGGTCCGCGAGACGTTGTATCGACTGGGCTTGGATCGAGAGAACTTCAATACACCGAACTGGAATCCCCTGCACGATATTGTGAAACCGGCAACGACGGTCTTCATCAAGCCGAACACGGTCAGGCATCATCACTTGAAGGGTAAGGACATCTTTTCGGTCATCACGCACGCTTCGGTGGTTCGTCCCATCCTGGACTATGTTCTGATCGCGCTTCAGGGTGACGGTCGAATCATCGTCGGCGACTCGCAGGTGGTCTTCGGGCGGTTCGACGAAGCCATGGCGATCGCGGGACTTGCCCCGCTGCTGGAGTGGCACCGTCGCCGGACGTCGATCCCCACCGAATGCTTCGACCTGCGCACGGAGCGGGCGGTGCGTACGTGGCTGGGAGGAAAATGGGGACGAGAGAAAGTCGAGCACGATCCGCGCGGTTACCAGGTCGTCGATCTGGACCGGCAGAGCTGCTTTCGCGACATCGATCCGAAGAAGCTGCGCATTGGTATTTCGCCCCGCAGGGAGATGTTCAAGCATCATAGCGGCGGTCGGCACGAGTACTTGTTTCCAAAATCCGTTCTCCAGAGCGATACGATCATCAGTATCCCGAAATTGAAAACACACAGGCGGACGGCCGTGACCTTGACGCTCAAGGGGTTTGTGGGACTGGTTGCCGGAAAGGAGTCGCTGCCACATTACATGGTCGGCTCACCGCAGGAAGGCGGTGACGAGTACCTCCATCCCTCGATACGAAAACGGCTCTGCAGCAGGCTGCACGACGGCGTTCAGTCCGGGCGCTTCGTGCCGCTGAAGTTACTCCTTGCGGTTGCCCGACGCTCGGTGTGGTCCACGCGCCACGTGGTGCCCTTTAAGGATGACGTCACCGAGGCGAAATGGTACGGCAACGATACTCTTTGGAGAACGCTGCTTGATCTTTATCGCGCGGTCTTCTACGCCGACAAGAACGGACGGCTTTGTGAGGTACCGCAGAGAAACCATTTCTGCCTGCTGGACGGGATCGTCGCGGGCGAGCGCAACGGTCCCGTGGCGCCGGATCCCGTTGCGGCGGGTGTTCTGCTGGCCGGGCTCAATCCGGTGGCCGTCGACGCGGTGGCCGCGTCGCTCATGGGATTTGACGTCAGTGCGATTCCGACGATCCACAAGGCGCTTGCGATGCTTGGCCAGGATGGCGCGTTTTTTGATCGTCTCGAAATCATCGACAACGGCGTTACACTCGACGTGGATGCGTTTCTGTCACAAAGGAATCTGGACTTCGTACCACACCCACAGTGGCAGGGGCACGTCGAGCGCGGCTCCAACGGGCGCGCCCGCGCGGCAATATGGTGAACGGCCATGCTTGATACGATCAGAGAATACGTGGTAGGCCGGATAACGTTTCCGCTGACCAATGATCTGATGAACCGTTGTGGCATTGCCCGCAAGTACCGGTCGCTCGTGCGCACCGATCGGTCGACGGCCGAAAGACTGCGCGGCGTGGAGCGGCAGAATCTCAAACGGACGCTGGTGCATGCCGGGACGTGGTGTCCTTACTACACGGGGCTTTTCCGCCAGCTGGGCTTTGACCCGGCGCGAGTCGAGTCGGTCGAGGATCTCAAGCAGCTGCCGGTGCTGGAGCGGGAGGAGGTGATTGAACATCGGCGCGAGATGGTCGACGTCCGGCTGCGGTCGTCGATCGAGACGGCGGAGGGCTCGACGCGTGCGCTTGGGGCGCCTATCCCGATGGCCCGGTTGCGGCAGCATCGCCTGATCCGCAATACGTCGACCGGCTCGACCGGCGCGCCGACGATTTTCTACGAGGACGGCTCGTTGACGGCCATGAATTGGGCACACGAGATGCGGCTGAAGAGCCGGTTCGGGATCAGCCCCGGCGCGCGGGAAGCCCGGTTCGCACGTGTGTCGGCGGAGTACCTGCCCGACAGTCGTACGTTGCGGATGCGGCGCCGTCTGTGGAACCAGCTCATTCTGCCGGGCATGAATCTCCACGACGCCGATTATCAGCTCTGCCTGGAGCGGATTCGTTCATTTCGTCCCCGGGTGCTCTTCGGGATCACCTCGGCGCTGACAGGACTGGCCGACTACCTGCGTCGCCGGGGCGTGGCCGATCAAGTGACCCCGCCGAAGTTGGTCGTCACGTGGGCCGCTCCGGTTTACGATCATGAGAAGCGTCTTCTCGAAGAAGTGTTCGGCTGTCCGGTCGCCAACATTTACGGCAGCCGCGAGGTGGGACACGTCGCGTGTAGCTGCCCTGACGGCCGACTTCACGTCAACCAGGAGCACTACTGCGTCGAAATTGAACCGACGCCGGGCGACGACGGCCAGCGCGGCGCCGGCGAGATCCTGGTCACACCGCTTTTTGAGACCCCGATGCCGTTTGTCCGCTATCGACTCGGCGACGTCGGTAGTCTAAGCACCGAAGGATGCCCCTGTGGCCGAGGGCACGTCGTGCTGGGCAACCTGCTGGGGCGCTCCGGCGAGATCTTCCGCACCGAAGACGGCCGGGTCATTGCGCCGAACTTCTGGTGCCGCACCTTCATGGGCCCCGGCACGAGTGACGCCGTCGAGCGGTTTCAGGTTATCCTTCGCAGGGACGGGGCTATTCGTTTTCGCGTCGTTGCCCGCGAGTCGTACTCCGAGGAAATCGAATCGCAGATCCGGAGTTACCTGGCGCAAAACCTGCAACCGGGCACCCGTCTTGAGTTTGACTACGTTCCGAAGATCGACCCGCAGCCTTCGGGAAAATACCAAATGGTGATCGATGAAACGGCTGCGACCTAGCATCCGCTCTGTAAACTTATGCACTCAAACCGCAAATGAAGGAGAGAAACCACAGATGAACACAGATACACCCGGATGAAATGTATCAGCGGATAAAGGTCGTAGCAGGCGTGCTCTCCGAAAGGGACCGTGGCTGTCTGGTGTAGGCCGTGTCCTTCGATGGCATCAGGTGCGAGATATGCCGACTCCTTGCTTTATTCGTGTTCATCTGTGTTCATCTGTGGTTCCAAAACCGAAATCATCTACACCGTGAGCAATATATAGATGGTAATGTCCAAGGCAACCATTATCGACGACGACAGAAAAGCGGACTGGGATCGTTTCGTCCTGAATCATCCCGATGCCATCTCGTGGCACGTCTACGACTGGAGCAAGGTGCTTCGCGATTACTATGGGCTTGCGTATTTCCCCATCGCCGTTTGCAACGGTTCGGAGGTGCGCGGCGTTTTGCCTCTCTATCGGGTTCGAACGCTCCGCTCCGGGCCGGCGCTGATCTCCATCCCCTACGTGGTCGCGGGCGGGATCGTCGCCGAAGACGAACAGACGCAACAGCTTCTGCTTCAGAAGGCAATCGAGCTTTCGGGCGAAATGGGATCGATCCCCATCACGTTGAAGCAGTACAAGACACGAGTTGCCGGCGATCTGCGGACCGACGCCGGATTCTACAACCTGGAACTGGACCTCTCCGGTGGCGTCCAGCGCGTTTGGGACGACGTGCTGGAGATTAACAAAGAGCTTGTCGATAGCACGCGGCATGAGAAGCTCGACTTGGAGTTTCCTTCGGACAACGTCGTCGGCTTCTATCGGACGCTATCACGTCACCAGCATGCCTGGGGTGTGCCGACTCCAAGCCGCCGGTGGATCCAGCTTCTGCTGGAGACCGGGATGTACTCGGTGGCCCTGTTGAGAAGGGGTGAGCGAATCGTGGCGGGAACGCTCGTCAAGCGGTTTCAGCATTCGGCGTCTTTTCCGCTGACGTGCCTTCCGACGCGGGATGAGAGCCAGGTGCGGTTCGCCTATCGGCTCTATTGGGAACTGATTACGCAGTTGGCCGCCGAGGGGACTCGGACGTTTCATTCCGGGCGGATTCCGAAGGACGATTCCGTGCCTCGATACCGCCTGGGTTGGGGTGGCAACCGCCGCGAGTATTTCTATCAGTATTATGGACTGCGCGGAAAGACGGAGACCGGCAACAAGCGAGGCCGAGCCCGACGCTTCATCGAGAGCACCTGGCGGCGGATGCCCCGGCGCTTGGCCAATCTGTTAAGCCCGTCGATCATTAAGGAGTTCCCTTGAGATGATGTCCGCCAAATCAGGCTTTGTCCGAAAACTCCGACGCAACGTGCAGGATTACGGCTGCTGGGTCACGATCCGCAAGAGCGCCGCCTACCTGGCAAGCCCGATCTATGAGCGTACGGTTTACAGGATCTATGCGATTGACCTTCGTGCGGTGCCGTTGGCTCGCCGCACTGACACGCGCGGTATTGACTACTCTGTCTTGAATGGAAACAACGACCACACGATCGATCAGATCGAAGACTGGGCCGAGTGGCTCCGGGGTGAGCTGAAAGCGCGATTGGCGGCCGGCGCGGTCTGCGTCGTTGCCTCGCGGGGCCAGCGGCTGGCCGGCTTCAATCTGGTGGCGCCGGGGGAAGTCCATATTCCACTGCTGAAACTCACGCGAACGTTCCGCCAAGGCACGGCCTGGTCGGAGCACATTGCCGTCGGCCGAGGTTTCCGTGGGCAAGGCATTGCTACCGAGCTTCGGCTGCGGATCTTCGAAGCGCTGCGACGGCGCGGGATCAAGAAGCTCTATGGCGGGACACTCGCCTCGAACACGCCTGCACTCGGATTGGCCAGAAAGCTCGGTTTTCGGGAACTCGCCGACGTGACGTACACCGGTTTCCTGGGACGGCGAAAATGGACGTACCGGCGTTGCCCGCGCCGGAAAGCTCAAGACGACAGCGTCGCCGTTTCTCTACAAGAACCCCAAGTTTGCCCTCAATAATAACCCATGACTGCAATCGCCCAGAGCACGAGACTAAGCCGGTTGTCGCTGTCCGAGTGGCAGGACTACGTCGAGTCGCGCCCCCAGAGCATGATCTTTCACCACCGAGCATGGATTGAGTTGCTCATCGAGCAATATCACTTTCCATTGTACGTTCTGGCCGTGAAGGAGGGTGGTCGGATCACGGCGGCCGCGCCGTGGCTCGAGACCCGCAAACCCTGGGGATCGAGAAAGTTGATGTCCCTGCCGTTTACCGATTGCATGCGGGTGCTGGCTGAGGACGATCGTGCACTTGCACATTTTCACGAAGGCCTTCATGGCGAACCGTTTGACGGATACCGGTCGGTGGTGCTGCGCACCGACAGACCGCTCGGAGAGCAACCAAGTACGAGCAACTGGGTCCGTCACGAAGTTTCCACGGACCGGCCATTCGATGAGATTGTCTCTGACTACTCCTCCAACGTGAGGAGGAATCTTCGCAAGGCCGAGCGGAGCGGACTTCGTTTCGAGCGGAGAACCGACGCGGATGCCATAAGGACTTTTTACCGTTTGCACCTGATGACGCGCCGCAAACACGGCGTTCCGATCCAGCCGAAGCGGTTTTTCGCCAGGTTGCACGACCGGCTCGTGCAGCCCGGGCTGGGATTCGTCGGCGTGGTGTCGAAGGACGGCCAAGCGATCGCCGCCAGCGTGTTTCTGGTGTACAACGGAACGATGATCTACAAGTACGGCGCCTCCGACGCTCGTGCGCTGGCCTATCGGCCCAACGAGTTCATGTTCTCCAACGCGATTCGCATGGCGACCGAGCAGGGGTGCGTGCGACTCGACTTCGGTCGCTCGAACAAGCGCGACGAGGGGCTGTGTCGCTTCAAACGAAAATGGGGTACCACGGAAAACGAGGTGTATCACGAACACATCCTCGGGCAGCCGTCGATGTCGGGCGGCGACTCGTTGCCGCGCAAGCTCGGGGCGTTGGCCATTCGTCGATCGCCGACCGTCGTCTGCCGCGTGTTGGGGGAGATGCTCTACAAGTACAGCCAATAAGACGAGATGGATCAAGAGGGACGACATGAAAAAACGCGTCGGCAATCGCGTGCTAATGCTGCTGGAAAACGCCTGCTACCCGAAGGACACTCGGGTGCGTTTGGAGGCGCACGCGCTGATCGAAGCGGGTTGCGAGGTGACGCTCATCTGCCCGGCCGAGAAAGGGCAGCCGATGCGCGAGGTGCGCGACGGCCTGCGTCTTCTTCGATTCCCGCAGCCTGGCGCCGGCGGTGGGCTGTTGGGCTACGTCTGGGAATACGCCTACTCGATGGTGGCTGTGTTTGTTCTCTCGATCGTCGTGTTTTTCAAACGGGGGTTTGACGTCATCCACGCGAACAACCCACCCGATCTGTTCGTCCTGATCGCCGTCTTTTACAAGTTGCTGGGAAAACGCCTTATTTTCGACCACCACGATCTGGCGCCCGAGATGTACTACGCCCGATTCGATGGGAAAGGCAATCGGTTCGTCTACCGTGTGCTGCTCTTCTTCGAGTGGCTCTCGTGCCGAGTGGCCGACCACGTGATTGCCACGAACGAATCGTACAAGGCGCTCGAGCAGCAGCGGGACGGCGTTCCCGCGGACCGCATCACGGTAGTCCGCAACGGGCCTGAGTTGGAGCGATTCGAGGGCGCCACCCCGAGTGCGGAACTCCGTAAGAAGGCGGGCACGATCATCGGCTACCTCGGCGTCATGGGATTCCAGGACGGGGTCGACTATCTGCTCCGCGCGATTAAGCATCTGATCGAAGACTTGGGCCGAACTGACGTTTACTGCTTGTTGCTAGGCACGGGCGACGCTTGGGACGATCTCAAAGCGCTCACGTCGGAACTCGATTTGGACGACTACGTCTGGTTCTCCGGATACGTCACCGGTGAGAAGTTGCGATCCTGTCTGGCAACGGCCGACATCCTTGCGGCGCCCGAGCCGAAGAACGCGTATAACGATCGTTCGACGATGATCAAGATGATGGAATACATGGCGGTGGAGAAGCCCATCGTGGCCTTCGACCTTACGGAACACCGGGTCTCGGCGGAAGATGCGGCGCTGTATGCCCAGCCCAACGACACGCTCGATTTTGCCCGACAGATCGCCGTGCTGATGGACGATCCCGCGCTAGGCCGTCGAATGGGATCTTTGGGAAGAAGGCGTGTCGAATCGTGCCTCGCCTGGTCGTATCAGAGGCGGTGCCTGGTGGAGGCCTACGGCAAGCTGGACGTACCCGTCAGAGGTCTCCAGCCGGAAACGCCCGAGAAGCAGAAGCCCGCGGCGATCCCAGCCGCGACAGAATAACTTGGAGAATCCTGGGTGGCACGCCCTAAGCACAGCAAAGGGCGTGGTTGCTCGGGGAGACACGCCGTTGGGTTATCTTGATTGTGAATTTCAGACTATTGGTCTGTCACGAAAATACTCCAGGGTGCCACGGGCATCTTGCCCGTGCAATGGTTGCAGCACTGGCGAGACGCCAGTGGCACCCCACCCAGAAAAACTAATGTGACAGAGCACTATAGAACCATGGAACTTCGCCCGCTGGCTCCAACTCCGAATTTCGAGGCGGCAAGCGCGCAACGGATCCGCAAAGATGCAGGCATGGCTGAGTTGTCGCGGATCTTTCGCGTCTATTACCGGCTCAGACCGCTGATTCCCGTCCCAATGCGGCGGCTCCTGCAAAGGGCACGAAAGGTCGAGGTCACGGACCGGTGGTGCTTTCCAGACGACTTCGTTGAATCACTCGCCCAAGAGATCGAGCGGGCGGCGGCCGGCGTGCCGATTATCCATCCTTGGCCCGACGGCTGCCGATTCGGCCTGGTGCTGACGCATGATGTTGAGACCGAAGCAGGTTTCCGGAGCATTCTGAAATTGGCCGAAATCGAGGAAGAATTCGGGCTGCGGTCCTCGTGGAACATCGTCCCTTACAAATACAAAATCGACGACGGACTGCTCCGCGATTTGACGGCCAGGTCCTTCGAGATAGGCATCCATGGGTACAACCACGACGGAAGACTCTATTGGTCCCGACGAGAATTCGAACGTCGCGCCGGGGCAATCAACGCGGCGTTGGCCAGGTACGGCGCGGTGGGATTCCGCTCGCCGATGGTCCATCGAAACCTCGAGTGGCTCCAACAACTCGACATCGAATACGACGCCTCTTGTTTCGACGTCGATCCGTTTCAGCCCATGCCCGGCGGAGTAGGAACCATTTGGCCGTTTACGGCGGGGAAGTTCGTCGAGCTTCCTTATACGCTCCCGCAGGATCATACCGTGCTTATCGCGTTGGGTGAGCAAGACGGCCGAATCTGGGAAGCCAAACGCGACTTTCTGATTCGCCATCACGGCATGGTGCTCTTGCTCACCCATCCGGATTACCTTTGCACCCAGAGGCACCTTGATCTGTACCGGCGGTTTCTGATGAGGACGCAGGAAATCGGAGGATACTGGCACGCCTTGCCCCGCGAGGTTGCCGCCTGGTGGAGAGAGAGGGAGCAATCGACGCTGGCCGGCGCGGCCCGCGGTGAGTGGACGATTGAGGGACCGGCACGTGACAGGGGTAGGGTCGCGTCGGTCGAGGCCGCCGACGGTGAGCTGTCGATCCAGTCACTGGCGGCGTGTCAATCTTGAGCGGTGAGATTGACCGTTTAGCGGGCGGGCTTGCCCGCCGTTGGCTCTGCAACAAGAATCCGCCAATGCAACGGCGGGCAAGCCCGCCCGCTAAACATTGACATTCTACAACCTTGCGCTGTACCACGAGGCTCGAAAACCACGGAGGCTACTCGGATGTCGTATAGTCGTAGCGCGTTGCTCGTTGGGAACGCCCTGATCCTGGCGACGCTCGTGATTGCGAGTGACAGTCGGGGGAAATCGCCGGCCGATCGCCCGGCGGGCAGAGTGCTCTGGTCGGCCGACCACGAGGAGGGCACGATGGCCGACTGGACCGATGCCGGGTCCAAATCGCCCGGCGGCGGCATCTTCAACACCGGAGGAAGGGACGTTTCGGCCACGGCCAGCCGAGACGTTGCCCACTCGGGGCGGTGGTCGGCCAAAACGGTCATCAGCGGTGCTCGCCGCGCGAAGCACGGGCGGCGTGCGGTCCGGCTGATGCGCTGGACCGACAAGGCGTGGGATCGCGGCGGACGTTTCTTCCCAAAGGAGGCCTACTACAGCACGTGGATCTATTTCGACCACGTCTACGACCCAAAGAAGCACAAGCCGTGGGATCCCGGCGACGGTGGGTGGTGGAACGTCTTTCAGTTCAAGAGCGGGGACCGCAAGGACGTAAGTCAACCGGTCTGGGGCCTCAACGTGGCCTGTGACCAGAAGAAAAAGTACATGTTCTTCTACCTTTACTCGCCGTGCAATAAACCTTCATCCTACGGGCAGGCCAAACCGCTTCGGATTCCTGCCCGAAAATGGGTCCACGTCGTCGCGTTGTACCGGTCGGCCACCGGCAAAAAAGGGAGGATTCGCGTTTGGCAGGACGGGCGAGACATCTTCGACGTGCGTGGCGTCGTGACCAGCCTCGGCGGAAAGAGCGGCTCCGACGTGCACCCCACCTGGGGCCTGGGGAATTACACCAATCACATCAGCGGCAGCCCGGCCGGCGAAGGCACGGCCACCGTCTACTTCGACGATGCGGCCGTAAGCACGCTCAAACCAGGCAACATCGAGTAATGTCGGGCCTTGGGGCGACGTCAACAGTTCGTGACAATCCTTTTCTCTTTGTGTCGGACGGAAAACCCCACCCCCGACCAGGCCTTTAGTCCACATGCGAGGGGTTACATCCAATTGGCGTGGACAATGACTGGCGGGTCGAGCAGAAGGACGGCCGTGGTTCCCACCGGAGCGGCGCCCACGTGGGAAGACTCCTCCGAAGGACGCGACTTATATGTCGGGAGAGGATCGACAGCCACGAGAACGAAGAGCTAAGTGCTTTCTACGTCGTCGTTTGCTGGAAGGGGGATGGTGATGGTCCCGTGCTATGCACGTGGCGGGCGGGGAGCTACAATAAGCGGTTTCCGAGACGATGGGTCTGCCGCCGAGCGGCCGACGGCCCGGGGCGGACACGGCGGCGTGCTGTTTCGATCGATCGTCGTCGGAAGATTCCCTTTTGAGAAAGAGGCGTAAGCCATGCAGTTGCGACCTAGCCGGATTCTCGCTAGGCTTCGACGGGGTGAAATAGCCAGTTGCACCAAGCTGAACTCCTTGGATCCTCGGATCGCCGAGATCGCGGCCCTCTCGGGCGTGGATAGCATTTGGGTCTGCGTGGAACACACCTGTAGTCCACTGGACGC
>Ga0315543_1001470_pt1 | contig 25342 bp, 25 predicted proteins | sample SalMarSW160210MG_2_FD_203098 | JGI IMG/M metagenome (GOLD analysis project Ga0315543, IMG submission 203098) | Salt marsh sediment microbial communities from the Plum Island Ecosystem LTER, Massachusetts, United States - Salt Marsh Sediment SW1601-210 ... | reverse complement strand
TGTCCGACAAAACTCCGCTCGTCAGGTAATAACTGCCGCTGGAGATGGAGCCGTCGCTGCCAGTTCAGTCTTTAAATATCTTCGGGAGTGATCCGGAGCCAATGAAAAGCATCCCATCAGGCAAAAAAGTTTTTGGATTTTCTGTTACCGAAGTGTTAGAATGTGAGTTTTTGAGGCAAAGAGGATAGATATAACATGGAACAGCTAAAAAAGAAGTCGCAAATAGTGTCAGAAAAGTCTTGCTTTTGTGCTATAGTCAAGTGTTGCTGGTTCCGGCGAGGACCCCCGAGAGATTTCTTTCTAGTTGCAACATAAAATTTTAGGAGGTATGACATGGTTATTGAAGTAAACGACCAAACCTTTGAGCAGGAGGTATTAAGATCAGATTTGCCCACCGAGGTGGATTTCTGGGCCCCTTGGTGTGGCCCCTGTCGAATGGTCTCTCCTGTATACGACAAGCTTTCTCAGGAACATGGCGATCGATTTAAGTTCTGTAAGCTCAATGTGGATGAAAATCCTCAGACGGCTGCAAAGTATCAGGTCATGAGCATTCCCATGCAGTTTTTCTTCGTTGATGGCGAGGTGGTTGACCAGCTTCTTGGTGCTTATCCTGAGCAAGCAATTCGCTCAAAGGTTGGAGAAATCATTGAGAAATTTCCGGCTGATGAAAATGAGAGGCTCAAGCGGATTTTGAGCCAGTGGGTTCGACAAAACAGGGAGTATAATCAGAAAATCAAGGAGTGGGCAAACAAGGCTCAAGGAAGCGGCGCAAGCAACAACGGTCTCTTAGGAGCAACCAGAATGGCGGAGGAAGCCACTGAAAAGCTGGCACAAGTACTAAGCCAATTGCCATCAGCGAACAAATAAAGGAAGTGAAGGGAAGTCATGGCGATTTCGACACAGCCAAGAATACTAGTCTTTACCACTACCCACTGTCCCTGGTGCAAGCGGGTCAAGGAATACCTGAGGGGAAACGGATTCCACTTTCGAGAAGTGAATGTCGAGAGGGATCGAGATGGAGCTAGAGAACTTCAACGCCGGCACATAACGGGAACACCGTTTACCTTAATCGGTAGCAGAGAAGTGCTGGGCTTCGATAAAGCAAAGATAGATAAGTTACTGACAATCAAAAGGTGAGAAAGGAGGTAGCAAGGATGTTAATTAAACCATTTGAGGACCGGGTTCTCGTTGAACCAGAAGAGGTTACTGAAGGCAAGACTAAAAGTGGGCTAATCATTCCCGATACCGCCAAAGAGAAGCCAAGAACAGGCAAGGTCGTCGAAGTGGGGACAGATGAGGAGCTCGCAGAGAAAATCAAGGCAGGCGACAAGATAATGTTCGCCAAGTTCACCGGCGATGAGGTCGAATTTAAGGGGAAGAAATATCTGATAGTCTCAAGTGGTGATATTCTCGCCGTAATCAAGTGACTTTCTCTTAAAACGGCTCCCTAACCCAGGTGTACCTGGATTAAAAATCCTGTGGCTTGCCTGATTGGTTTTTATCTGTCGGGCGGTAAATAGTGTTTGACCTCTCCAGATAGAAAGCGAATATTCAAAAGAGTTGGAACAGCTGAGTCCTCCAGCTATTCGGGGAAAGCAACTGTGACAACTACAATCAAGGAGGGAAAATGATGGACAAAGACGTATTCCATGATGTGCAGCAAGCGATAAGCCAGGTGATGCACCCGGAGATAAACCGCTCGCTGCTTGAGCTCGGAATGGTAAGGGGAGTAACGGTCAATGGACAGAAGGTGGCCCTCACCTTAGTGCTCCCCTTTATGGGAATTCCAGCCGAAATCAGGGACTACATGGCCAATAGCTTACAACAGGCAGTGATGGGCGTGGATTCTAGCTTTCAAGTCGAGATAAGCTTTGCCGCGATGAGCCCAGAGGAGCGGACCCGGTTCTTCCAGTTGGAGCAGGAAGGCTGGAAAGGACTCTGACACCGAAGGATACTCTTAAATCACCTGGCAAATAGCCAGCTCTTTGATTTGTTCTTTGTCCTATCCGCATAGATACATTACGACTACCAATCGTATAGACGAATACGATTGCTTGACGGAAGCTGACAAAAAAGATAGGCTATTAGCTTAAATTCAGGAAGGAGAGCAAAGTAAATTGAGATGTCGCGGCATTAGAGGTGCAATTACAGTACCTGATAATGATAGAGAAAATATTATGACGGCAACGAAAAGATTGCTCGAAGAGATACTACGAGCTAACGAAATTGAAATTGGTGATATAGCGGCAATATTTTTCAGCACTACCCCTGACTTGAACGCCGAATTCCCCGCAGCAGCAACAAGAGAGCTGGGATGGCCACAGCACATTGCTCTGCTTTGCGGACATGAGATGAACGTTCCTGGTGGCTTACCTCATTGCCTGAGAATTCTGATGTTGGTAAACACCGAAAAGAAAGCTGAAGAAATCGCCCATATCTACTTAGGCGAAGCCAAGAAATTGAAGGAAGACAAATTAGCGGTCTCTGGAGGCAAAGCATGATCGTAGTGATGAAAAGCAGGTGCAAGAAAGAAGAAATTAACGCCGTTATTCGCCGCATCGAAGAGTACAGGCTAACAGTGCACATCTCTGAAGGTGTTGAGCACACCGTAGTCGGCATACTGGGACAAATCCCTCCCGAACTTCAGGAGAGGATGGAATTGCTTTCCGGCGTAGAACAAGTTATCCCTATTAGCAAGCCTTACAAACTTGCCAGCCGAGAGTTTCACCCCCAAAATACTATAGTGAAGCTAAATGATATCACCATTGGTGGTGATGAAATAGTGGTCATGGCTGGTCCCTGTGCCGTAGAGAGCGAAGAACAACTGTTAACCACGGCTCTGGCAGTCAAGGCAAGTGGCGCCAATATATTACGCGGAGGCGCCTTCAAGCCAAGCACCTCCCCCTATCACTTCCGCGGCCTGGGTGTAGAAGGACTCAAATTGCTGAGGAAAGTCCGTGAGGAAACGGGAATGCCTGTAATCACCGAGGTAATGAGTCCCGGTGATGTTGAACTGGTAGCTGGTTACGCCGATATACTACAAATTGGAGCACGAAACATGCAGAATTTCAGCTTGCTCGATGAGGTAGGGAAAACACAGAAGCCAGTGATGCTTAAGAGAGGCTTATCAGCCACCATTCAGGAGTGGCTATTAGCTGCGGAATATATCCTCTCTCAAGGGAATGAACGGGTTATCCTTTGTGAGCGAGGCGTGAGAACCTTCGAAACTTATACCCGTAATACTATGGATGTCAGTGCTATACCGGCTATCAAAAAAGTTAGCCACCTGCCAATCATTGCTGACCCGAGCCATGCTACAGGAAAGTGGCATCTGGTAACACCGGTATCACTTGCTGCTATAGCCGCTGGAGCAGATGGGCTTATGATAGAAGTCCATCCTAATCCCGATTTGGCACTTAAGGATGGTGCACAATCGCTTACCTTCGATAATTTCAGCAAACTCATGTCGCAATTGACAACGGTAGCTGAGGCAATAGGTAGAAAGTTAGCCGCTACTGGCGTAGAGGCAAGTCCCTGAAGCTTTTATGACCATCGAACAAGAATTAGCAAACCTGGTCCCCCATAAGGAAACAGTCCTCACCATCGGCGTTTTCGACGGCGTGCATGAAGGACACCGCTATCTAATTGAAAAGCTAATTCACCAAGCTCAAGAAAGAGATTTGCTTAGTGGAGTAGTTACTTTTCACCCTCATCCTCAATCAGTACTGGATCCCGATAATCAATTGCCTTCCTTGATGAGCTTGGACGATAGAATTAAGGAAATCCGCCATCTTGGTGTAGATTTGATTGCTTTGCTATCCTTCGCCCCGCAGGTAGCAAGACTCTCTGCGAGACAATTTGTTACCCTGCTTAGAAAATATCTCAAAATGCGGGGGTTGGTAATCGGGGCCGATTTCGCCCTTGGAAGAGGGCGGAAAGGAAATGCCGAAAAACTTGCTGCACTAGGGAGGGAAATGGGTTTTTTCTTACATATTGTCTCACCATTCACAATCGATGGCGAAACAGTAAGTAGCACTCTTGTACGTCAAACGCTTACTCAAGGAAATATGGAAAAGGTGAGGAAATTAATGAAGCATCCCTTCAGCGTCAGCGGCAAAGTCATCACCGGCGATAAGCGGGGACATACCTTGGAATTCCCCACTGCCAATCTTGACATAGGTTCACAGCAGGTACTCCCTGGCAACGGAGTCTACGCATCAATCGTCTACGCAGATGGTAAACAATTCGCTTCAGCAACAAATATAGGCATTCGTCCCACTTTCGGACAAGGTCAAAAAACTGTGGAGACTTATCTGATAGACTATCATAGGGAACTATACGGCAAAGAACTCAAGGTAGAATTCATCCGCAAAATAAGGAATGAGCAACGGTTCACTTCTCCTCAGGAGCTGAAGCTTCAGATTGAAAAAGATGTTGAAAAAGCAAGAAAAATCGTGGATAAGGAAATGAAATGACGGCTTCCAGATTTGAGTCATTGCTAAGACGCGGTGTCGCTGAAGTCACTATTGAACAGGAACTCATAAAGCTGCTGGAATCAGGGAAACGCCTGAGGCTTAAACAAGGGTTTGACCCCAGTACTCCCGATATCCACCTCGGACATGTAGTTGGATTGAGGAAATTACGCCAATTCCAGGAACTGGGGCATACAATTATTCTGATAGTGGGCGACTGGACAGCACGGATTGGAGACCCCAGTGGACAGGTAGCTACCCGCCCCATGCTTTCACCACAGGAAGTGGAGGCTAACACCCAAACCTACCTGAAGCAATTCTTTGAAGTGGTGGATAAGGCTAAAACGGAAGTAAGATGGCAAAGTGAATGGTACGATAAATTTGGTCTCGGTGAGGTGATTAAGCTTACCAGTAAATCCACCATAGCCCAGCTTATGGCCAGAGAGGACTTCAACAAAAGGTTTAGTGCAGGGAATCCTATTTCCCTGGCTGAAATGCTCTATCCCCTGCTCCAGGCTTATGATTCAGTGGTTATTCAAGCTGATGTTGAACTTGGCGGCACTGATCAGAAGTTCAACTGCCTGTTGGGTCGAGAACTACAGCAGATGACCGGACAGCCTCCTCAGCAAGTCCTCCTCGTGCCTCTCCTGGTTGGAATCGATGGCAAACTAAAGATGAGCAAAACCTTCGGTAATCATATAGGTATCGACGAGCCTCCCCAGGAAATGTACGGCAAAGTAATGTCAATTCCTGACCACCTTATTATCGATTATTTCCAGCTAGCAACTGATGTCCCTGATAAGGAAATCACTGAGTTTGGGGAGCAGCTAGGCTCTCATTCCACTAACCCGATGATACTCAAGAAACGATTGGCATATGAGATTGCAGCTCAATTCCACGGCGTTGAATCCGCCAAGGAGGCAGAAAGATATTTTTCCATGGTATTTCAACAAAGAAAGCTGCCGGATGATATTCCGGAATACACTTTCACCGCTAGCCATGCTGAAGATGAAGTTTATCGTATTGACATTGCTCCTACCCTAGTTAAAGAAGGGATAGTTAAGAGCAACAGTGAGCTGAAGCGCCTTCTTGCACAAGGAGCAATCGAGCTGGACGGCAATAAAATAAGCAGCAATATCATCGATGCCCACAACGGCAGCGTTCTGAAGGTGGGAAAACGGGAATTTGTCAGGATAGCGATTGAATTGTCTTCGGGAGGTTTATAACATGCAGCTACGCATACCAGGACCTACACCATGCCCGCCACAAGCTCTTCAAGCAATGAGCCGTCAGATGATAAATCATCGTGGCAGGGAATTTGGCCAGCTTCTTCAATCCATAACGGCAAGGTTAAAACAGACATTTCAGACTAAAGAAGATGTTCTTGTACTCACCTGTGCTGGAACCGGTGGCTTAGAAGCAGCTATCGTCAATACACTGTCTCCAGGTGATGAGATACTAGCCTGTTCTTGTGGTGTGTTTGGCGACCGCTTCGCTGACATCGCTGAGCAATATGGCGCTAAAGTAAATCGCCTCAACTTTGAATGGGGAACCACGGTAGACCCGGAAGCAATACGCCAGGCTTTGAGGTCAAATGCCAACATCAAGGCAGTTTTAGTTACCCATAACGAGACCTCCACCGGCGTAACCAACGACGTGGCCAGCATAAGCTCAGTGGTCAAGGAATTTGACAAGCTACTTCTCCTTGATGCTGTAAGCAGCCTTGGGTGCATCGACTTACCCACAGACGACTGGCACTGTGATGTGGTAGTAACCGCTTCACAAAAAGGCTGGATGGTTCCCCCTGGCCTGGTAATGATTAGCGTAAATGAGAAAGCGTGGGAAGCTTATTCACAGGCTAGAATGCCGCGGTTTTACCTCGACTTCACTAAAGCCAAGGACTACTTACAAAAGGGACAGACGCCTTGGACCCCAGCAATTTCTATTTGCTTTGCTTTGGATGTTAGCCTGGATTTGATGCTGAATGAAGGATTACAAAATGTATTTGCCAGGCATAAAAGAATAGGCCAGCTGACTAGAAATGGTATAAAATCCCTGGGATTATCTCTTCTCCCTGATGAAAGTTGCGCCTCTAATACAGTTACCGCGGTCAACGCCTCAGACAATCTTGATGTACCTAAACTCGTCCAAATCCTGAGAGAGGAATATGATGTAGTTATTGCTGGAGGTCAACGCAAGTTGTCCGGTAAAATCTTTCGCATTGGTCACATGGGGCTGGTCACCGAAGATGATATTAGAATAACATTGGAAGCAATAGAAAAAGCTTTGCCGAAAGCGAGGTATTAACTTAGATGAAAGTCTTAGTCGCAGACCCTATTGCTGAAGAAGGAATAAAATTCCTCGCTGAGTATGCTCAAGTTGATGTCAAGCTCAAATTAAAGCCTGACGAGCTTAAATCGATAATCAACGATTATAGCGCACTCATTGTCCGTAGCGAGACGAAGGTATCCGCGCAGATAATTGAATCCGGGAAGAATCTAAAAGTAATTGGTCGTGCAGGGATAGGGGTGGATAACATCGATGTTGCTGCCGCTACCAGAAAAGGCATAGTGGTAGTGAATGCTCCTACAGGCAATACCGTGTCTGCCGCTGAGCATACCATCGCTCTCATCCTCGCCTTAGCACGGAACATACCCAAGGCTAATGCTCAACTGAAGTCAGGGCTATGGCAGCGAAGCAAGCTAATGGGCACCGAGCTCAGAAACAAGACTTTAGGAATTATCGGCCTAGGCAATGTTGGCTCTGAGGTAGCAAAACGAGCTCAAGGATTTGAAATGCGGGTTATTGCTTATGACCCTTTCATCTCAGCACACTATGCCAAAACTAGAAAGATTGACCTTGTTCCTTTAGAGGAGTTATTTCAAGAAGCTGACTTTATTACCCTTCATACACCATTGACCCAAGCTACCAGGAACCTAATCGGTGCTGAAGAAATTGAAAAAATGAAACCCACAACCTATGTTATTAATTGCGCCCGGGGTGGTTTGATCGATGAAGAAGCATTGTTCAAAGCGATTGAAGAAGATAAGCTAGCCGGGGCTGCCTTTGATGTCTTTAGCGCCGAGCCAGCAACGGATAGCATCCTCTTTGGAAGCGACAAAATAATTGTCACTCCACATCTTGGTGCCTCAACTGTTGAAGCACAAGCAAATGTCGCTAAAGATGTTGCTGACCAGGTTTTAACAGTCCTTCGTGGAGAATTCAGCAAATATGCCATCAATATGCCTTACATCTCCCCGGAATTACTGCCATTGCTAGAAGGAGCCACGTTAATTGGCAGCTTTGCCAGCCAATTAATGGAGGGATCAATTTCTGATATTCATATCAAGTACAGCGGTGGTATAGCCAATTATGATTTAAGCCCGGTAAAGGTATCCATTATCAGTGGATTGCTCCGGCAGATGACTGACGAAAAAATAAATTTGGTTAACGCTAATTTCTTCGCCACCCAGCGTGGTTTGAAACTTACTGAGGAAAAAGAGTTAACCTGTGCCAACTACCCTAACTTACTCACCCTAAAGGTTAATACAGATGCAGACACTACTACCATATCAGGAACATTTAGAGATAGTGCAACCCACATCGTTCAAATCAATGACTTCTGGGTAGACATAATACCTACGGAAGGCTATCTTCTACTTTGTGACCATCTTGATACTCCCGGCCGTGTTGGTGCCATTGGAACCGTGTTGGGTAAAGCTGGCATCAATATCAGCGCAATGCACTCGAGCAGACAAAAACCGGGAGGAAAACAGCTTACGATTCTGGTTTTAGATGAACCACCAACTGGGGAGCAACGCAGGGAAATCCTGGCGTTGCCCGATGTTTATGCTGCTAAACTGGTTAAAATATAATCACCAAAGAGGGTTGATAACTAACCCGGCAGGAACTTTGGGGTAAAAGTAAGTCGATTTCCTTGGCATTCTATCACCGGCATCAGCAATGCTTTTAACCACCTCCACTTTGGGTAACGAGGTGATGAAGGCTAATTGATAATCTCCTTCTGTCACTCTCCGATAAGCTTCGTCAACATCGGCGGTATATTCAATATCATCTCTGCTAGAGTCAATTCCCAGAATTTCCTCCAGAATAAGGTGGTTAAGAAGACTAACACTAAGTTTCCTATAAGCCTGGGAGCGAGCTACAGGCATTGCTTTATCAATAGGCACATCTAGGCGTTGTCTTAATATTATTAGTGAATCATCCTCCAATCCCAAAACTCCTAAAAGTGCGCCCTCTCCCTCAGCAGGTTTTAGTTTATGAAAGATATTTTCAGCTAAATTGTCCTTGATATCTAATAAAGGATTTGTCTCCACTGTAAAGAAATCCTGGTTCGTTAGCCAACGGATTAGTTTAGCTTTGGTATCAGGTGATATGCCGCGTACCAGCCTGTGGATAGGCCAAACAACAAGTCCCGGGTCGGAAAACTCAACCAAGGACATCATTATGTAATTAAAAGCTTCCTCCCCAGTTGGAGAAGAAAGCTGTTCTATCCTTTCCCGTTGATATGCTAACGCAGTCTCATAACGATGGTGACCATCAGCAACATAAAAGGGTAAGTCAGATAAAAGACCGCTGATTTGGCGTATTAGCTGAGACTCAGTTATCGCCCAAATGAGATGACGTTCACCAGAATCAATTAAGTCCACCGGCGGCTTATACTGTGACACCGACGACAGTATCCCGGCGATCTCCTTGTCCCTGCTCTGGTATAGAGCAAGGATGGGACTGGAGGCAGCCTGGCAAGTTCGTAACAGCTGAAGCCTATCCTGCTTGACTTTAGAAGATGTCTCTTCATGAGGACATATGCCTTCACCCCACGGCACCAGCTTAACCCGGGCTATCAGTTCACGCCGCCTCCGCCTCCCCTCATACCTAAAATAATGGTCATGGAGGTAAAAAGCAGGTGAGCCGTCCGATTGAAGAACCCCTTCTTTAAGCCAGCTTTTCAAGGTTACTGCGGCATTACCATACTTAGACCTACCCTTGGCACCACCTGCGGATGGCTGGGCAGGGAGTTCCAGGCGAATCACATTGTAATCACTTTTCTGGTAATAAAGTTTCTGTTTTGCGGCAGTAATCACATCATATGGTGGACAATTGACTACTCCTAAATTGGAAACCTTTTCCTTTTTGTATCGTATGCCACAGAATGGACAAACTTCAGCCATCCAAGAATCACCTCACGCCTTATCTAAAGTGCTTATCCTGTTTATCACCAGAATCCCGAGCCAGTATTATGTAAAGAAGTTAGGCTGCAGTAAGTAGCTCAGAAACTATCTCGCTCACTTCCTTGCCATTAGCTTTACCTTTAAGCTGGGGCATAAGCTGAGACATAACTTTACCTTTCTCTATCTCCCCTCTTGCGCCAACCATATCAATTGCTTGCTGCGCTGCAGCTATAATTTCCCCACGGCCCATTTGCTTGGGAAGATACTCCAGGACAATAGCTAAGCCTGACTCTTCCTGAGCTACAAGATCACTGCGATTCCCTTGCTTGAAAGCCTCGATGCTTTCTCGCCGCTGCCTCACCTCTCCACTAAGGAGATCAATGATTTTGTTATCATCGATAGGTTTTCGTTCAGCAATTTCAGCATTCTTTATCCTGGATATGAGCAAGCGCAGTGCGGAGATTCGTACCTTGTCCTGTTGCTTAACTGCTTGATATAAATCCTCCCTTATTTTCTCCCCCAGCGTCACCTCATTCCCCCTACGCTTTTTCGCCTCTTTGCCGCCTGTTTCCTCTTCCTCGCCTCGCTCGGTTTCTCAAAAAACTTTCGGCGGCGAACCTCAGCTAAAATACGGCCTTGCTGCACCTGCCTGTTAAATCTGCGCAGTAAACTCTCGAAGCTCTCGCCAAAGCCAAGCTTTACATCAGCCATATTGTATCCATGCCAGTCTTACAAATGCTACATTGTATTAGTTAGGAGCTACCTATGTCAAGGAATGAATGGTTTTTGTCACCCCTCCACCTTCACCCATAGTTTCTCCCCATTTGTGATAAACTCAATGGTGCCATTCTGGGAAGTTAAGTAGACGTTGTCTTCACCCAGCCTTCCTTTCAGCCTCTCCACCACCTCGGGGCTTGGATGCCCAAAAGTGTTGTTTGCTCCTACCGAGATTACAGCCACCTCGGGGTCAACCACGGCTAGAAACTGCGAGGTGGTGGATGTCTTGCTGCCATGATGGGCTACCTTCAGCACACTGCTTCTCAAATTAGCTCGTTGTTTAATGAGCTCAAATTCTCCTTCCCACCTGATATCTGCGGTAAGCAAGAAACTGATTTCACCCCAACTCAGTCTTAATACCACACCATTGTTATCCACATCGGCACTGGTTCCTTCGAAAAACTCATTGGGAGGACTAAGCACTTCTATCTTAATGCCTCTGCCTAAATCGATTCCCTGCCCTGCTTTGGCCATATCATGCTTGATTCCCTTCTCCTCAACGAGCGCAAGCCACTCTTGATAAACGCAGGAACTATAACAAACACCGGGCTCAAGCACCTGCTTCACTTCATACCTTTGCAGCACTTCCACCAGTCCAGTAATGTGGTCAGCATGAGGCTGTGTGGATACCATTAGGTCCACTGTTCTATCCCAGAAGGGAAGCTTCCGGCCTAACTCCAAACTTATTGTCTGAGAGCTGGGACCACCATCAACAAGTATATTCTGATGATCGGGTGTTTGTATCAAGACGGCATCTCCTTGCCCCACATTGAGGAAGGTCACGTGAAGGTTATCATCCGGCGTGGTGAGAACTACAGCCCAGACCAGTATAGTCACTAATAAGAGAGGAGGAATGAGCCACTTCAGAAGCGAATGTCGGGAGAATTTAGCCATCACTGACTACCTCCCTCTCCCTTGAAAGCTAACCTGGAGAAGATATCGTTCAACCGCTTCCTATAATTAAGCCATGCCACAACTATTGCAAGTATGATGTAATATTCCCATACCAACCACACAGGGATAGTGGATACCTGCAAAGAAGAGAATGGCAAGGCATCAAAGCCCTCAACTACCAAAAGCAAATAGGTTAAAAATAACCAGGCGACCCAGCCTAGAATTTGAGATGCAAATACGGCAAATAATCCCACAAAAGCAACCAGCGCAGAGGCAACGATGATAGCTGGCAAGGCAGGCAGAGAAAGAAACGTGGCTGGAACACCGACCAGCGAAACAACGTTGAAATAGTAGGCTACAAGTGGCCAGACTGCGATAATAGCCGCTATGGTCACCGCAAAGCTATCCGCAAAAACATTACCGATAGCTATAGCTTTATCCCTGTATTCAAATACCTTAGCAACGCCTTTCCTCCCCCAACTCTTAAGATAAGGATAGAACAAAATAAGCCCGAGCATTGCCGTGAAGCTAAGTTGGAAGGAGATGCTCCATAGAATTTGAGGCTGAATGCCCACCATCACGGCGGCAACAAAAGCCAGCGCAGTAATAGCACTTCGCTGCCTTCCCAAATATTCAGCCAACAAGAATAAGCTACCCATCATGGTAGCGCGAATTACCGGCGGATGCATTCCAGTAAGCAAGGCATAGATCCAGATAGCAATAAGGGTAAGCCAGATGTATATGGAGCGCTGTCTTCCAAAAACCAAAGTTAGAAAGCTGAGGAGAATGCCAATGATGATGCTGATATGCAAGCCAGAGATAGCTAATATGTGGGCAGTCCCTGACCTTGAGAAAGCTTGTGTCACAGAATAAGGTATGTTGCTCCTTATGCCAAGCAAGATACCCTGAGCTAACGAGCCTTGTGGCTCAGGTAGAGCCTTAGTCAGAGAATCAGAAAGCCTACCCCTGAAAGAATAAAGCCATTGCAAAGGTTCAAAACCTCTGCCTTCCTCCAGAATCTCTATCTTGGGGTAATAACAGATAGAGTAAATCCCCTGATGTTCCAGATAGCTTTTGTAGTCAAAATCTTCAAATGTGGGTGGTGTCTCTAATTCTCCGGTCACCCCGAGTATATCCCCATAATGATACTCAGGATATCTTGATACACGCACCAGGACAGCACCCGAGACCTCCTTCCCTTCACCCTCCATGCTTATTTCCTTGGTTGAAATGGTTAACAGACAATATCTATCTCTAACATCGGGCTCCTCTGCCACCATCCCCTGGATTTCTACTATCCCTTGCTCATTGTAGAAGCAAATAAAATGTTCATCTACTCGAGGTAAGCTTGATGGAAAATAGAGGATACCTCCAGTTAAGGCGAAAAGGCACAATCCTATCACTATTAAGTTCTGTCTTCTATTGGGGGAAAAAGGGATAAACAAAAACGGGAAAATACCGAGTAGGGTAATTATCAATGGCAGGCTAAGTTGTGAGCCTATAAGAATACCCGCTACCCAGGCACAGCTAATATAAAGCAGCCACATCAAAAAGTTTTGCTATCTGATACGGTGATATTGTCCTTTATCTTGTCAAATGTCCCCTGCCCGATGCCTTTGACCTGAAGCAAATCTTCAACCCGCTTGAACTCACCATTCTCACTGCGGTATTTCACGATATCCTCGGCTCTAGTTTTACCTATCCCCGTCAGGGCTTCAAGAAGCCACGATTCCGCCCGGTTGATGTCTACCCTCTGTGGAGATTGTCCTTCCCCTTCTTCAGGAATATAGATAGCGATATGGTTAAGGTCAGCATCAGGTTCAAGGCCAACATCCGAAAGAACGGCCTGTATTGTCTCGCCTTCCATGAGGGAATAGATACCGGGGTTAATGACCGCACCACCAATATAAACTTCGCCACCCTGCTGCGGAAGCGCAGATTGCGATAACACCAGCTCGATAGGCTGGATTTTATTGCGATTGGTCAGCAGCATAACACCGCCGCTCACCAAAGCAATAATCAAGAAAACTGTGATAAAGATGTAAAATCTATCTGCCTGGTTCATCTCAGCTAATCTCCTTTCCTGGACATTGTTTTAGCGACCTCATCTTTCGTCATTCTGAGCCATAGGCGAAGAATCCTTCGCATGGCTCAGGACGGCGTCTAGAGATTCTTCATTTCGCTTTCCCTTCACTTTGTTCAGGGCTTCGGCTCACCCATTCAGAATGACAACCTTGCATTTCAATGGTAAGATTTTCATATGGCGAAAAATTCAGGAATATCAATCGTCAATCGCAAAGCTTATCACGACTACCATATCGAGGAAAGAGTTGAGGCAGGCATTGTGCTTAAGGGCTCCGAAATCAAGTCAATAAGGGCGGGGAAGGTAAGTCTGCAGGATGCCTATGCCAAACCGGAAAATGGAGAAGTTTGGCTATTTAACAGCCACATCGCTTCGTATGATGCTGCTAGCTACAACACACATCAGCCAACCCGTCCCCGCAAGCTTTTGCTCCACAAAAAAGAGGTCGGCAGACTCACAGGGAGGGTGATGCAGCGAGGTTTGACTTTAGTTCCTCTTAAGCTGTATATTAAACATGGGATTGCCAAGATCGAGTTGGGTGTGGGTAAGGGAAAGAAGATTTACGATAAGCGCGAAACCATTATGCGCCGTGATACAGAGAGAGAAATAGAGCGTGCGTTAAAAATCAAAGGGAGGTGGTAAAAAGGCAGTTTGACCAGGGTAGCGGGGGCGCGCGGGTTCGACATAGGAAGGCCTACAGAATCGCAAGCTGAGGTGCCATTAACCTCACAAAACAAATGGCAAAAAATAAATGCCGAACCTATTGCAGCTTAATTAAAGCTACACATCCACCTCAACCTCTCCTCGAAGGTTGGGACTGGGTGTCAAAAAGTCGAGGTGCTCCAATCCTAACGTCGATACGGATTGGATAAGAAAAATCGACTGGCTTGACTGGATTCGGTCAGCAGATGAAAGTTGAGCGAGACAAGTGGAGCTGACTAAGCTTGTAGGATATTCTGGCAACCTTTCTATGGACGGGGAGTTCGACCCTCCCCCGCCTCCACCAGGTAATTTAGAGGCGCTAGCTTTACACAGCTAGCGCTTTTTGTATTCGGATGAGGGTTTGGTGATGATATAGAACGACTTCGAAGCGGTCTCCCCGTCTATTTGCCAATGTTACGATCTTCCAAGATTGGAAGTGTCTAAGCTCTCGGTCCAAACTCAGAATAATGAAGGTTGCCAGTTAATAGAGCAGCGGTTTCCTAACAGCCAGTCCTCAATCGTGCGAAGCCGTCAAACGCTCTCCAGCGGACATGGTTAGGTGTGGTCAGCCGTCATAGGGTGTGGTCGCACACGGACGTCAAGAGAACGACAAAGTCAAGAGAGGGGAAGCATCGAGCCTCCCCTCCCTTTTTGCCTCAGATTTGTGCCACTTGCAGTCCCAAACGATTCAATGCCAAAATAACGTTTAGCATTTCAGCTTCAGGTTGAGCGTTATGTAGATACTATTGACGTCGCTTATCGCAGAGATTAACTTAATTCAATGATGAAGATGGAGGCATAAATAAATTATGAGTAGATTGAGCCCTGATTCACTATTTCACTTTACGCCTTCTTTTGCCAATCTTCTAGGAATACTCGAAAATACATTTTACCCCAGATATTGTTACGAAAAATTTGATTTGATAGACGACGCTGCGCAGTCATTTATTAAGGATGCAATCCCAATGGTTTGCTTCTGTGACGTTCCATTATCTCAATTGATGAGTCATATTCAAACATATGGTAGATATGGGCTAGGAATGTCTAAAGAATGGGGAATAAGAGAGGGGCTTAATCCAGTTATTTACTTTAATAGAAATTCACATCTGGCAAAAAGAATAAGCGTGATAACAAATGACCTTATATGGAGAAATGATCCAACTGCAACAGCATTTAAAGAAACTATGCTGTATATGAAACCGTATGAGGGCACTTTATATCGAGGTGGGCGTTCTTTCAAGGAGAATGTAAGGTTCTATGATGAACATGAGTGGCGCTACATGCCAGATAGAAGCATCATGATTACAAACAACATAGAAACATCTATACAAGCACATATATATCGAAACCCGGAAGAGCTAGCGGATGCGAATCGTAAACTTGAAACGGGTGAAACTAAACTATCCTTTAATGCAAATGATATCAAGTATGTAATTATTAACAACGAAGACCAAATCAATAAAATGGTAGAGGCATTAAGACGTATTAAAGGTAGTAGATATGATAGTGATACTATAGATCGACTAACGTCTCGTATTATTACTGTTAAACAAATTCAAAATGATTTCTAAGAGTGGATAATCGTACCGCAATGCAAAAATATTACTCCAAATTGATGCTTCTTGAAAACGACCAGGAAGAAGGTCTCTTTTGTAAGGGCAGAGGATGGAGTATTGTCTTTGAGGCTAGACAAGGGGATTTTTCCACTGGCTGAACCGACTCCTAGGGACGTTAGGCTAATAAGGCAGCCTAATTCCACCCTCTGGTCTTTCAAGTCTATTATTCCATCTTGCTTATTTGATAGTCACAAACTAGATTTACCGCTTTTAAACCCTTATTAATACAGGGCACTTTATATTATTATGATATGCTTTCATATATATGTTGATTGATTATTTTTAGTAGGTTTTCATCTTTATGAATAATTTTTGTTTTATTATTGATGTTCTTGATATTGATTTTAAACTTCCCATAGAGATAATACCAAACCATTGGTTCCGAAAAGCCACTAGTAAACAAATCAAGATTATAAAAAAACAGCTAGAACGACTTAATGTTCCAAATTATCCTTATGAGTCCAACATTATTCAAGAAAAGAAAACTAATGCTGGTACTTCACGGAGTTATGAACCCATTAAATCTCAAAAGGATTTCAAGTATTATGTTATATCCTTTGAGGGCACTAATGAACACATTCATGGATTGGAACATGCCGCTAATCTAATCGAACATGATATAAACATAGGCATTCAATTTCTATACATCAAATCTGGTGTCAACAGTATAAGTTATAACCCATACATTTTATCTAATTTATTCCGTGATGGGATTGCGAGCAGAATAGAGGCGATATCACTAACGCTTCAAGAATTATCTGAAATATCGAATAATTATAAACTCATAGATAATTTGGATACTAATCGCTACCCAAACATTGCAAAGGCTGTAAATGACTTTCACCAAACGAAAATGATACCCGAAATAACTAAGCTAAAAGCTTTATCATACTTCGCAATAATAGAATCCCTTCTTACGCATAAACCTAAGCCTACTGATACAATTGATTCTATTAATCGCCAGATAAAAACTAAAATGTTCTTACTTAACAAGCGATTTCAGAGAAAAATAAACTACCCTTCTTACTTTGGTCAAACGCCTCATGAAAAAGTTTGGAACACACTCTATGATTACAGAAGCTCCATCGCACATGGTGCGAATATCAATTTCAACAGCACATTTAGGATACTTATTAGTAACGCTAATGTTCAGAATTTCCTCCAAGATAATTTGAAACTTTTGATTCACTACTCTTTAAATGAGCCCGATTTTCTCACTGACCTTAAGAATTGTTGAGAGACTATAATTAATTATTGTCGTTTATCTTGGCTTTTCCAACGTCCTGTTAGTAGGGTAGGACGTTGTTTTGGCAGTCGGTAAAACCACCGGCAGGGCATTGAGGAAGCTAACCAATCAGCCATCAATTCCTAGGTATATATAACCAAAGCGAGGAGAGTGGTCGTGGAGCCACTCTCCTCGTTTACCTTGCTATGCCCCCACTATGCGTGTTCAGTAAGCAGAACCAGAGGTTTGTTCGCTGCTAGCTGCTGCCCTAATATATTTATTCTTGGTCTTTTTGCTTACGTTCCCTTCCTTATATTGACTGCCAGAGGAACATGTAATAAACTCAGCGTACCGCCTAGCGGAAGATAGCAACCTTTACTATGAGTAGTAAATCACCCAAGGATTTAAAATCATACAAAACTGCTGCTACACTTTTTTCAATTAGCGGGCTTCTCTTCATTATAGTAGGTGTAGTTGGCGGTAAAATAGAAATCTTTCTGCCAATTGGAATTGCGTTAGTCATAATTAGCATTGTTATTTGGCAACATAGTAAAAAGCTTACATACAATGAACGCAAGGACTCTTCCAAATAGCTATACTATTAACCTAGTGTCTTGATATACTAAGAATATAGAAACACCACCACCAAAGCCCCCCGCTCTTTAAGTCTATTCAAAATCAATTTCGGGACGATGGAGCCCGACCCTCCCCCGTCTCCACCAACCAGTAGTAACAATGCTAGTGTTGTACCGCTAGCGTTTTTTCATTTTAAGACTATCGAAGTTGGAGGAACCCCCGATCTCCCCGTCCATTTTAGGAGAATTTTATAAGGCTTTTGCGCTAATGATTAAAAATACAATTATGCGCAATTAAGTAACAATATACTAGATTGTTACCTTCGAACAAACATCGGGATGTTTGATTGTCTTGTACTATGACCAAACTTCGCGAAATGAGCCCGTAAGCATTCTGCCAGCGACTACAATTTAAAGGTTTGTTAACCACTTATTTTGGGGTGACTCCTCAAATTCGTGATTATCTGGATGATAAAAAGACCGAGCATGACGAGCCCCCATAGTAAAGAGGATTTCCACGGCATTACCACAAATCCGTAGTTCATCGCATAGTACAAAGCCAAATAAGGTAGTACCCATTTCCAATTTTGCTTCCAGTTCTCCCGAAAATTGATTTTCAAAACGTAATCAAACAGCCACTCTAGAGCTAAAAATGCCAAGAAAATCCCCAAGAAGATACTATATTGTACCCCTTTCTGCTCCTGGAAGACCAAGAAAATGCCATAAACGGCTGGAATCGCCAAGAGCAAATACACCCGCCCGATTCGCTGCAAGAGGTCTAATCTATTCTTTCGAATGAGAAAGATGAAAATCAAGAAGACACTATTCACAAGTCCAAGGACAAAGAAGAATGGTTCCAACATAGTAAGTTACTTCCTTCAATGGCTAGACCTCAACAAAAGACTGTGGTCTAGGCATCGGTTATTATACTTGACGACCACAGTGAATCTCAAGGTTGTGGCTGAATGAACATCGGGATGTCTGCATGGACTTAGCTGTGAGAAGATCGTCTTCTTACTTGAAATAGATGTCACAAAATGAGTTTTTGTTGAACAATGAGGCAAGATAGTCATAATGCAGCGCTGAATTGGTTCCAAAGATTGACAAAACCTATTTGAAAACTACTGCCAAGGCCCCCTTTGACGCAGAATCTCTAGGATTTTTACGATGCATTTGCGGGTTTTTGGGGCTGACAGAGTTGGGGACTCCCCATTTATAATCCAACCCCCGCTACCAAGCGAATTTAAACGCACAGATTTATAGACCTGTGTGTCATGGTCTCACTAACCTGAGCCATAGAATGTATTCAGTTCGGACTTAAATGTGGTACGTGGTATTATGCTTCAAAATGGCACAGGAAACATGATGAACAGAAGAATCTTTGAGTCGATACTGTCAGAAGCCCAGCATTTTTTTAACGCTGTTGGCACTTCCACAACAGAAGATGGAAATTGGCTTATACTGGGGCTTACTACATCGAAAGATAGAGACCTCGATGAATTCATAAGGCGTGAAGATGGAAGTGTCAATTTTGTAGCCGCCGGCTTTGAGAAACACATTAGACCGCGTCTAGAACAACTGGTTGAGTTTATACGGCAACTAGGGGTTGAGGCAGAGGTGTTCGGTAACTGCGGCTACCCAAGAGGGCATGAATTGAATATCAAACAGCAAGCCGTGGCCGCCGGTTTGGGCTCTTGGGGAAGGAATTCTCTTTTATTGCATCCAGAATTCGGCCCAGACCTGCGCTTTGCGGTGATAAAGCTGCAAAACACCAAACTTCCCTCAACCGGACCAGACGAGGTGATTTATGAACTCAGCCCTTTTTGCGCCTCATGCCATGCGTGTGAACAAGCCTGTCCAATAAACATCATACAAGACGGACGAGTAACGGATGTGAAAGCTTGCCTTGCCGCCCTGGAGAATATGAAGGGTGATGAGACCCTATCCTGGTGCCGAAACTGTATTGACGTTTGCCCCGTGGGTAAAGACGTTCACTAACCAATAATAAAACAAAGTCTAATCACTCATCGCTTAGGTGTAGCTTCGCCCCCCATCCCCTTCCGAACCCAACCCCTAATACCGGGAAAACAAGAGGGTAAAGAAATATATGTACGGCAGACCCTATCTAAACACCACCACCAAGGCTCGCCGCTCTTTGAGCCTATTCAAAATCAATTTCAGGACGATGGAGTCTGAGACTCCCCCACCTCCACCAGGAATCTAGAAACGCTAGTGTTCTACAACTGGCGCTTTTTGTATTCGGATAAGGGTTTGGTGATGATATAGAACGACTTCAAAGTAGTCGCCCCTTCCATTTGGGGTGATTTTGATATTAACATTGCTGAGACCACTTAATACTGCTCACTAAGATTACATTGATTTTTCCCCGAATTGCTTCTACAATTCTCTTGATTTGGCTCATCGATGATAATCGCCCACTAGTGGACAGGTTTCATTGATCAAGGCCAGCAGAGCAGCACCGCTAAAGCCCGTTGCTCGCTAAGGTTATGGAAAACAGGAGGTAGTAACGAAGGAAGTTGTTATAGTCAGCGGAGCAAGGACACCAATCGGTACCTTCGGTGGCACCTTAAGAGATATCCCTGTTGTTAATCTAGGCCGCCTGGTGATTACCGAAGCGCTTGAACGCGCCGGATTAAGACCAAAAACCAGCAGGAAGCTTCTAAGCTACGGACCTTCCGCCTTTAAAGGCGAAGAGGCTTCTGAGTTAGAGGCAAAATACCAGGATTGGGATTCCTCTTTACAGGAAATTCAAGTTGACGAAGTAATCATGGGGAATGTCCTTCAAGGAGGACAGGGGCAGAACACCGCCCGTCAGGCTGCTATCTATGCAGGCATCCCTAAAGAAACACCCTCTTATACGGTAAATAAAGTCTGCGCCTCAGGCTTGAAAGCCATTACGTTGGGAGCTGAGGCGATAATGCTTGGCGAAGCAGACGTTGTGGTTGCCGGAGGAATGGAGAACATGAGTCACTGTCCCTATATCCTTCCCAAAGCTCGTTGGGGCTACAGGATGAGCATCAACGCCAGAGCAGACATTATAGACCTCATGGTGCTTGATGGACTGTGGGAGACATTCTACGGCTATCATATCGGTAATACCGCAGAAAACATCGCGGCCAAATACAATATAAGCCGGACTCAGCAAGATGAAGTGGGATTCCTTAGCCATCAGCGAGCCAAAACAGCTATAAGAGAAGGAATTTTCAAACAAGAAATCGCTCCTGTGCCTGTTCCACAGAGAAAAGGAGGACCACCAATCCACTTCGACACCGATGAACGTCCTATGGACACAAGCCTTGAAAGAATGGCTTTCCTGCCTCCGGTGTTTCATAGAAGTGGAACGGTTACCGCAGGTAATTCCTCAGGCATAAATGATGCCGCAGCGGCGGTAGTGCTTATGTCAAGTAGTAAAGCTAAATCATCAGGACTCAAGCCCTGGGTAACTATCAGAGCTTACGCGTCCGGGGCTGTAGATCCAGCCTATATGGGACTTGGAGCCGGGACAGCAATAAAAAAAGCCCTCAAAAAAGCAAGGCTTACCATTAGCGATATGGACCTCATCGAACTTAACGAAGTCTTCGCTGCCCAGATTATCGCCTGTATGAGAGAGCTTGATACAAGCTGGGATATCACCAATCCCCATGGAGGCGGTATCGCCTTAGGACATCCCCTTGGCGCAACAGGAGCAAGATTAGTGGTTACCGCTATGCACGATATGAAGCGAAGAAACTTGCATTACGGGCTCGTGGCTATACCTGTCGGTGGAGGACAGGGGATGGCAGCGATACTGGAGAGGACAACATAATCATTTGCCCTTCTTACAATAGTCAAGGCACCAAATAGCATTGGGACGCTCAGGACGATTACAAGCACCCCGCCAGTTCCACATGCAACTATCACATAGGATAATATTCTTGCCCAACGCCTTTTTAATTCTAACTTTGACTCGGTACGCCCAGTTTGGTCCCTCGGTGCCCATAGTGGAATTGAGATTCCTCACATCTCTTTGGACAAAGTGGCTAAGAATTCAGCGTTATTCCTCGTCTTAGATATCCTGGTCAACAACCTCTCTGTAGCTTCACTGGGGTTAGGAGAATCGTCAGCTAGCATCGAAACTACACGCCTGAGCAGCCATATTTGCTTTACAGTATCTTCATCCAGAAGGAGCTCTTCTCGCCTCGTTCCACTGGGAATTATGTTTATCGCCGGGAAAATCCTCTTCTCTGCCAATTTTCTATCTAAATGAAGCTCCATATTCCCTGTTCCTTTAAACTCCTCATATATGAGCTCATCCATACGACTGCCGGTATCCACCAGGCAGGTAGCAATAATTGTTAAGCTACCCCCTTCCTGAGTATTGCGGGCAGTACCGAAGAACCGCTTCGGAGGATACAAAGCCCCTGAGTCAATACCACCAGACAAAGTGCGCCCGCTGACAGGCATCGCCAAATTGTAAGCTCTAGTAAGACGAGTAATGCCATCAAGGAGAATAACCACATCCTTGTTCAGTTCCGCTAATCTTTTCGCCCTCTCCAATGCCAACTCAGCCACACGAGTCTGATTCTCCACTGGCTCATCAAAGGTGGCAGCAATAACCTCAGCTTCCACTGACCTCTTCATATCAGTTACTTCCTCAGGCCTTTCTCCAATCAGGCAAACCATAAGGTGAATATCATTGTAATTGGCAATAATAGCGTTGGCAATCTTCTTCAAGAGCACTGTTTTACCCGCTTTAGGAGGTGAGACTATCAGGCCTCTCTGCCCCCTACCTATGGGAGCCACCAGATTAACCAACCGGGTAGACAGTTCAGCTTGGGTCGTTTCTAAGTTAATCAACTTGTTGGGGAAGGTGGGCGTCAAAGAGCCAAAAGTGGCACGCTCCCTGACTATTTCAGGGTCAAGCCCATTGACACTTTCCACACGAAGTAACCCATAATATTTTTCGCTATCCTTAGGCGCTCTAGCTTCCCCACAAATATAATCGCCGTTCTTCAAGTTGAACCGGCGAACTTGAGAATTAGATACATAGATGTCGTTAGCACCACGCAAAAAACTATCTTGCCGTAAGAACCCATAACCCTCATTCATAATCTCCAATACGCCGCTGACAAACAAATTACCTTGCTGCGTTGCCTGAGATTGCAGGATATGCCGAATAAGTTCCGCTTTTTTCAGCGAAGAATATCCAGTAATGCCACCTTCCTTGGCCATCGCCTCCAATTCGTCACGAGTTTTATCCTCAAGTTCAGTCATGCTTACCATAGCAACCTCCTCAATCCTTCATCACCTTTGACCAGTCATCCATGAATCGCTTAACTCCAATGTCAGTCAAAGGATGCTGTATCATCTGGAGCAGCACCCTGTAGGGCACGGTAGCAATATGCGCACCGGCTTTCGCCGCCACCAGACAATGCTGCGGATGTCTAATGCTCGCTGCTATCACCTGAGCGGGGAGTTGATAGAAACGTAAGAATTTAACAATATCCTCCACTACCTTCATGCCATCCTCACCAATATCATCAAGCCTGCCTACGAAAGGGCTCACAAAGCTAGCTCCTGCAGCCACCCCCAATAGAGCCTGATTTAAAGAAAAACATAAGGTGAAGTTCACCTTAATGCCTTCTTTAGATAACACCGAAGTAGCTTCCACTCCTTCAAGGTTAGCCGGTATTTTCACTACGATATTCTCTGCCCACTTAGCTACTCCTCTAGCCTCATCAATCATCCCAGAAGCATCCTGGCTTAACACCTCGGTAGATACCGGTCCAGGAACGACAGAGCATATTTCTTTAACCAACTTTTGATAATCAACCTTCCCCTCCCTGGATATTAAGCTAGGATTGGTAGTCACCCCGCTGACCACTCCCAGTCTCACCCCGTGGCGAATGTGCTCTATATTGGCGGTATCCAAGAATAATCTCATCGTCTAATTCGAAGGCAAGGTTATTTGAGCGCCCTCAACAAGCGTCTCCTTAGCTGCCCTGATAAAGTCCACAAAAAGTGGATGAGGACTGTCAGGGCGGGATTTAAATTCAGGATGGAACTGACAAGCGACCATCCAGGGGTGGTTCTTCAGTTCCACGATTTCCACCAATTTCCCGTCCGGTGAAAGTCCACTAAGTATAAGCCCCGCTTCCTCCAACAGCTGGCGAAAGCGATTATTAAACTCAAAACGATGGCGATGTCTCTCATAAGCTATCTCACTATTATAAGCCTGAGCTGCCTTTGTACCGGGCACCAAGCAGCAGGGATAAGTTCCCAAACGCATTGTTCCCCCCTTCTCAGTAATATCACGCTGCTCAGGGAGCAAATCAATCACAGGGTAAGAGGTATCAGTATCAAACTCTGTAGAGTTGGCTTGCGTATTATGAAACACATGGCGGGCAAATTCAATAACCATAACCTGCATGCCAAGGCACAAGCCTAGGTAAGGAATTCCCTTCTCCCTGGCAAACTTAGCTGTCTCTATCATGCCTTCGATACCTCTATAACCAAAACCACCAGGCACCACTATTCCTTGAATTTGCCTCAGCTTATCATCGCTGCCATCATCCAATCCCTCCGAGCTAAGCCATTCTATCTTCACATCCAAATTGTGCGCTAAAGCTGCATGACGTAATGCCTCCCGCACCGAGTAATAGGCATCATGAAGCTCAACATACTTCCCCACTAGACCAATGACCACCGGGTCCTTAGGAGCTTTCAACCTGGCGACCATTCCACTCCAATCATCCAAACTAGCCTCCTTAGCCTCCAGTCCCAAACGATTGACAATAAAGTTCCCCAACCCATATTCCTCCAGCATCAAGGGCACTTCATAAATAGTCTCACTGGTAACCAAGGGGATAACTGCTTCTTTTGGCACATCGCAGAAAAGCGATATCTTATCCTTTATCTCTTCCGATATCTCCCTATCACTGCGACACAGGATAACATCGGGCTGAATACCAATCCTCCGTAGTTCATTGACACTATGTTGTGTAGGCTTGGTCTTTAACTCGTCCGTAGCAGCAATGTAAGGTAGAAAAGTAACATGTACATACAACACATTATCTCTTCCCTCTTCCCTCCTCATCTGGCGAATGGCTTCAAGAAACGGCTGTCCTTCAATATCACCAACCGTGCCACCAACTTCAACTATGACTACATCGGCATTAGATATTTCAGCTACTTGCCTGATACGCCTTTTTATTTCGTTTGTTACATGAGGTACTATTTGAATAGTGCCACCCAAAAAATCACCTCTCCTTTCATTGGTGATAATTGTGGAGTATATTTCACCCGAGGTAACGTTTGAGGCTTGGGTTAACTCCACGCCGATAAATCTTTCATAATGCCCCAAATCTAAATCAGTTTCAGCTCCATCCTGAGTAACAAACACCTCACCATGTTGATATGGAGACATCGTCCCCGGGTCAACATTCAGATAAGGGTCAAGCTTTTGTGCCAAAACGGAAATTGAGCGACTTTTCAATACCTTACCAATGGAAGCTACCGATATCCCCTTACCAACAGAACTAATTACACCACCGGTAACAAAGATATACTTAGCCACTATTTATAATGAACCTAGTTAAATAAAGAAACAATGTGCTGTCCTACAGCTATGAGACAAGTTGACTCTTGTTTATTATAAGAAGTGCATAACAAGTTTGTCAAGAAATGCGGTCTATATCAAGTTCCTTAAGAACGGTTTAAGAAAGTGGTGAGCTAGCGATAACACCACAACACGTGTTGCCACCCCGATCATAGCATCCCGTGTAAAACCCATAATGGCAACACCCA
>Ga0315543_1001467_pt1 | contig 25361 bp, 14 predicted proteins | sample SalMarSW160210MG_2_FD_203098 | JGI IMG/M metagenome (GOLD analysis project Ga0315543, IMG submission 203098) | Salt marsh sediment microbial communities from the Plum Island Ecosystem LTER, Massachusetts, United States - Salt Marsh Sediment SW1601-210 ... | reverse complement strand
CAGGCAGCCGGAAGAAATTCATGTCGCTTTTGACGGCGAAGAGATGACTTGGGTGAAAACCATAAAAGCATAAAGATGAATGACTTAAAAATATATTTGACATAAAACACGCTTTCAGAGATGACAAGGTTAAGCGAAAAATTCAATCGTAATGCATATTAGTTCCCATTTCGATTGATCTTAATGTCCGCCGTAAATCTACGGTTTTCAGCCCGTAGATGAAGTTATCCGCCAAAGGCGGACAAGCAAAGCCTGTTGCGGCAAATGCCACGGGTTTGAACCTGTGGAAATTTACTGTTAAATGTCTTATCAATAATACCTAAGTTACTTAGGTATTATTTATTCCCTATGGTTCTTTATGGCTCCACACTAACCCGCGGCGAAAGTCCGCCTGTGATGGATTTAATGCTGGGTATGCGATATAAGTGCTCAACGCTTGTGAATCTTGAAGACCTTCGGTTGGACTTAGAGCATGCCCTGAACACAGTTAAGGGATTGACTGTGAATCGTTATGTGTACCTCGAAAGAATATAAAAATCAGAATAAACGGTAGAACAGGAAAAAGACAAGCACCGGATTCTGGCGTCGCTATCTGCTTTGGGCTGCCGATTTACCGGCGAGGGCGGCGGTGGCAAAGGCAATGTGGAGGTTGTAGCCGCCGCATGGACCATCGACATCGATGACTTCGCCGGCAAAAAATAAGCCAGGACAAATCTTAGATTCCATCGTCTTAGGCTCTAACTCAGCGACAGTCACGCCGCCAAGTGTGACCATCGCTTCGGCGATGGGTCTTGTGCCAATGATCGAAAGCGGCAGGGCCTTTAACATGTGCAATATTTTTAGCCGCGTATCTTTTGTTAGTTGGTTGGCGGGCAGGTCCATATCCACACCAGCCTGGCCGCACAAAATACAGGCTAGTCTTCGAGGTACAAATCCGGCCAAGATATTCGTAATAGTTTTATTCGGATGAACTTGGATTTGGTTGAGGAGCTTCTTTTGCAATTTAGCCTCGGTGTTTTCTGGAAGCGTGTCGATTAAAATCTGGATGGGCTTTTTCTTATTCGGCAGATAATCCGTCAGGAGCCGGCTCAAATCGAGAACTGCGGGGCCGCCGATACCATCATCGGTAAAAAGCATTGGGCCGGTTGCAGCGGTTTTCCTGCCGGCTATGGTAGTGGATATTTTCACATCCTGAAGCAGTGTACCTGCCAAGTCGCTGGGCCACTTCTCAGTGGTTATAAGTGGAATGATGGCTGGTTTGGGTGGAATTATCGTATGGCCGAGATGACGTGCGAATCTGTACCCGTCTCCTGTCGAGCCTGTCTGTGGATAGCTGATACCTCCGGTTGCGATGATGACCTTGTCGGCGCGCATGGTGTCCTTAAAGGTCCGGATGGTGAATCCTTGGGAATCTCGACGAATGTCCTTGACCGGATTGCCGAATTCGAAATGAACACCAAGTTCTCTGGTCTGGGTCAGAAGAAGGTCTCTAACATCGCTTGCCCGGTCGCTCACTGGGAAGACGCAGCCTGTTGGTTCGACCTTACTTTGCAGGCCTCTGTCGCTAAAAAACCGGCGGAGCCATTGCGAAGGATATTTGTGCAGGCAATAGCGCAGAAATCTGCCTTTTCGCCCCAGGGCACGGAACATTTGGTCGGGCGTCGCCTGGTGAGTGAAATTGCATCTGCCTGAGCCAGTTAGAAGGAGCTTTCGGCCGGCTACTGTATTGGTCTCGACCAGCATGGTCTCGGCTTCGGCTAACGCGCTGTGTATCGCCGCCATCAGACCCGCCGGACCTGCGCCGATTATACAAACTCTGATACTCATAATAACAAAGCGAATTTGTACGACTTTTTTAACCTTGCTCGAATAAGACCGAGCGGTTCGATAAGCCGGCTGCAAAGTAAAACCGACAATTCTTGTAATGAACCAGCTTTTGAATATAATGAAGAGCCTGAACTGTCAACAGGGTCTATGAGGAATATTATATGGCAAAAATTGCGAAACTCGATGACATCGTCTCGCTCTGCAAGCGAAGAGGTTTCATTTTTCAGTCCAGCGAAATATATGGCGGATTGGCGAGCTGTTACGATTATGGGCCGCTCGGCGTGGAATTGAAAAACAACGTCAAAAAAGCCTGGTGGAAAAGCGTCGTTCAGATGCGAGATGACGTGGTGGGCCTCGATTGCAGTATTCTTATGCACCCGCTGGTCTGGAAGGCCTCCGGCCACGCAGACAAATTCGCCGATCTGATTGCTGAGTGCAAAAAGTGCAATACACGAACGCGCATAGACCACCTCAAAGAAAAGCTTGTCCCGAGCGCAGTCGAGGGGGACGCCGAGCAGGCAGAGCAACACACCGAGCACGTTTCAATCGATACTGCCCAGGCCAAGCTGCATGATTTGAGCAATAAAATATGTCCCAATTGCGGAATGGTTGGCCAGTTTACCGAGCCGATGCCGTTTAAGCTGATGTTCGAGACGCAGATGGGCGCTAACATTGACGACTCAATGACGATGTACCTTCGGCCGGAGACTGCTCAGGGAATATTTGCCAATTTCAGAAATGTGCTCGATACAACGCGTGTCAAAATTCCATTCGGAATTGCGCAGATTGGAAAGAGCTTCCGTAACGAAGTGACGACCAAAGCCTTTATCTTCCGCACGCGCGAATTCGAGCAGGCAGAGCTTGAGTTTTTCTGCAAGCCCGGCACCGATGAAGAGTGGTACGAACACTGGAAGCAGCAGCGATTCGACTGGTACATCAAGCTGGGCATCAAAAAAGAAAATCTGCGTTTCCGCGAACACGATGCGGACGAGCTGGCACATTACGCCAAGGCTTGTGTTGATGTCGAATACAGCTTTCCCTTCGGCAGCGGCGACTGGCAGGAGCTTGAGGGCATCGCAAACCGTACCGATTTTGACCTTCGGCAACACCAGCGCGGAATCAGAACACTCAATAAATGGTTCGAAAACGACCGCGACTTGAGCAGGATTCAGCTTGCTGATGAAGCAAAGGATTACCAGGCGGGTCCTCTTTCATATTTCGACGACGTGCAGAAGCATCGCTACATTCCTTATGTGATTGAGCCAAGTGCCGGCATCGATAGAAGCGCCCTCGCATTTCTGGTCGATGCTTATGATGAAGAAGAGGTGCGAGGTGAAACGCGGAACCTATTGCGGTTTTCCGCTGCACTTGCGCCTATAAAGGTCGCGGTTTTTCCGCTGGTCAAACGCGAAGGTATGCCGGAGGTGGCTATAAATATCTACAACGACCTGAAAAAGTATTTCAATTGTTTCTACGATGAGAAAGGCGCGGTAGGCAGGCGTTATCGCAGACAGGATGAAGCGGGTACGCCGTACTGTGTCACCGTGGACGGCCAGACGCTGCAGGATAACACCGTAACCGTCCGCGAGCGCGACTCAATGGAACAGATAAGGATTTCAACTGGTCAGTTGCGCAACCACTTTCGGGAAAAGCTGGATATATAGCGAGCGTATAGCGTAGAGGCTTGAGAGCTAAGAAAAAAGCCCGGCGAGCAGGATTAACGTTCCTGTGTTGCAAACTATGGCGTAATCTGTTAAGATATAAGTTATGACACTGACAGTTCGGCACGATAGAGATCAAGAATCAATGGAGGCCAAGGCCCGCTGGTTCAGGTCTCTCTCCATGACCGACCGCATGGAGGTCTTCTGCAGTTTTACAGACCTGGCTTTATCGGTCAATCCCCACCTGCTCGTCCGGCGCCGGATCGATGGAAAGGATCGAACGAATGCTCAACCGATTGCAGGACGTGTTCAAGTCCTTTCAGCAACATGAGGTCAGGTACATGGTTATCGGCGGCATCGCCTCGGTACTTCACGGTGTCCCCAGATTTGCAGGTTAGATTTGGATTTCGGATTTCTTCCCCTCTTAATTCCCCAGGCCAAGAAGTTGTTTGTTGATATATGTTGCGTAATTATCGGTCATGCCCGTCACATGGTCAAGGAAAAGAATTATAACCCGATATAGGCTTTTCTCATTTAATATGTCCTCAGAATCTTGCTTAATAAATTTTAATAAGATCTTTGTCTTATAAGAGAGTTCTTCGCCTTTGACAATTTCACATGCAGTTTTTGTAGAGTTTTCAAGTAAAGTCTTCATTACACTATATGCACCAAGCTCTAATGGCACGTTTCGTTGGTTTCGATATATCTTCTCTTTAAAATTTTCTTTTTTATATAAAGCTTTAATCCCAAGGCAAAGGCTATTGCTGTTTGTTTTAGATAGAAGGCTACTTTCAAAATTGCCTTCTATGATTGTGTCGTAGTTTTTCTCAAATGCCTCAACGATTTCTTTAATCATAAGCCCTATCATATTGCCGCGTAATAATCTATTTTTGATACTCCACGAAACAGATTCATTATCAAGTAGCCTTTGTTGCTCTTTGCTTAAATCATCCTCCTTGAAATATTTTCTAAATTCTTGATCAAATTCATCTTGTGGAAGCAACTTTAGTTCCATCGCATCTTCAATATCCAAGACGCGATAGCATATATCATCGGCGGCTTCAACAAGGTAAGAGAGCGGGTGGCGTGCGTATTCCGCTTTTGACTCAGTTTTATCTCGTGTCTTCTCGATTAGATTCAGTTCTTTGGCTACTTCGCATAGACTATTGTATTCGGTTTTGAAACAACTAAATTTATAATCATCCTTATCTTTATTTTTCGCGAAATGAGAAGTCCAGGGATATTTCAGTAATGCACCAAGAGTTGGGTATGTCAGGCGCATACCTCCATTTTCTTCGGGGTATTCTTTATATGTGACAATACGAAAAGCCATGGCATTACCGTCGAATCTTTCAAGATCCCATCGCTCTTCTTCTTTTTCAAGTTGACTTTTCAAGTTGGCCTCTTGAAAATATTTCCGAATTGCATCCTCCGCTGCATGACCGAAGGGAGGATTACCAATATCATGAGCTAGACATGCAGCTTCAACGATTTCTCCAACTTTCGAAGGTGAGGATTTTTCAGGAAGCTCAATTTTCTTTTTCTCTTTGTTATCCTTCAGCCATTGTCCAACCATAACTCCCAAACTTCGGCCGACACTGGCAACCTCTAAGCTGTGTGATAGGCGTGTGTGAATATGGTCATTCTTGCTCAATAGATGAACCTGGGTTTTGCGACCCAATCGTCTAAAAGCACTTGAAAAAGTGATTTTATCTATATCTTTCTCGAATTGGCTTCTCCCGTTCTCATTTTCCTTGTTGGCTGGTTCTGATATACCGAATCTCTTTTCAACAAGCAATCTTTCCCATTTCATTTTCTCGCACATGTTCTTACCCCCAAAACACGATTTTTGCAGACTCGTAGGTTTGGCAATAAGCGTAAAAGTTAAAGAGGTTGAATCCGCATTTACATGAATTCTAATCGGCTATTGTTGATGGCAACTTGATCAATACGTGAGTCTGTTGGGGTCTGATATTTAAGGTATATTAGGAACGGTTGCTTGGAAAAATCGCTATTTCCTTCAAATATTGTCGCTATTAGTCCTATATATGGTCTTTCCGTCTCGAAACGGTTCCGTATAACCTTCAAATATGCACTTTTCGGGAATCATTCTCATGTGTATAATCTGGAGCCAAAAAATATGGGCATTTGGCCAAAGTAATTGGAATACCGCGATAAATTGCGGAATACAACCCCCGGTGAAACCGGGGGCTAAATATAACATGTACTTAGCCCCACGTTTTACGTGGGGTTCAAGTTTCAAATAGTTCTATCGAGTGCAAGAAATGAAACAAAACACCATCGACAATTTAAGAAAATTCGAAGGCAAAGAAGTTACCCTCGCGGGCTGGCTGTATAACAGCCGGGCAAGCGGCAAGATTCAATTCATAATCGTCCGTGACGGCACTGGGCTTTGTCAGTGTGTAGTCGAAAAAGGCAATGTGCCTGATGAGCTTTTCGAGCAGATCAAACATCTCGGCCAGGAATCGTCGCTGACAGTAACAGGAACGGTTCGAGCTGATGAGCGAAGCGTTGGCGGATATGAATTAGCTGTAACCGCAGCGCAGATAATCGGCCCAGCTCAGGACTATCCAATTACGCCCAAGTCGCACGGCATTGATTTTCTACTTAAAAACCGTCACCTGCACCTTCGCTCGCAACGACAGTGGTGTATCGGTAAAATCCGCCACACGGTCGTCGATGCCATACGCAAATTCTTTAATGACAACGGCTTTATCCTGATTGATACGCCGATCTTCACCACCGCAGTCGGCGAAGACCAGCAGTCACTTTTTGAAGTTGATTATTTCGGAAGCCCGATGCATCTGACTCAAACGGGCCAATTGTATCTTGAATCGGCTGCGATGAGCTATGGCAGGGTTTATTGTTTCGGGCCAACTTTCCGAGCCGAAAAGAGCAAAACTCGCAGGCATCTGACCGAATTCTGGATGGTTGAGCCGGAGGTTGCTTTTACCGATTTGGACGGCCTGCTTGAGTTGGCGGAGAATTTCGTTTCGTTTATCGTAGCACAGGTCCTGGACAAAAATAGGAGTGAACTCGAAACTCTCGAAAGCGACATTTCAGCCCTTGAAGCGATCAAGCCGCCTTTCTATAGACTAACCTACACCGAAGCTGCGGAGATTTTAACCGGCCCAAAGACCCAGCACTTTTTAGCTGAGGAGCTAAAGCAGCTTCAAGAGCAAAAAAAGCAGATTGAACAGCGAATCACCGAGCTTGAGACCAAGCAAGCAGGTCAGATCAAGCAATGGCAAAAAGACCCCCGCCGCTTTGCTTCGCAAAGCGAAGCAGCGGGGGCTGCTGATCTGATAGAACTGCGAGGTGAGCTTGCTGAGGTCGATATAAAGATTGAAAATAATCCGAAGCACGCACAATTAGCCGCTGAGTTTCGGTGGGGAAAGGACCTTGGCGGCTCGGATGAGACCATCATTTCGCACATGCACGATAAGCCCATCTTTGTCACGCACTATCCGAAGCAGGCCAAAGCCTTCTATATGAAGATCGATAGAGAAAATGAAAAAGTCGTATTGAATTTCGACCTGCTGGCGCCGAAAGGCTTCGGCGAAATCATAGGCGGCTCCGTTAGAGAGGACGACTACGACCGGCTGGTAGAGCGAATCCGCGAGCATGACCTGAATCCTGAGACTTATGATTGGTACCTCGACCTGCGAAAGTATGGCTCGGTTCCGCATGGCGGCTTCGGCCTCGGCGTAGAGCGGACGGTTGCCTGGATAACCGGCGAACAACACATCCGGCAGTGTATCCCCTTCCCAAGAATGATGGACAAAGTGTATATATAGCGGATAGGAGGTGATCGTTTCACGACATCTGCATGGAAACCTGGACCACACAAAAGCTCCTAAATTGGGTCACCGAATACCTCGCCAATAAAGGCATTGATTCTCCCCGTTTGAGCGCTGAACTTCTGTTAAGTCACGTTCTGGGATTGAAACGCATCGAGTTGTACACAAAACATGACCAGGTCGTCGGCAAACAGCAATTGGATCAGTTGCACGACCTGGTCCAACGGGCTGGAAAACATGAGCCGGTCGCCTACTTGGTGGGTAAAACAGAATTTTATTCGCTGGAGCTGAATGTCACGCCTGTTTGTATGATTCCTCGGCCGGAAACAGAACTGCTCGTACAACGAGCAATCGAATTCTTACGAACACGAGTAGGTGGACAATTTGTTTGCGATTTATGTACAGGTTGTGGCTGTATTGCAGTGGCAATTGCCAAGAACTTCACCCATGCAAGGATAATTGCAACAGATATTTCCGATGCCGCTCTTGAAGTGGCCGCCAGGAATATTGAAAAGCACGGCCACGAAGACCGGATTCAAATATTGCAGGGCGATTTGTTTGAACCTATTATTCCCCAACTCGACATTGAAAAGTTCGATCTAATCGTTTGCAACCCACCCTATGTAAGCGTTGCTGAATACGAAGTGCTTGAAAGAAACATCCGAGACTACGAGCCAAAAATATCTTTATTCGCAGGCCGTGACGGTCTGGACATACATCGCAGAGTGATTGAAAAAGCAAGTGATTTTCTAAAACCTGACGGTGCATTAATGTTGGAGATAGGTTACGCACAAGGGCCGGCTGTTGAAGAACTGCTTGAACAAACCGGAGCTTTCGCTGGAACCAAAATCGAAAAAGACCTTCATAACAACGATCGCATAATAATCGCAATAAAGTAGCACTGATGCTATTTAAGTACCATTCTTTTTATAGTCTTGCAACTCCTGCCGCAAGAGATGAAATCAGCCATCGGGCCCATATTAGTCGCAGGTAACGTTCGATATATTTGATGAAATTTTCAGTAAAAATCATTGCTAACGCCCAGAATAGGGCCTTTTTATAGGTCGTTGTGGGAAGAAACTAAAAATTATGATGCCGATAACGTTTTACCATCGCTGTACTTGGGAAAAAGCAGAAGCTAAAATAACACTTTTCAGCAGCAATTTGTAAAAAAAATGTTGCAATTGCGAGGAGTTCAGGTGTAGTATAATCAAAATTATTATTGGCTGATTAAGGAGGAGATGCCATGAAAAAGTGCAAGGTTGCGACGTTTTTGTGTGTAGTTGTTTGTTTTTACAGTATCACAGGGGCGGCTCTGGTCGATACAAGTTCTCCCGAATTGTCAGGTAGTGGTGTTGTTTTCTCCGATCAGGATTCTGTGCTTGAGCAAACGATAATTACTGAAGCCCTGACAACATCCACTTTCGTTACGACAACCATTAATAACAGTGGCTTTGTGTGGACAGGTTACATGTTGTCGCTTGACCCAGCAGGGGATGCTACTTTTGTTGGGGGAACTGCCGGAAGCACAAAGTTCAAAACGGTGGAGTATCCAGACCCTTGGACGATCGAATTCAGAGCTCCAGAGCAGGTTCCACTTGGTGGTGTGGTGGCACTTCAGTATGATATCAGTATACCTGAAGGTGTGCCGTATTCTTTTGCGCTGACCCAGACACCGATACCTGAGCCGGCAACAATTATGCTTTTTGGCTTAATGGCCTTGATTGTGGCAACAGGAAGAAAAATAAGCTGACTAGCATCCGCATACTATCTCCTACGAGATTCAAGGGTCCGTATTTGGAATGTGATATTGTTCGCTTCGTTCGGAGTCATGCGTTTTGTAATGTGACTGTTATGCTGAACTGATCAATAAGATATGAGTGTCCTAATTTTATAACCGCTGAGTTTTTCCCTACCAGCTAATTTTCTAAGCTCGATAAGAAAGGCTATCCCGACAATTTGCCCACCTATTTTTTCAATGAGTTTGCACGCTGCTACCATGGTGCCACCTGTAGCAAGTAGATCGTCGACCATTAAGACCTTGGCCCCTTCTTTTACAGCATCCTTGTGAAGCTCCAATGTGTCGGTGCCATACTCTAGGTCGTAAGTGACACTTTCGGTTTTGAAAGGCAGTTTGCCTTTCTTTCGTATGGGGACGAAGCCGGCACTGAGTTTTTGTGCGACTGCTGCTCCGAAGATGAATCCTCTAGCCTCCACAGCGGCGACGTAATCGACGTTCACTTCTGCAAAGTCGGCGCATAAGGCATCCACTGAAGCGCGGAACGCCTTCGGGTCGGCTAATAAAGGCGTGATATCACGAAAAAGAATCCCCTTTTTGGGCCAATCGGGTATGTTGCGGATGAACTTTTCCAGATCAATCCTTTTGTCTATCATTTATTTACCTTCCATGGCACAGTTCTCAATCGGTCAGACTATATTGCGATTGCTGCATATTTTCACAATATTAGTCGAGCAAAGCAAGCTCTATTGGCTATTATTACTTTCTACTCTTCATTCATATACTCATATAGTTTAGTCAGGGCATCGCGTCGAATCTGGCGAATCCTTTCACGTGTCAGGCCCAATTTTCTGCCGATTTCCTTTAGCGTCATTGCGTTTCTTCCACCCAGACCATAATGCAACCGCAGAATCTCGGCCTCTCTTGGCTCGATCCTGTTCAGCAGCCTCACAGCTTTTTCTTTCTCCTCATACACGGCTATTTCATCTTCCGGCCTTACGGCATTCTCATCCTCAAGAGCGGCATCGAGCATCTGGCTTTCATCTGACTCATCACTGTCCCAGCTTTCGCTGTGAGAGCCGAGGACATCTACGATGCGATTCACTATTTTAGCCTTTCGTAATGGCATGTGCATTATTTCGGCCATTTCTTCGATGGTTGGTTTTCTGCCGAGTTTATTTTCCAGCTCTGCTGATATGTGACGCCATTGATTTATCAACGCCACCATATAGGTAGGAACGTGCACCGGTTGAACGTTTTCGAGCAGCGCACGCTTGATACTTTGCTTTATCCACCATGCTGCGTACGTACTAAAGCGCGTACCGTAAGAGGGATCAAAATAATCAGCAGCCCTTATGAGTCCGAGATTGCCCTCTTCGATCAGGTCACCAAGGCTCATTCCCCGACTAGCGTATTTTTTTGCGATGTTTACAACCAGTCTGAGATTGCTTCGCACTAACTGCTCCCTGGCCCATGGGTCATTGTCCTCGATGATGCGTTTGCCCAGCTCACACTCCTGCTCCCATGTAAGCAGAGACGCCTCATCTATCTCTTTGAGATATTCCTTTATGGTAACGTCGAATGCTATAGGGACCTCCAGCCCAGCCGAGAAGTTTTTCGACTTCGGCCGTAAGGGCAAGCAAAGTTCTTAAAAACAGCTTATGGGACCATCCCTTCCTCACAGAGCGCAACTTTGTCTTAGGATATCGGCCAAATATAGTTGTCGGTTTAGTCAGGCAAATGAAAAACGACCGCTATGTTGGTGGTCCCTTCCTTGTTGCCAATTGACACCAGGTGTGTATTTGCTGCCAAGGCGTGTTATCGGGTTTCGATTAATCGGCGGCTTGAAACAAAGTTGATATGAATACTGCCAAAGCAATCGGGGCCTATGCCGGATCAATCGGTATAGGCCCCAGATTGATGCAAATCATTATTTGCGATTGCAGCTCGTTAACGCACTATAACTCCGGCCATAATTGCTCCTCGAGCCAGGCTGACGCCAACCTCGCATAATCACCAAAGTCAACGTCGTCATCGTCATCAAGATCGGCTACAAGCGTAACATCTTCTGTAGCAGTATCCAGCCACTCATTAGCCATAATCTCAAGGTCAGACTCGTCTACCACACAATCGTCATTGATGTCTCCGACAGGTTGTAGCTGCGATGGTACACATCGAGGCCAGTGCAACCTGATGTCATCGAAGTACATAGAGCCTGTGCCTGCTGATGCAGGATCGGCCTTGTTGCCAACACCAAGGGTCATCTTGGTAATGGCTGCTGTATTTACGTCAGCATTGGTGAACTCACGCATGTCAATGTTGAAATCCTGCCATTCATATATCTGTGTTGCATTTGGCTCGGGATACTCAACGAGATGGGAGTTATCATCATCGTCTTCGACGATGACGTAGAGCTTGTCGGCATCGTTGCTCAGTATGCCAATATCCTGCGATTGAGTAAACGGCCCCGTTGGAGTAACGTCACCAGTAGTTCTGACGTTGGAGAAGACCGCTTCGGCCGTCTGAAGCTCTTCATGTGAGCACAAATGCAAGCCAATGTAGGTATTGACACTCATCGGGATGTTAGTCGATGATGGACTATCACCCTGCACGTCAACCCAGATGACGCCATCAGTCGAATGCTCAGCATAGAAGTCATTCTGAACACGTCTTATTCTCACCCAATGCGGCGCGTTGTACCCAGCTTCTGCCCAGGCGGTGGTAGTGTCACCTGCGAGGGGGCGATACATGAATTCGACGCCATTCTGCGGCGTGACGGATATCAGAACTTGCGCAGAGTCCGCATCGAGTGTTTCACGAATCATTACTCCAGCCTTGGACCACTCGTGTATATCGGTAAGATTCTCGACCTTAGCTGTAATTGAGCCTTCGCCTGAAAGTTGCTTGTACGCATAGTGGAATTCGTCGGATAATTCGTAAATATCGGCGCCTGCTCCTGTCATCGTGTAAGTTTGTGTCGCTGCATTGTAGCTTATGCCTCCGACAGACTGTCGATAACCCCGGAACCAGATGGTCAAGGCTGCAACGCCTTCTGCCGTCCAGTCTTGTGGTGTATCCCAGGTACGTATAGCTTCTGAGATAAACGGGTCATTCACATTATTGTAATCCATCGGCATAGACTGGCCGCGCCCGTGGACAATGGAGGTCTCTATGATATTGCCCTGATAGTATGGGCTATCCGAACTCCAAATGTCGTGACCGACAGCTGAACCGGTGCCGTTACCGGGATCCCCGGGCAGATACTGATCCGCCGAATAGCCAACACCGTCTACCCAGGTCTGGAAGACCCTGTCTGGAGAGTTGTTGTTGTAGTCCTCGAAATCATCTACGAAGATGAAATCGGCAGTCGTAAAGCTCCAGACACTACCTTTCCAAATGTTGGGGTCATTTACATCATCAATCCGCCAGTAGTAGGTTTTGTTAAATTCTAAGATTCCAGGCTCATAGTAGTTAGGTTCCTGGCTTACATTTAACAGAACGCCGCATGGATCATTCGTTCTGTTGGCTTCGTTTACAGTGTTAAAATCGGTGCCGAAATATACATCGTGTTTGTTAGCATACATTCCTGGCGTCCATCTAAGAACAGGGTTACTCTTCACATCTTCGGCTTCATTTTCGGGGTATGGTTCATAGGATGTGGGGGGCATAAATACGGTAATCTTAAGATTATCCATTATCCAGACTTGGTCCCACGCCGGCGTACCTGCGGGCACTGATGTACCCGGCCACGGCGGACCACCAACCTCAATGGACCACGAGGGATTTTTCATGTCCCAGTTGGTTCCTTCCCACCAACCAACGTTCAAGTCAGCCAGGTTTTTTTCTACATGGACCCAGCCATCAGCTTGAGCATACGCCGAAGCGCCGGAACCATATCCTTGGTCAGGTGCCTCTTTTGTAAGTACAAAAAATTCTAAGTTGATAGGATCCCAGTTACCGGAAACGCTGCGTAAATCAAACTCGATGGTATAATCCGCCGGATCGGAACGGGTGTTTCCAGTCATCGCGATGTCCCACTTTGAACCAAATCGCATGTTTCTGGCCTCTGCTGTAGGATTGCCTATCGTTCCGTTATGGTCAACTACTATGTTTCCACCATAATCCTGATACGTGGCTGTATGCACCGTCCCATTATCGCCCCAGTTCCAGGCATTCCCCTCGGTAAATCCATCACCTACAGTCTCGCCCTCATAATCGTTCTCATACACAATTATCTCAGCAAGATACTCCTCAGCTACCGTAAAGCTCCAGACACTACCTTTATAAATATTTGGGTCATTGACATCATCAATCCGCCAGTAATAGGTTGTATTAAATTGCAAGTTATTTGGCTCATAAGTATTACCAATATAGTCTTGTGCGTCCAGTACGCCCATCGGATTGTCTCTGTTGGCGTCGCTCACATCGTTAAAATCGGTGCCTAAATATATATCGTGCTTATCGGCATAAAATCCTGGCGTCCAGCTAAAGATAGCATCAACATACACATTTGTGGCACCATTTGGGGGGTCCGGATTATAGGATTTGGTTGGCGGTGATATTTGGGTAATCTTAAGATTATCCATTACCCAGATTTGGTCCCACGCCTGCCCTGCGGGTACTGATGTACCCGGCCACGGCGGACCTCCAATCTCAATTTGCCACGTGGGATTTGTTAAGTCCCAGTTGGTTCCATTCCACCAGCCAACGGTCAAGTCAGCTAGGCTCATTTCTACATGGACCCAGCCATCAATTTGAGTATAATTCGCATCACCGGAACCATATCCTTGGCTATTTGTAAGTACAAAAAATTCTAACGCGATAGGATCCCAGTTACCGGAGACGCTGTTTACATCAAACTCGATAATGTAATCCTCCGGGAAGGGACTGATGTTATCAGTCATCTCGAGGCTCCACATTGAACCAAATCGAGCGTCACAGGGGTCTGGGAAATTATTGTCTATCGCTCCGGTATGCTCAACGACGATGTTCCCATCATAATCCGCATACAAAACTGTATGAGCGCATATATCGGTGCCCCAGTTCCAGGGAGCCCCTTCATTAAAATCAGCGACTGGAGTCTGGTCGTTGTAATCGTTCTCATACACAATTGTCTCATCAGCAAAACCTGTCATCGATCCCGCCAAACATAGGAATAATGCGATTAGAATTGTCTTTTTCATCCACATAATCAATCTCCTTCGAAATTTAGTTAGGTAATGACGTTTTTGACTACACACACAAAAAACGCCTGCTGCCTTCTTCAAGCACACGAATTTATTATCTTATTTGTACTTGTCAGCAACCACTTAGGTTAATAACGACTAAAAGAGCTTGCCCCTTAACATTTTTGTGCTAACACAGCACCTAATGTCAGGTTCCAACATTACTTCCTTTCTTTCAATAGACCGCAATGAGCTGGATAACAGGTGTGTAAGTATGTTCACCCTCGAGGCACATAATTTGCATTACACCTCTTTGCCTTATCCGAAGATTCTATATATACTCTGCTGGAACATAGAAACTGACCCCACTGGCAAACTAAGGTCTCTGGAATCCAGCAACTGCACTTTGGCTTCTACCCGATACCCTTGCTTTGCTCCCGTGATGAGAAAACCAAACCGAAAACGCGATTTTTTACGACAAGATTATCGATAGTATACGGTTATATCTTATTATATTTAATTATAATCAATCTCAGCCCTAAAAAGTGACTAATATGCGTAAAAAAACCGCCATTTTGCGAATAGACCCTCCATAGAGCTGTCTCACAAAACAATCGGGGCCTATGCAACTAAGCATAGGCCCCGAAATGATGCGTAAATCCTTATACAATTTCTTACCGGCTTTCTACAACTGCGGCCATAATTGCTCCTCAAGCCAAATAGAAACTAACTCAGCGTAGTCCTTCATGTCAATGGTGCCGTCGATCACGATTATTCGCTCAGCATTTTCTTATTTCGCAGGATGTGGTGGTAGTGCTGGGCAAAGCGGTGTGCTTCGTCGCGGACGTATTGCAGCAGCTTGAGCACAGGAGAGTGTGCGGACAGCTTCAACGGCTTGCTATGTCCTTGCAAGTAAATTAGTTCTTCTCTTTTTGCTATTGAGGCGACTTTGACGGCTGCGGCCTTCATTTCGCGGAGGGCTTTTTCCGCAGCGTGCAAATGCCCTGCACCACCGTCAATCAAAACAAGATCAGGCCAGAGTTCTTCGCCCCGTAGCGCGTACTTATATCTGCGTTTGACCACCTCGGCAATCATCGCATAGTCGTCGATGCCTTCTACGGTTTTAATCTTGAATCGCCGATAGCCGTTTTTGAAGGGCCTGCCGTCGATGAACTTGACCAGTGAGCCTACCGCTTCGGCGCCGGCGATATTCGCTACGTCAATGCCTTCTATGATTCGCACAGGTTCGGCCGTCTGCAATATTTCGCGAAGTTTGACCAGCGCTTCGGTCGGATCGCCAGCAAAGACCTCCGGCTGAACATCTTCCTCGGGGATTCCTCGACGGTCAAGACGTTCGATAAGTCGAATGCGGTCGCGATACATCGCTGCCTTTTCATAGTTGAGATTGGCAGCGGCTTCTGTCATCTGCTTTTTCAATTGACGCAGGATTGTGGAACGCTTTGAGCGCAGGAATCGAATAAGGTCTGTGACAATTTTCTTGTATTCCTGCTTTTCGGTTTTTGCTGCGCAGGGAGCAACGCATTGTTTTATGCTGTACAAAAGGCAAGGCCGAAAGAATCGGCGCTTCTTGTCATTTTCCTTGATGTCCAGGTTGCAGGTTCGGAACCTGAATATTTTCTGCAGCACCACCAGCACCGCCCGCAGCTCCTTTGCGCTTGCAAACGGCCCAAAAAGTCTACTGCCTCTTTCGCGTGGCTTTCGAGTGATATAGACGCCGGGAAAATCATCGCTTGTGGTGATTTCAAGATACGGAAATGTCTTATCGTCTACAAGGTCGGTATTGTATGGCGGCCGGATGTCTTTTATCAGCCGGGCTTCTTTGAGCATCGCATCGACTTCGGTTTCGGTCTCGAGAAAATCGACGGTATCAACCTTGCTTATCATTTCGACAATCTTTGGCCCACGGGAGGTTGCGATCTCGCCACCTGGCTGAAAATAGCTCGCCACCCTTGAACGCAGGTTCTTGGCTTTGCCTATGTATAGAACTTTATCGCCAGAGCCTTTCATAAAGTATAGGCCCGATCCCGTCGGAAGGGTCTTTATCTTCTGGCGTATTTTTTCAAGCCTGTCTTTTGCTTCTGCCATGAGTTTGTCCGGTTACATTGTACCCTCAAACGGCATAGAATAAAGAGTTGCACAGTTGAAAAAAATATCAGAATGTCGTTTCGAGCGAGCTGAAAGCGAGTCGAGAAACCTGCCTTTGAATAGATTTCTCCACTTCGCCCCAGTGCTTTCTTGCGAAAGCAAGAACGGGGGCTTCGGTCGAAATGACGGTGTGGCTTTTCAACAGAGCAGTAAAGAGTCTGAATAAACTCCACGCATTCTTCTCGGAATAAATTTCTGGACAAATTTCGGCAGATATGCTATTATCCCGACATACGAGGTTTCCTTATTATTAGGAGAGGGCCGATGGAAACAAAAGCACATTGTCTGGCCCGCCTAACATGGGCTATCTTCTTTCTGTTCAGCACAGTGGGAACAGCCTCTGCACGGAATATCTACGTCGACGCCAATGGCACCGGCGATTATCCATCTATCCAGGCAGCAATTGATGATGCTAATGACGGTGAGGTTGTCATAGTTAAGCCCGGCACCTACACCGGTGACGGCAACCATGATATCGAATTTCAAGGCAAAGCGATAGCTGTCTGCTCCGAAGACAGGCCTGAATCAACCATAATCGACTGTAGCGGTGCTGACCTCGGTTTCTGCATCATCGGGAACGAAATCGGCCACTCCACAATCGAAGGCCTGACCATCCGCAATGCGGTCCAGGCCGCCGTCAAGGTTCGTGCAGTAATTCTCTTTCGTTCTCCTGGCGAATACCAACGACAATATCAATTCAGCGACCTGCCTACTCACACACCCGTAACCATCCATAATTGCCATATTGTTGATAATCCCGGTGGTGGAATCCTTCTTGATAGCCACGACAACATCACCATCACAAACTGCCGCATCACCGCAAATGGCGAAGCCGGCATCTGGTCATACAGAAGTTTCCCCACCATCCGCAATTGTCTCATCGCCGCAAACGATGGCCACGGCATCAGAGCCACTGGCGCTACCGTCATCAATTGCACTATCGCCGAGAACGCAGGCATCGGCCTGTGGATGTACGAAGGCTCTGTTATCAACACCATCATCTGGGCAAACACCCAGCAGCAGATCTACAACCCAGACAACAATGTCGAAGTGGCGTACAGTGATATTCAGGGCAGCTTCCCCGGAACAGGCAACATCGACTCCAATCCTTTATTCATCGTCGCCCGCGATAACTATCGCCTCCAGATAGGCTCACCTTGCATAGACGCAGGCGATCCAGACTATATACCTGAACCCAACGAAACCGATCTTGATACAAACCCTCGCATTAGCAATGGCCGAATCGACATCGGCGCATACGAATACCAAAATCCACGGACTATTCATGTCGACGCCAATGGCACCGGCGATTTCGCAACAATCCAGGCAGCAATTGACGATGCTAATGACGGTGAGGTTGTCATAGTTAAGCCCGGCATCTACACCGGCGAAGGTAACCGCGATATAGACTTTCTTGGCAAAGCCATCACTATCAGCAGCACAGATCCGAACGATCCTGACATCGTCGCCGCAACGATTATCGACTGCAACGGCACAGAAACCGAACCCCATCGAGGCTTCATTTTCCACGGTGACGAAGGGGTCGACTCGGTCGTAAGCGGTCTTACCATTATCAAAGGATACGGCCTTATTAAACCACTTGCGACATGGTCCCTTGGAGGAGGAATCTACTGCTTGCATAGCAGCCCTGTAATCACCAATTGCACATTCAGTCGCAATGTCGCAGATTCTGGTGCTGGGATGTATATCCAACGTAACAGCAAACCTACTTTAAAGAATTGCCTCTTTTACAGCAACTCAGCCATAGTTGGCGGTGGAATGTCATGTAGTGACAGTAGCCCGATACTTATTAGTTGTAAGTTCAGTGGAAACAAAGCTGAACTTTTTGGCGGTGGTATGAATAACTATTCCACCACTGGCGATGCTATTAATAGCTCGATGATTAGAAACTGTATGTTTGTTGGAAACACCGCGGGGAATAGCGGTGGAGGGATGTTTAACGATTCCGGCACCGGAAATGCTATTAATAGCTCGACGATTAGAGACTGTATATTTGTTAGAAACATTGCGGGGAATAGCGGTGGCGGGATGTATAACATGTCCGGCACCGGCAACGCTATTAATAGCTTGACGATTAGAAACTGTATATTTGTTGGTAATACTGCTGAGAGTAGCGGTGGCGGGATGTATAACAACTCTGGTACTAGCGACGCTATTAATAGCTCGACGATTAGAAACTGTATATTTATTGGAAACACTGCGGGGAATAGCGGTGGCGGGATGTATAACAGATCCAACACCGGCAACGCTAAAACAATTCCGAGTATACTTAACTGCACAATAGCGGATAATTCTGCGAAGTTTGGTGGTGGGATGTATAACAGGCAAGGGATCTCATCAAGTATCACCTTGGTAAAAGTGGCCAATAGTATTCTTTGGAATAACCAAGGCGGTGAAATTGTTGATGAGGAAACTACCACGAATGTTTCCTATAGTTGTATCGAAGGTGGCTGGGAGGGCAAGGATAATATTGATTCTGATCCTTGCTTTGCTGCTCGTGGTTATTGGGACCCAAATGGCACACCCGATGATGTAAATGATGATTTCTGGGTTGATGGCGACTATCATTTGAAATCGCAAGCTGGCCGATGGGATCCGGCAAGCGAAAGGTGGGTACAAGATGACGTGACAAGTCCTTGTATTGATGCAGGCGATCCAATGAGCGCCATAGGTTATGAGCCATTCCCAAATGGTGGCATCATTAATATGGGTGCCTATGGCGGTACAGCCGAGGCCAGCAAATCATACTTCGGCGAACCCCTTTGCGGGACGGTCATCGCCGGGGACATTAACGGTGATTGTAAGGTCAATTTTGCCGACTTTGAGATCATGGCCTTACATTGGCTGCAAAACAATAGGTAGTACCCAAGACATCTCCAACGGCTGAGAAAGCATATTACAGCTATGAGTCTGGAGAGTGGCTGTCTATAAAAAAGATGCTTGCCAATCACACCGCTATTCATAGAATCTATTTTGTAACGCCATAGAAGTTTTAGCATTGTCCGAGTTTTGTAAATGGCAATGCACCGAAATGTGAGCTATGCGATATGAGCGGCTTGTATCGCCCACTTCAAAGTGGCGCGAATGAATTATGATTATCTTTGGGACGCGGTGGTGTAAGTGAAAAGGACTTTTAATCTTCTTCCAGCAAAAAGTAGTACCTTGGTATTATGTGTTTTTTTGCTTCTACAGGGATTCAGTCTGTCCCAGGCGAAGTTCCTGAATCCGAAAGATGCTAAAGTACGACCGAAAGGCCGAATCGCCTCCTACGCCACCGCCACAATAGGCATTGTTTTTTTGAGTCCCGAAGAGCTTGGACAACATAGATACAGATATAGCTTGTGGGAAAGAAACGGCATAGTATATACCTGCAGAGCAGGCCATATTGATATCACTCATCTACGCAAATTCGCTGATTGGACGGGTTTTTTCGCCGCAAAAATACTCGGACATTTAGAACAAAATACCACTCAATTCTCGTTCAGGATGAGAGAACCCTCATTGTACCGGGTGCAACTTACCTATCCGCAGGATTGGACGGAGTTGTCCGATTCTGATAGAGACCGCATTGCACGCGAGGTCTCGATCGGATTGGGGCAATACGTGGCGTATACTGCAAGTATTTGGCATGAAATCCTTACTTGGTTTGGCTTCAAGTACGCAGGATTTTATCCGGAGTATCCATCTGCATTTTCCTGGGAAGACTCTTTTTCAAATCTCCTCGGCTGTCATATTGGGGCCCAGGCCCTCCGGGACGGCGAACATGAGTTTGACGAAGCGGCGACGCTGGCTATCGACCGTGAGCTTGAGAAATTGGATGTTCAATCAGGTCGTACAGCTCGGCGTGCCGCCGCTGCGATGAGAGGCAAGTGGTATACGGGTGATCTGATGTTCGTTGACATAAAAGCCAGAAATCTCGATGTGGGTCTGAATGATGGTTTTGTCACGCCATGGATTGTTCCTTCAATCTCTGTATGTGAGGGAGTCGAAGTTCAGCCGTATCCGGTTCCCAAAATTGATTTTCTCTCAAAATATGGATTTTCATTGAAGCTCGAAATTGAACCTAAGGAATGGGAAAAGGGCCAAATCCTGCAGATTATCTACCCGGATGCGAACGAAAAGAAGGGACGGCTTGAACCTGCCATTCACTTCGCCCCGATTATAGACTACATTGAGGAGGATGTCATAAATAAATATGGCCACGTAAATCCATATTATACAGACTCAAATAGACTATCCCGCTCTCGTTCATCCTGGCACGAAGCCCGGCTCTGGGCTTATGGAGGGGATTCTCCGGGGGAGCATATCGAGCTAACTGAGGCTGTCCAGCCGGGTGCTTGCCCACGGCCTGTTTTAGGCGATATTAATGGCGATTGCAGAGTTGACCGCAATGATCTCCAGATTCTGGCTATGCACTGGCTCCGGAACAGGCAAAACGCAGATTTGGTGCCGCTTAACTGAGTCTTTGGCTTATAGTATTTTAACCAAAGATTATCAGCCACATAGAAATGTAGTCTGAGCAAGACCATAATATTCTTCCAATGTAGGGAAGATTTGTAGGCGGGAGCAGGCGATGCGACCCCCGATTATAATCGAAACCGGGCAGACCATACTGTTCATTGGCGACAGCATAACTGACGCTGATAGGGATAAGCAGGCTTACAGGCCATTTGGGTTCGGCTACGTGCATTTTGTTGCCAATATGCTACTGGCGAAGTATCCACATCTGAATATCAATATTAAAAACAAGGGTGTCAGTGGCAACGCAATCCAGGACCTAAGCCAGCGGTGGGAGAGGGACTGCCTCGCGCATAAGCCCGATATCCTGAGTGTTTTGATAGGTATCAATGACCTCTGGCGGGTGTGCACAGCGCCGCAGCAGGCTCGCGGTCTGCTTCCGGATGAGTATGAACTAACATACAAACGGTTACTTTTATGTGCGAAGCAGGCATCTGACTGTCAGTTGGTGTTGATGGAGCCATTTATGTTCTGCAGCGACCCAGCAGGCCACATGTTTGAGTTGCTGCAGAGATATATTGAAAAGCTTGATGGTCTGGCGAGGGAATTTGATGCTGTTTTAGTGCCTTTGCAAAGTCTGATAAACGAGCAAATCAAGATCATCGAGCCGCAGAAATGGTCGTCTGATTCAGTTCATCCCTACGTCTGGGCGCACGCCTGGATTGCAAAATGCTGGTTGCAAGCAATAGGTTTGTGATTGAATTCTGCGCAGTGAAAAAAAATTTTCACTTCGTAGATTTAGCAAGAACAAGGACTAATAAAGGCAACAGTAAAATTGTCCAGAAATTTCTAAGTTTTGCTCTTTACACCTTATCGAATTGTCATTAATTTGCCGATACTTGTCTTACGGGTTTTGCTACTATATCTGGCGTAATCCCCGTTCATCCTGACTATATATTGTGCTCCTTGATTTTTCGCATGGAGGCGCTGAGATGTCGCAGAAATTCAACCCTGAGAATCCTTTTGCAGGTGGGCAGCAGCAAGCACAGATCACCGAGAGAGCGGAGCAATCGAGCGGTTTGAAGATAGAGCATTTATTTTCTACGCCGGGCGTCCACCCTTTTGACCAGATAACGTGGGAGACGCGTTCAGTCAAGATCACCGGCGACAATGGCGAAGCGATCTTTGAGCAGGATAATGTAGAGATACCGGTCTCGTGGAGTCAACTGGCAGCGAAGGTCGTCGCCAGCAAATATTTCTACGGTGATATCGAGACTGGCCAGCGCGAGCATTCAGTCAAGCAGCTTATCCACAGAGTTTGCCGAGCAATTGCCGATCGTGGCAAAAAAGATGGATACTTCGCAAGTGAGCAGGATGCGGAGGCCTTCTACAACGAGCTGACGTACCTGTGTGTTAATCAATACGGGGCGTTCAATTCGCCTGTCTGGTTCAACGTCGGACTTTATGATGTTTATGGTATAGCTGGCAGTCAACATAATTATCGCTGGGATCCGGAGCAAAAGGACGCCGTTGCCTGTGAAAACAGCTACGAATATCCTCAGGCATCCGCCTGCTTTATCCAGTCGGTTAAGGACTCGATGCAAGATATAATGCGTCTTGCGGCGAGTGAGGCGATGCTGTTCAAGCACGGCTCAGGAACCGGAACCGACCTTTCAACGCTCCGAAGCAGCAAAGAGAAGCTCTCCGGCGGAGGTAAGCCATCCGGGCCATTAAGTTTTATGCGTGTTTACGACCAGGTAGCCGCTGTAATTAAATCGGGCGGAAAGACTAGACGCGCTGCCAAAATGCAGTCGCTAAAAGTAGACCATCCTGACATAAAAGAGTTCATCGCCTCCAAGACACAGGAGGAAAAAAAGGCCTGGGCGCTTATAGAGGCTGGCTATGACGGTGAGCACAACAACGAAGCCTACAACAGCGTAATGTTCCAAAACTCAAACCTTTCGGTACGCGTCACCGATGAGTTCATGCAGGCGGTGGAAAAAAACGATACATGGGCGACTTATGCTGTGACAACAGGTGAGAAGATAGGAGAACATTCTGCCGGTGAGCTTATGGAGCTTATCGCTGAGGGAACCAGGATTTGCGGCGATCCGGGCATCCAGTATCACAGCACAATCAACCGCTGGCACACCTGCCCGAACTCCGGCCCGATTAACGCCTCGAATCCTTGCAGCGAATATATGTTCATCGATGATTCAGCCTGCAACCTTGCTTCGCTCAATCTTATCAAGTTCCGCAAGGAAGATGGTTCTTTTGACGTTGAAGCTTTCAAAAAAGCGGTCCGCATCTTCATCATCGCCCAGGAAATCCTCGTCGATGGTGGCAGCTACCCTGACAAAGCGATCGCCGTCAACAGTCATCGGTTCCGTCCGCTGGGCTTGGGTTATGCAAACCTCGGTTCTTTGATTATGAGCGAGGCTCTTCCGTATGATTCGGACCAGGCCCGGGCTCTTGCTTCAGCCATAAGTGCGATAATGACGGGAGCTGCTTATGCGACCAGCGCTGAGATAGCTACGATGAAAGAACCTTTCGAGGAGTTTGAGAAGAATACCGACGCGATGATGAGGGTTATGAATATGCACCGTCAGCATGCTTACGATATTCCTGAGGTGCATTGTCCGGACTATCTGCGCAATGCTGCCAAGGACGCCTGGAATGAGGCTATCGATGTCGGTTCAAAGGTGGGTTTCCGTAATGCTCAAGCCGCAGTCCTTGCGCCGACCGGCACGATCGGATTTATGATGGATTGCGATACAACAGGTATTGAGCCTGATATTGCTCTGGTCAAATACAAGCTGCTGGCTGGCGGCGGTATGCTCAAGCTCGTCAACAGAACCGTGCCGATGGCGCTGGAGAGGCTTGGTTACAGCATTGAGGACATAAAGGCAATCTGCGATTACATAGACGAAAATGGAACTATTGAAGGGTCAGAGAGGCTCAATCAAGACCATCTGCCGATCTTTGACTGTGCTTTTAAGCCACGCATCGGCAAAAGATGCATTCACTACATGGCGCATCTGAAAATGATGGCGGCGGTGCAGCCTTTCATATCCGGGGCAATAAGCAAAACGATAAATATGCCTAAAGAAAGCACGACCGAAGAGATTATGGCCGCTTATATGGAGGGCTGGAAGCTTGGGCTAAAGGCAGTGGCAATCTACCGGGACGGTTCAAAGAAACTTCAGCCGGTCTCCACCAAAAAGCACAAAGAAACCAAGGCTAAGACCTCTTCTGAGGCACCAGCCAGGCCATTCAGGCATCGTCTGCCGGATACACGGCAAAGCATAACGCACAAATTCTCCGTAGCTGGACATGAAGGCTACCTGACGGTGGGGCTATACGAGGATGGTCAGCCTGGTGAGCTATTTATCACCATGGCCAAGGAAGGCAGCACCGTCGGGGGCCTTATGGATGTTATAGGGACGGTAGTTTCAATGGCACTGCAGTACGGCGTGCCGCTTATTACGTTGGTGGATAAGTTCCGCCACGCCCGATTTGAGCCATCTGGGATGACATCAAACAGAGACATTCCGTTTGCCAAAAGCTTGATTGATTACATTTTCTGCTGGCTGGGCTGTCAGTTCATACCAGGCTATGCTGATAAGAACCTACCAAACAGGACGCCTGTGACCGTCGAAAATAAGACCACAACGACGGCAAAGGAACTGGTTGAAAAAACCCAGGACCTCGCGCACAAGATTGCCGAGGTAAAAGGGCAAGTCAAAGCAAAAACGCAGGAAAAGGGGCAAAAAATTCCGATTGAGGAGTTGACCGAAAGAAAGCTAATTCCAGCCCCAAAGGGCAAATTGAGCAGTTTAGCCAATCGCATAACGAGCCTGGTTGGTTCAGCTATCTCTGACGGCTCCGGCCAGTTGAAGGCTGAGACAAGGTTTATGCAGCAGTTTAACGCTCAGTTTGAGCATTTTCAGGATGATGCCCCAGCATGTGATATTTGTGGTGCAATAACCGTCCGCAACGGCACCTGTTATAAGTGCTACAATTGCGGAAACTCAATGGGCTGCTCCTGACCCGTTGCTCGCCGCTCGTGAATCTTAGCCTGGCGGCTCATTCAACTTGAGCTCAGGCCAAGAGTCGGTCCCCCATTATTGCCTCTGATTGTTTCGCGGATTGAAAGCCCCTACGGTACTACGCCGGAGAGCCAGTTGTCGGCAAAGGCCTTAAGATCATTGATGTCCACCGCGCCTGATAAATCAAGGTCTGTGCCTTCGCAATAGTCATTGCTTTGGTCACAGTTATCATCCAACCAGTGCATTGCGAATAATGAAAAATCCAGCATTGTAACGCCATCCGGACAGACGAAATCGCCCAGCGGGAACTGCCAATTCAACTGTGGATAACTAGTGCTTTGTTACATTTCAATTGATGGATATAATTTCTTTAGTTTTATCCGGGCATCCTTAGTGGTGAATCGCCAGTTTACTTTTGCTTCGGCGGTATTACGAATCACTTGCCAAGCAGCAAC
>Ga0315543_1001464_pt1 | contig 25428 bp, 15 predicted proteins | sample SalMarSW160210MG_2_FD_203098 | JGI IMG/M metagenome (GOLD analysis project Ga0315543, IMG submission 203098) | Salt marsh sediment microbial communities from the Plum Island Ecosystem LTER, Massachusetts, United States - Salt Marsh Sediment SW1601-210 ... | reverse complement strand
GGTGATTTCACTGGAGCTGACACAGCCAAAAGCGCTGCTCGAATTGTTGTCGGGCGAGAAGGCGACCGCGGCTGTCACTGCGCTGCCGCTGTATCAGAAGCAGGCATCGACAGCAAAGTTCAAAGAGTTCCTCAACCTTATCAATTTCCTGGAGATTACGTTAGACACAGATTGGCGGACAGGCCTGGCGAAACTGACCGGCGGCGGCATCACACTTGCCATCTGTCCGGAGGACACGGTTTTGGTGATCATCGACGCCGAAGATGAGAATATGCTTCAGAAGTTTCACGAGATACTGCTCAACATGGCCCGGTCCGAGGCCGACAAACAAAATCAGCCAAATCGAGTGGCATCCACAGAAACAGAATACGAAGGTGTCACGGCGTGGACTTTCGACGGAGAAGAATCGCATGCAATAATCGGCAAGCGTCTGGTCTTCGCCAACCGTCCCGAAGGGCTCAAAGCCGTCCTGGAACTTCGCGCCAATTCCAAGAGCGCAAACCTAACATCGAACAGCACCTACCAGACTGCAAAGCGGGCAGTGAAACCCGACGCCGCCGCGACAGTCTTTGTAAACCTAAAGCCCCTTGTGCAAATTCCCAACATCGCGCAGCTTCTCGAGCAACAGCGCCAAAATCCACTGGCGGCATTGCTCTTCGCCGGAATCATTGAAACGGTGCGCGATTCGAATTGGTTGGCACTGGGTCTGCACATCAAAGACAACACGTTAGATTTTCAGTTATCGGTAGACGGCAAGACGGTGGCTCCGACAAGTCCCGTCGCCTTTGCCATACCAAACAAATCCGGTGAAGGCACTCTGCCAAACCTGTCGGTACCCCGTCGCATCGCCGCGTTAAGTCTGTATCGTGACCTGCATAGTTTCTACGCCGCCAAGGATGACCTTTTTCCCGAACGTACGTCCGGTTTGATCTTTTTCGAGAACATGATGGGTATATTCTTCAGCGGCCGTGACCTGACCAACGAGGTTCTGATAGAGACAAAGCCTGAAATCCGCCTGGTAGCAGCCGAACAGGAATATGATTCCTCAATCGGCGTACCACAGGTCAAGTTCCCTGCCTTTGCCTTAATCCTTCACCTTCGTCACCCGGAGCAGTTCAATGAAGTAGCTGAGGAAGCGTGGCAGAAGGCCGTGGGCCTAATCAACTTCACTCGCGGCCAGCAAGCGATGCCGGGGCTAATCATCGACCGTCCCTTGCAGGGAAAAACAAAGTATACAGTAGCCTACTTCTCGACCTCCGGGATCGAAGACAAGACTAATCTGGACCCGCGATTCAATGTCCGCCCAGCTTTGGCCATGCCGGGCGAATACTTAATCCTAAGCTCCACCGATGGTTTGGCCAAAGACCTGATCGATGCCCTACATCAAGAGACCGAACAGACTCCCGAACCACTCGCCGGAACCCACAGCCTGGTTGAACTCGAAGGAGGCCAGTTGGCCTCGATACTTGAAGCCAACCGCAAAACATTGGTTCGCGGGAACATGGTCGATAAAGGCAGCACACAGGAACAGGCCGAAGCTAATATCGATATGTTCATCAGCCTGGCGAAGTTTCTGGACAGCGCTAAGTTGGACATTGGGGTGCACGAGAGTCTTACCCGGGCAGGCTTGGAAGTAAAGCTGAACTTACAATAACATTGGATTTGCGCTAACGTTCAACCACGGTGCGTGGTACGTTGGTTGGAAATACCAAAAAGGAATCTCGCATGGTTTTGCAGATTGACAAACCGCAGGGGCATAATGAATCAAAAAAGGCTCACCCTGCAATTGCTGAAAAGCTTACGGATCCTGTCTGGGCCTGGAGAGAATACCAGACGGACGCTCAGCGGCCGTGGAACCTCGCTCAGGCCGGGCACCTGTACCGGCGTGCAGCTTTCGGGGCTACCTGGGACCAATTACAGCAGGCACTCTCCGATGGGCCGCAGCGAACCATCGATAAGCTAATGCGGCCGCAAGCCGACATAGGAGCGTTTAACAGCGCGTACGACGAGTATGAAAGCTCGGGCACTGGCTCAGCCGAAGGCCTGCGTGCGTGGTGGCTGCGTAGGATGATTCTAACTCCGCATCCTTTGCTGGAGAAGATGACCCTGTTCTGGCACAGCCATTTTGCTACGAATAGTTCGAAGGTCAAGAACGCCCGTTTGATGCGACAATACGTTCAACTTTTGCGAAGCCACTCCCTGAACTCGTTCCAGTCCCTGCTGAAAGGCATTTCGCGCGACCCAGCCGTGCTCATCTACCTCGGTGCCGAAACCAATCGCAAAGCACTTCCCAACGAGAACTTCGCCCGACCGCTTATGGAAGTCTTCACCCTGGGCTCCGGTCACTACACGGAAAAGGATGTTCAAGAAGCTGCCAAGGCCTTTACGGGCTTGTTTGTGCTGAGAGGCCGGCTTCGTTATATACCTCGCGAACACGATGGCAATCTCAAGCATATCCTCGGCCAAAAAGGTGACTTCACGGACGATGATGTCCTGCGAATAGTGCTCGAACAGCCCGCCACTGCGTGGACGCTGGTCCGAAAGCTGTACTGCTGGCTGATTTGCGAGACTGACGAACCCAATGCGAAGCTGATTGCCCCACTGGCTAAATCCTTCGCAAAAGACTACGATATACTAAAGCTCGTAGAAACAATGCTGCGTTCCAACCTGTTCTTCTCCCCGGCAGCATATCGCCGGCGGATTAAATGCCCGGTTGAGTTCGCCCTGGGCATTGTAAAACCACTGGAAGGAGTAATCTCCACAACGCAGCTTGCCCAGGACTTGGCCGGCATCGGTCAGAATCTGTACTACCCGCCCACTGTGAAAGGCTGGACCGGCGGACGGCACTGGATAAACAGCGCTACAATGGTGGAACGCCATAATCTGGCCTTAGCATTACTACAAGGCTCGGGGCCTTATGGCAACAAACTCAATCCGTGGGCTGTCGCCAAAAAGCACGGATGTTCGACATCTGAATCCGCCGCTGGTTTTCTGCTCGACCTGTTCCTGCAGGGTGACCTGGAGCCTGATATTCGTGGCGCCCTGCTGAAAACAGCAGTAGCACCTGCCGATGCAAGTGATACTATTCCAGCAGATACAGTACGCCGTTTTGCACATGCGGTAGTCACATTACCTGAGTTTAATCTGGCTTAGATTTGGAGAAGATGCCATGGACTATACAAGACGCGATTTTTTGAAGACCACTTTAGGTAGCTCAACACTACTATCGTTCGCATCCGCTACGCCGCACTTCCTGGTTAGCTCGTTGATGGGCGCTGCGGCCCGGCGTGATGAACATGACACGGTGCTCGTAGTGATCCAGCTCTCCGGTGGTAACGACGGTCTGAATACCGTGGTTCCGTACGGCGACGATGAGTACGGCCGAAACCGTCCTACGCTGCGTCTGCCAACCAAAGAGTTGCACAAAATCAACTCGATGATGGGCTTCCATCCAAGGATGGGGGCATTCGCGCGATTGTATAAACAGGGATATCTAAGTGTCGTTCAGGGTGTCGGCTATCCGAATTCGGACCGCTCTCATGAGGGTGCGATGCGGATATGGCATACTGCCGACCCCGATAGTCCCGGTCGCCAAACCGGTTGGATTGGTCGGGCTGCCGACAGCGTATGGAATCCGAACACAACAAACGCACCTGCCATATTTATCGGGCCGATAGCCCAGCCGTTTGCCCTGAACGCCGAGAACGTAGTCGTCCCGTCCATACGCTCGCTTCAAGACCTCACGACCAGCCAAATACCCGGCTATCCAAAAGACCAATCTCAACGGAAACGTGCATCTGAACTTCCCCGTGCAGATAAGGGGAATTCATGGTTGGATTTCCTGCAGCGCAGTACGCTCAACGCTTACACTAACAGCCAGCGAATCGAAGCGGTGACCAAGGCGTCAGCCAACACGGCCGAATACCCTTCGTTCCAGCTTGCCGCCACCTTCCGTACGATTGCACAACTTATTAGGGCCGATATCGGTATCCGGATTTTCTTCATGGAATTCGGTGGCGGCGGGATCGGCGGCTTTGATAACCACGCCAATCAACTGGGTAACCATTGCGCCTTGCTGCACCAGTTGTCCGAGTCAGTTGCAGCCTTTGTCGACGATCTAAGGCGTGACAAGCTGCTTGACAGGGTCCTGTTGATGACGTTCTCTGAATTTGGCCGAACAGTCAAGGAAAATGGCCGGCGCGGCACCGGACACGGCGCCGCTGCCCCTGTGTTCCTGGCCGGCGGCAAGCTAAAAGGGGGTCTTATAGGCCCACGCCCCAGCCTCACTGATCTTGATAACGGCGCCCCAAAGTTTCACACCGACTTCCGCAGGGTTTACGCTACCGTGCTGGACCATTGGCTTGGCTTCGATAGCCGAGCCGTGCTCGGCAGACAGTTTGAATCTCTCAATGTTCTGAATGTTTAACCTGTTCGACCTATTATATTGCTTAGGCCGGCAATGTAGTGAGTGGACTAATCCGTATATGGTATACTGCCCAAGTGGGGCCAACATTGCATGGAAGTTCGATGCCGGTAAGTTGACGGCTGTCGGTATTGACCCGAACCATCCCTGGTTTTAGCGGATTCTGTAACCAATTTCCCTTGATTTCGCAGTATCCTAAATATATTCCAAAAATGCGTTTTAAGTCCTTTGTGAGCTTTACACAAGTCGGACATACCTACTTCATAGAGAAAAGTAAAATATTCAAATCAGCTCGCACATAAACTGTTGACAATTCCGGCAATTATGGATATATAAGGAAACCAAGATGGATAGCGTAAATCCATAACGAAAATAGCATTTTAATGAAACAGCAGTATAGTAGGAGGAAAACCACTATGAGCGAAAACACGAGAAAAGACACATCTCGTCGCGAGTTTTTGAAAAACACCGGCCGAATCGCTGCGACTTCGGCCCTGATAGGGGGTATCGCTCCGCGCATCTATGCAGGAGAGAACAATACCATTAAAATGGCCCTGATAGGTTGTGGCGGACGGGGAACCGGCGCGGCATCGAACGCGCTCTCAGTCAAGAACGGGCCAATGAAGCTTGTTGCTATGGCAGACGTTTTCGAGAACCGTCTTGCTCGCAGTTACAAGAGTTTGAAGGACGGACACTCTAAACAGGTAGACGTGCCCGAGGACTGCCAGTTCATCGGCTTTGATGGTTACAAGAAGGCGATGGACTGTCTTGACGCAGGCGATATAGCGATTTTTGCAACACCTCCGGCATTCCGCTGGGTGCATTTTACATACGCCATCGAGAAGGGCCTGAACATCTTTATGGAAAAGCCTGTCACCGTGGACGGCCCGACCAGTCGGCGGATGTTCAAGCTCGCCAAAGAGTCAAAAGAAAAGAACCTAAAAGTAGGAGTGGGATTGATGTCCCGTCACAGCCGGGCGCTTGAAGAACTGGCCAAGCGCGTTCACGACGGCGAAATCGGGGACCTCATCCTGCAGCGAGGCTACAGGATGGGCGGCCGGGCCTGCACAACAGGTCCCAAGCCGGACAATATGAGCGAGTTGCTCTACCAGATTCAGCGGTTCCACAGCTTCATCTGGGCCAGCGGCGGCATGTACAGCGACTTTTACATCCACATCATCGACCATCTCGGCTGGATGAAAAACGCCTGGCCGGTTAAGGCCCAGGTGCTCGGCGGCCGACACTATCGCGGCGATAGCGTTGACCAGAATTTCGACCATTACGCGGTAGAATACACGTATGCCGACGGAACGAAGTTCGATTTCGACGGGCGTGCCATGACGGGCTGCAAGGGCATCTACTCGAGCTACCTTCACGGCACCAAAGGTATGGCGATCGCTTCCAAGAACGGCGATTGTGGAATGCCCTCCAGCACTTACAAGGGCAAGAATCCGATGAAATCGAACTTGCTCTGGGAATCCAAAGTCAGACCGGACGAGCGGAATCCATATCAAAACGAATGGAACGACCTGGTGGACGCCATCCGCAACGACAAGCCCTACAACGAAACCGAGCGCGGCGTTCAGGCCAGCCTCGTGACGAGCCTGGGCCGCATGGCCGCACACACCGGCCAGGAAATCACCTACGACGATATCCTCAACTGCGACCACGAGATGGCGCCCGGCTTGGATAAGTTGACGATGGATTCTGCTGCACCTCTGCAGGCCGATGCCGACGGTAAATATCCCGTCCCACAGCCGGGCAAAATAAAAGACAGAGAATACTAAGATTTCGTTTGGTTCGTGTAGAGTGACAATTTGTCCAGGTGTTAATATGTAAGGTATCTTGATGCACAACTTTAACACTGTTTCTTATCGTGTGGTCGCATTTTTAATACTGTCGGCCATTTGCGTTCTCGCCTGTAAGTCCCCGAAAGACGTAGAAGGCAAAAACAGTGAACACAAGAAAAAATATACGGAGACAATTACTTCCAAAAACGGTGAGGAGATTTCCTTCGATATGGTGTTTGTTCCCGGCGGAATATTTGACATGGGAAGCCCGGAGGACGAATCAGGCCGTAAAGACGATGAAGGACCACAGCACAAAGTGCGTATCTCGCCCTTTTACCTCTGTACAACTGAGACTACACTTGAGCTTTTTCTGGCCTACTACCAAGAGACGATGAGCACAAAGAAAGACTTTTTCGAAGCGGAACAAGGAAAGGAAGAAGCGGAGCAAAGCAAAAAGGACGTTGACGCAATCACGGGTCCTACTCCTGTTTATGGGGACCTGACAATGGGTTACGGCAAGAAGCACCCGGCGATGGGGATGACCTGGCACAATGCTACGAATTTCTGCAAGTGGCTTTCAAAAAAGACAGGCAAAAGATATCGTCTACCGACAGAGGCGGAATGGGAATATGCCTGCCGGGCTGGCAGCTCTAACGCCTTCAGCTTCGGAAACAACCCAAAACAGCTTGCGGACTTCGCCTCTTATGAAGACAATTCTGATGACGAGGCCGGCGAAGTCGCCAAGAAAAAAACCAATAGCTGGGGTCTGTACGATATGCTGGGCAATGTTCGCGAATGGGTTTACGACTTCTACAGTCCTGATGCATATAAGGATGCTGCCAAAAAAAATCCAACCGTCGACTCACGAGGCCCAACGAGCGGTAAGGTACACGTGGCTCGCGGCGGCGACTACAGCAGCTCGATAGATGAGCTTCGCTGCGCAGCCAGGGCATTCGAAGAAGATTGGTGGCGTTTCGGCGACCCACAGATACCCAAGAGCAAGTGGTGGCTGCCCGAAATGGATATCATAGGTTTTCGGATAGCCACATCTATAGAACCATATTCAGGCAAATAAAACGCAATAAATGAAAGGATGAGTCCAATGGATGCTTCGCAAAATACGACACGGCGCACATTTCTAAAAGGCACGGCCGCTTTAGCAGGCGGTGCACTGGCAAATAAACTGATTATCGACAAAGCAGCTTATGCCTCCGGCAGCAATATCATCCGCGTTGGTATGATTGGCTGCGGTGGACGTAACACCGGAGCCGCCGCCCAGGCACTAACGGCGGATCCCGGCGCACGGCTGGTAGCAATGTGTGACATCTTCATGGACCGTGTCAAAAGCAAACTCCGAATTCTGAAAGAGCAGAAAAATGAACAGGTCATAGTAGACGACGACCACTGCTTTGCCGGCTTCGACGGCTATAAGCACGTGATTGAGGCATCGGATGTGGTAGTGATTGCCAACGCGGCCAAGTTCCATCCACTCCATGCCATAAGTGCAATTAAGGCAGGAAAGCACGTATTCGTAGAGAAGCCCCACGGTATCGACCCGGCCAGTGTCAAGCTCATGCAGCAGGCGGCAGAGCTGGCAAAGCAAAAGAAACTGTGTCTCGTTTCCGGTCTGCACAGCCGGTACCACGCAGGCTACGCCGAAACGGTCCAGCGGATACACGACGGCGCTATCGGCGACGTGGTCGCCATTGAAGAAAATTTCCTACGCGGTCCATATGGTGTAATCGAACGCAAGGCAGGACTGACGGAATTACAGTGGCAATGCAGTACCCAGTACCACTTCCGTTGGCTCTCCGGAGATGATGTCCCCCAATCGCTGGTGCATAACCTGGACCGTTCCAGTTGGGCCATGAAGAACAAGGCCCCTGTGAAATGTCATGGTTTGGGCGGCCGGTCTTCGATGACCGAGCCGATCTATGGAGATGTGTTCGATCACCATTCGGTTGTTTACGAATTCGCCAATGGCGTGCTAATCTACGCCTTCTGCAGAACTACGAACGGATGCCACAACGATTCTTCCAGCGTCGTGCTTGGCAGCAAAGGCAAGGCGAACATTACGGGGTGCCGGATATGGGGCGAGACAAACTGGCGATGGAAGGGAAGGTGTGATCCTTACCAAAGAGAACACGATGTACTTTTTAAGGCGATTCGCTCCGGCGAGCCCATCAATAACGGCGACTACATGGCCCGCAGCACTATGATTACCGTAATGGGACAAATATCATGTTATACCGGCAAGGAGGTGACGTGGGAGCAGATAAACAAGTCAGACTTCTACTACCCTCCCAAGCCGGAGGATTGCCGTGACGATATGGAACCGCCTGTAAAGGCCGGCCCTGATGGCAGCTATCCTGTGCCCAAACCAGGTTTTACTAAAATGATTTGAGCTGACCCCGTTAGGAATAAGTCGAACCGGGGAAGTGCCGGAGTTACAGTCGGGATTTCTAACTGGGCTGACAAAAACTAACCGCAAAATTGGTAATTGGTTATTGGTTATTGGTGACTTGTTACTGGTAAATCACCAATAACCAGTAACCTAATCCCGACTTTTTGACGAAACTTCCACCTGTCGAGCGCCTCAAGGCCGAACGGCAGTTGCCGCAGAATTGGCGTTCATTTGCGTCGAATATCTCGGTAAAGCAAGGCAAAAGACGCTTCCCTGACCAGGTATGCTTTCGGCCCAGATTCGCCCCCCCTGTGTATCGATTAATTGTTTTGCCACATACATTCCCAAACCGATACCCTGTGACCCCGGCCCAGCATATTTATCGCTTTTAATGAAATTATTGAAAACCTCACTTACATCCTCGCCGCCTATTCCAATGCTGGGATTCCGTATATCAACCCGCACCTCATCGGCCAAATCCCCGGCTGTAATTTGGATAATACTACCCATCGGTGAAAATTTGATGGCATTGTCGATGAGATTAACGAGTATCTGCCTGACCACAGCCTGGTCCGCATTTACATTGAAACCGGCATCAGACGGGAAAGGCGCCGACAACTGTATCTTTTTTTCAGAAGCTAAGCTGTTAAGCAAAAGCATTGCTTCAGAAACCGCCTCTTTTATAACAACTTTTGTTTTTTTGAACTTCACATCCCCCGTCTCTATTTTTGAAATATCAAGAAAGTCGCTGATGATTTTAGCCAACCTGTCGATCGCCTTATCAGCGATTTCAAGTTCTTTTCGAAGCTGAGCGCTTACCGCCCCTAACCTTCCAGCCATCGCATTAGAAACAATCCCCTTGAAGATACCCAGCGATGTTCTAAGCTCGTCAGAAACAGTTACGGCCAAGTCGTCTTTCAGCCGATCGTAACTCCTGAGTTTCTCTTCTGCCTTTCTACGCTTCACCACATTCTCTATGTTTACAGGCAAAACTTTAAGGTAATTATGATTGTCGTCTTTAATAAGATAATCAAACGCACCAGCCTTCATAGCCCTTACGGCGATTTCCTCATCACCGGTCCCTGTGGCGATAATGACCGGAATATCCTCCATTGAATCAAAGATGTCAAACGCCGTTCCATCACCAAGAAGATAGTCTACAATTGCGATGTCAAATGTGTCGGTATCCAATATGCTAATGGCTTCTGAAACAGAACCTGCTACTGTGCAATCATAAGGCAGCTCTTCGTCTTTCACGAACCGCTGAAAAGCCTCCTGGTCTACTCTGTCATCTTCGATTAGAAGGACTTTATATCTTTCATTATCCATACATTACCTTCCTTTCCCCGGCGAGATGCAAGTTCGTATATTCTCCTAACTTCTTAATAACAGCTTCTCTCCTATTTTAACGCCCGCAAAAGCCCCCTTCCCGATGCTGCATTTTGGCAGGGTAAAACAGAAGCTGTTTCCCCGTTCGTGCTCGCTTTCAATCCATATAAATCCGCCGTGCATTTCCACTAATTGCCCGGCCAGCGGCAAGCCAAAAGCCAAGACTTTTTTGTCAGAATGGAGCTGCTCATCAATCAATGCAAAGAGGTCAAAAACCTTATCCATCTCTTTACTTGCAATAATGGGGCCGTTATCCTGCACCTCAACTGCGATCTGATAGCCAATATCTTTTACTTGCACTTTGACACGCCCCTTTGAAGGAGTGGACTTTATTGCATTATCAACAAGATTGGTTAGTACCTGTACCATCCTGTCATAATCTGCATCGACAATGAGTTCAGAATCCGGCTCAAAAGCCTCCAAGAGGACTTTTTTTTCAGCCGCCAGAGGCGATAACGCCTTTACAACTTCGGAGACAACCGAGTGAAAATTAAACTCGGTCGGCTTCAATTTCATCTTGCCCTCATCAATTTTAGAAATGTCAAGAAAATCATTAATAATCTCTCCGGCCTTATCAATATGCCCGTCAGCCAGCAATCTCAATAATGCCTCTGAAACCATAATAGCCAATTCACATCTTAGCTGGTTTCGCTGCTTCAGTTTTTTATTCGCCCTTTTAAGCTCTTCCTCAACAAGAATGCGGTCCGAAACATCGCGGGCCATTCCAACAATCGCAATTTCATTTCCGTTTTCGTCCTGAATAACCGACCTCGAGAGAGAAACGGGAAATACGCTGCCGTCTTTTCGTTTGTGGTAAAAGCCGACCTGCCAGGCGCTTCCATCATTCTGGGAAGCACCTTTCATCTTCATATACTCACTTTGCTGTTTTCCTATCCATAGCATATTGCTGTCTTTTCCAATAACATCTTCCTCTGTGTATCCGTAACTCTCACAAAATGCCCTGTTGACGAAGATAATTCTGTTCCCCATATCGGCAATATAAACACTGTCATCGGTGCTCATAACAGCACCGGAGAGCAACTGCAGTCTTTCTTCCATCTTCCTGTGCTTAATGACATTCTCGACGGTTATTGGAAGAGCTTTGAGGTAGTTTCGTTCGCTGTCTTTTACCAGATAATCATAAGCGCCGGCCCTCTGGGCTTTGACAGCTATTTCTTCATTACCCGCTCCGGTGACAAATATAATGGGAGTATCCTTCACAAAATCCAGAATGTCAAATCCGGTACCGTCTCCAAGCTCGTAGTCTGCAATTGCAACGTCGAATCTTTCAGAAACCAGTTTGCTCCGGGCCTCTGAAACAGAAGCTGCAATCACACAATCATACGGAAGACTTTCGTCTTTCACCATTCGCTCAAAAGCCATTTGGTCGAGCTTATTGTCCTCAATCAGCAAAATTTTGTATCTTGTATTTTCCATAATCTTATTCTCCTTCCGGCAACTCGCTCAAAGTCCAGTACAACTCAAGTACCCTGATTGCCTCTACGAACTTTTCATAATCAACGGGCTTGACGATATAGCCCGCAACACCCAGCTCAAAGCTTGCATCTATATCCGGCGCCTCTTTAGATGTGGTTAAGGCCACGACAGGAATCTTTTTCAACTCACCCTCCCCTTTTGCGATTTTCATGAATTCGATGCCATTCATCTTCGGCATATTCAAATCAAGAAGTATAACACATGGTTTTTTATTGCTTTCGTTTCTTAAATACTCCAACGCCTCCTCCCCGTTGACAACATGAACCAGTTGATTGATAACCTTCAAATCCTTAAGTGCACGACTGACTGTCATCGCATCTATTCTGTCATCTTCAACTAACAATATTGGCTTCAAGTTTCGCATTATCTACAACCTCACTTTCCTGCCCCGGCAAAGTAAAGAAAAATGTGCTTCCTTCGCCAGGTTTTGATTCAACCCAAATCTTTCCACCATACATCTCCACGATTTTTTTTACGACGCTAAGACCCACCCCTGTACTTTCAACTTCATCACGCGGCGACAATGTCTGGAATATCTGGAAAATCTTTTCGAAGTATCGTTCTTCAATCCCGGGACCATTGTCGCTAACACTGAATTTCCAAAAGCCGTTCTCCTGAACACAGCCGATTGTTATCCGGCCCTGTGGCTTGTCCATATATTTGACAGCATTACTCAGCAGATTCTGGAACATCTGTATAATGCGGGTTTCCTCAAACTCGACCACCGGCAATTTGTCTTCGACGGTAATCTCAATGTTTTCCGGCGGCACAATCGTGTCAATAACTTCCGGGACAAGCTCATTCAAATTTATCTTAATATGTTTTTCTTTAACGCGCCCTACCCTTGAATATTGAAGCACGCCATCAATCAGGTTGTGCATCCGAGACACTCGGCTCGAAAGCAAATTCACTTGCTCTCTACCGTCCTCATCAAGCTTGTCGGCATAATCGGTCACCATCCAGTCGGCCAGGGTTTTAATCCCGCGCAGCGGCGCCTTCAAATCGTGTGAAACGACATACGCAAAATCCTTTAATTCCTTATTGACACTTTCTACTTCTTTCAGAAGTTCAGCCTGCCTTTCCTCCGCCCGCTTGCGCTCAGTGATGTCTTTGACAATATGGACAGATGCAATAACATCACCTTTCTCATCGAATATAGGAGAAGTAGATGCTTCAACATAAAATCCCAGATGAGGTTCAAAGTACTCTGCTCTTTGTGGTTTTTTCGTATCAAGGGTTTGTTTATGAGGACAAACTGCCGGAGGTTCTTTTGTTCCATGAATTATTTCATAGCAGACTTTGCCAATAAGCTCTTCTGGCTTGGCCTTAAAAGCGTCAGCAAAAACCTTATTTACCCTTACAAGCTTGAAATCCTTATCTTGAATCGAAACCAAATCCGTAATGGAGTTAAAGGTTGTTATCCATTCTTCCGCCGCTTGTTTTAATTTCTCTTCCGCTTGCTTACGCTCGGTGATGTCTACAACGGCACCAGTCAAATACAAAATGTGGTCGTTCTGATCATAGATGGGCTTGCCCTGATCGCGCAGCCAGCGAACAGCACCGTCTGGGCATACGATCCGGAATTCCGCCAAATACGCACAATGCTCACGTAAGGTACGTTGAATCTCACCGTCAACCATGTCCCGGTCCTCAGGATGAACACGCTGGAGGAAATCCTCAACCGGCTGTGAAGACTTGACTGCTTCAAGCCCAAGAATCCCGTTAAAGCTGGCATCTCGCGTGTCCTGATTGGTTGACAGATCCCACCGCCAGGTGCCCATCTGCGCCGCGGAAAGCGCCACTCGTAAACGTTCTTCGCTCTTCTTCAGTGCTTCTTCCGCCCGCTTGCGCTCGGTGATATCGCGTGCGACGGCTATTATGTAGTCTTCTTTGCCTTGACTTACATACTTTAAACTTGTCTCAGCATAAAATGTCGTTGCATCCTTGCGCTTATGCCGGCCTTCTATGACTAAATCTGTCTTGAGTTTGAGTTCTTCTGCTTTCTGCTGCCAAACAGAGTCATCCGGTATAGACTCATCAACATCTTTAAGGGTCATAGTGAGCAATTCTTCTCGCGTATACCCGAGACTGGCGCACGTTCTGTCGTTCGCATCCAGGAAACGACCCCATTGGGGCTCTATGAGAAAAATACAGTCATTTGACTGGTCTATCAGATTTCGAAATAATTGCAGTTTTTCTCCGGTCTTTTTTCGTTCTGCAACTCTGCCCAGATGCTCAGCAACCACATCTAACAAATCACGTTCTTCTATAAGGAACGGACTTTCGTCGCCATCTGATTTCTCTCCAAGGTAGTAGACCTCAACATCCCCGGCTTTCTCTCCTGCTACATTTATCTGTGCGTGCTGACTCAATTCTGTTTTTTCGAAATTATCCGTTTCATATTTGACGCCATTGAAAGTGATTCTTACGCAGGTGACATCAGGATATTGATACGCACTGTGAATCAGATAGACTGTTTCCTGAAAAATCTGCTCCAATGAAATTTCCGGCTGTTCAACAAGTTTTGAAAGGCTAAACAGGCAGTTCAGCTCCTTAATCCGCTTCTCTAATATATTTTGAGCCGCCGTACGCTGCTCAACTTCACCTTTGAGTTCCGTATTCACCGACGACAATTCCGCAGTACGCTCCTTAACTTTTATCTCTAATTGTCCCTTGGAATCTACTAATTCCAAATCACGCAGTTGGATTTGCTCTAACATTTCGTTGAATGTGTCTATTAGCCGGCCCACCTCATCGTTACTATGCTTTATGGCTCGAGTAGAATAGTCCTTCTTTTGTGAAACGTCTTTTGCGACCTCAGACAGACTTATAATTGGTCCGGAAACCACTTTCTGAAGCTTCGATGACAGAAAGTACGCTACAGCCATTACGAACAGCAAGGTGCTGATGGCAACAACGATATTCCACATTAACGCAGCAGATATCTTGCTCATATCATCCCGCAAATAAACAGTGCCGATCATTTCGCCATCAAGCTTAATCTGCTGGAACAGCGATAGATAGCCATGTTCAAAAGAGTGGCTGTCCTCCTGAGGTTCGGGTGGTCGAATCTTTTCAGTTATTCCTTTGCGATGGTGTTCAACAAAGACCTGGCCCTGTTTGTCGTAGATGCAGGCAAATACAATAGAAGCACGGGCATGTAGTGCTGAGAGAATCTGTTCTGCGTCCTTTTTATCTGAAAAAGCCAGCGATGCTTTACAGTTGTCTGCTATTATATCGGCGTGTGTGTGCAGGTCATCTACAAGCTGGCGGCGAACCTCGATATGTCCCCATATAACGAAGATGGTAATCGCCAGCAGCAGTATAACAGCGCTTGTCAGCATAATAATTGCTGTAAGCTTCTGTCTTATCGTTATATTTTGAAGTTTGGACGTAATCACTTCTCTTTTTCCTCCGGGGACTCTTCTTTGACCACTCTTTTTGCCAGCCGTAAAAGCTTGGAGCTGATTTTCAGTTCGGCGCGCTTGGCGGCGGCAAGATTGATTTCAAAACGAACCTTGTTCTCCTCCATCAGGAAATTGATGACCCCGCCGGTTTCAAGAAAACCTTTCACCTCTCCAACCGTCAGCACTGAGTGGTTTTTAACTGAATCTATGGCTTCCTTAAGCTCTTCTTTCTGACAAGAACAAATAAACAGCACGTGACATTTCCTGATAGCGTTGATTATCCGCTGCAGCTCGGCTTTATCGTTCGGGCTGGAATTTTTCAGTTCTTTGAAGCCCTTAAACCGCTTGATAACAACCTTTCTGTTCTTAGCCTGTTTATCTTTAAGAAGCTCAAAGGCATTTTCAAACGGGCACTTACCTAAGATGCCAATTGTTATTGGCTCATTGCTATCACCTATTTCCCCTTTGGGCCATTCCACGAATTTGATAAAGTTATATAAAAACGCAGCCTTGATTTTATACTCCTGGCTTCGCGTGGAATCAGCGAGGGCCTCTGGTACGATTGGCACCACAAGCAAGGCCATAGCTAAAACTATAAGAATGTAAACTTTACTTTTCATTCAACAGGACTTATAAAATCTTTTGTATTAGCAACTTCTAATTCCTTATTTTAGAATTTGTATTGCAGCCGGGCGAAGAGGGTGAGTCCCGGTGTCTCATGCGCAGATAATTGACCCGACCCAAAGTGTGGACCATTTGTTTTATTTAACAAGTCACTTACGCCAATCATAATTTCGCCCCTTTCTTTAGCGAACCCCTTTACTATGCCCAGGTCTAAACGGTGTGATGAGCCAATATCTAAAATGGTTGTATCAAGGTCCAGCGTACGGGTTGTACCCGAATACTTATAGTTTGCATTAAACGTCCATCCGTCCGGCAAATACAAACGCCCTGTCAATCCCACCTTATGTTGAGCAGGACAATAGGCACGGATGCCCTGTTGGGATACATCCTCCTGAAAATCATTATAAGCATACCAGGCCGAGAGTTTTCCTGGTTTGCCATCAAGGGCCAATTCCACTTCGGCGCCCCAGGAATCAGCTCCGTCAATATTACTTGTCTTATGGTAAGGTAATCCGAAGGCATCATATACTTTGGTATATCCAATCAGTTTGCTGTAACGCTGGTAGTACGTATCTGCTCGAAGTGTCAAGTTTCGGGCAAGTTTTCCTGTATAGCCGGCTTCGAATGAGCAGGTCTCTTCGTTTTCCAATTCATCAGCCGGTATCACATTAAACGCATATAGACCGGATGGATACGGAGGAGAGGGTAAAGGGACACGACCTGTCAAGGTATTGCGAACCGAGGTAAAAGGGGTACGAAACGCCTTGGCGAAGCTAAATCGAAGTAAATTGTCCTTTTCTTCATCCATTGCGTAAAGGGCTGTCAATCGAGTTGCCCAATCGGTTTGTGTTTCCGAATAATAGTCTGTACGAATCTGTCCTTCAAGGGTAAGCCGGTCGCTCAGCGTCCAGCGGTCGATTAAGAACGCTCCTGCGAATTGTTCGTCAAATGGCTCATCCGGATACGTGAGGCTCTGAATATCCTGTATTTTGGTGTCGAGCCGTATAAAGCGAAAATTACCCCCTATCGAAATATTGTGTGCGCTTGCAACTTTGAAATTATATTGTCCCTCGATATCATTCTGCATCCAGTTCCACTTCATAAGGGTCGGTACCTTCGAACTGGCGAAATTACAAAACCACTGTAGGTACCCAGTACTGCCATCTTCAAAATCATGCTCTAACTTTGTATATGACCTGACTGTTTCATACCAACCGTTTCCCCCGGGATAATATCCACCGAACTCCCAGTCACCTACTCCCGCGTGAGAATAACCGGCGCCGAACGACATCCTGGTTCGGTCGGAATAATCATAAAAGGCTTCACTATCAAATCGGTAGTTTCGCATAAAATCATCTGCGGTGAAACTGCTGAAACCCATTAGAGAGTTAACCGTGCCGGTGGTATTGGATGTATAGCGGCCGGCACCGGCATCGTCTGAATTTTCAAGATCTTCGTAGCCTACAGACAGACGCCATCTCCATTTATTTTGTTTTTCCGCCCATCGAAAGTGTGTGTAGCTGTCCCCGAATTGATTTATGGTCGTTGAGCCAAAGTATCCAAGAACATCTTCCGGTTTTTTTGTAATAATGTTGATTACGCCCGTGAAGGCGTTTGCGCCCCAGGCAGCACCCCCGGGGCCGCGCACAACTTCTATTCGTTCGATGTCTTCCATAAGAATCGGCAGTGTGTAGTGTTCTGAGCCGCCAAACAATGGGCTCTCTGCAGAACGTCCATTGATAAGTATTAATGTACGGTCCGAAATGAATTCGTGCAGCCCCCTTACACCGACGGCCCATCTGAAGCGGCTTAATCTAAGCATGTCAATACCAGGAGAAAATTGTAAGATTTCGGGAACATCGGTCAAGCCGCTGTAGTGGATGTCCTCAGCCGTAATAATACTTATCGGAACCGACGCCTCGGTGATTTTCTGCTCCTTGCGAGCGGCAGAAACCACAACCGGCACTTCCATCAACTCCTCGAGAGACATCTCAAAGAGGTCCCCTTGTTCGTCTGTGTCCTCCTGCTGAGCGAATAATTCCTCATTAAAGGCGAACATAAGCAGGTATATCAGCACAAGCACGAACACTCTTGTTAAAGAACTTTTCTGCGTAAACATCATCGTCCTCCAAATTGGAGTAACAGATGCTTTATAGGCATCATAATATTGACTTGCTTTTCCCTTAAGTTACTACTCCCTGTAAATCACCAAACTTAGACACTGAAGTATTCAAAATTGCCGTACCGTTAGGGCATAGTGCCGGCTGCCCTTTACAGCTTAGACCTGACAGGGGGCTTAACCATTTACCGGACAGCCGGACTACACCCGTTAGCAATTAAGAGTCCTTGTTTAGCAAAGTATCTTTTCATTTTCCTTAGAGAGCGACGGACAAAATAAGACCTTCGGCTAATCAACAGCCGTTACATTCCAATCATCGCTGTATACCAAGTGTTCGTTGTCATTTGTCGGCGTTTCAGGGACGCCACATACCCAAGGTATCCCTGGTTTTGGTGCTCCAAATACTTGGCCTCACAATCGAAGCAAATCCAGTGAAAGAACGTTATTGGTGTAACAACAAACAAAACAACAAGCAGCACCGCCCCTTATCCATTGCCTGCACATCTTTAATTTTTCTCACTCAATCATCATCTCCGTCGATAATTTCCCCGCTGCTGTCGAGCAGATTACCCGCCCATGCTCGAAGTGAGGCATTTATCTGATACTCGTGCATAACGCCATCTTCTTCCAGCTCAAACGATATACTTACAAGCCGCGTCTGTGGAGCAGGCGTATCCAGCAAAAACTGGGCGTTGCTGCACTGTGGAAATACATTTGTGTATATCTCCTGACATCTAATCCAAAGCTCAACTTTGGCCTGGCCGGACTTAATTTCCTGTATTGTGAACGAATTATTCGTAAACCACTCCACTGAAATACTGCTCGGGGAAAATTCAAGAAGTCTGATACGGTTTCTTTCCCACCCTAACTCTATGTACACCAGTTCGCCGGCATTAATTCTCGCATCATCGTTATAATCGGCTTTCCATATCACCATATCATTACCCGGTGTACCGCATATAAGCCTGCATTGTTTTATCAATTCCGAAATTCTAAGCGTCGCGTAACGAAGCTGTGCCTGTTTCTGTGCTATGTCGCTGCTGCTGTCATTTGCCGCCCCCAGCGCAAACGCCAACGTAATCACAGCGGTCAGAATGATACCCGTTACCACAAGGGCCATCAGCAATTCGACTAATGTAAAAGCATTACGATTGTGTTTTGCCTCTTCCGTTACTATCATCTTTGAATCGGTCGGCTTTTTAGAACAAGCAAATACCCAAGACTTTCCTGGTTTTGACGGTCGAAAAATCCGGTGTTGCAATTAAAGCAGAAAAAAGCATATTGGTTGTCCGTCATCGGTTGAAGAGGTGTGGCGTTCACAAGAACTCGATAATCACCACGGGGGGCTGTCTTAGTCAATGGTTACATATATGCGTCAAGTTGTATATACAACGGGTCCAAGTGGATATGCCTATACTGGGAAACCGGCGAGAAGAAGTATGCAGAGAAGGGTATCGGCAAGGGTTCGCTGACTTATGCCGACGGAATGCTGTATATGTTAAGTGAAAACCGTGCGGTAGGACTTGTTCGACCGACTCCTGATAGTTACGGACTGATTAGCTCATTCGAGATTCCCAAAGGCGGAAAAGGCAATAGCTGGGCCCATCCGGTAGTCTGCAATGGCCGTTTGTATATTCGCCACGGTGATTTTCTTTACACATACCGTGTGCGCTGAAAACAATCAGCATATAGCCTACAGTTTTTTCGGTAATCTGTAACCTTAGCTATTCTATCACCACTTCCTGCACGCCGGCCGACCAACCATCCTGGAGCGTTATTTCTATTTTGAGGCAGTCGGTTTGCACCGGCTTGAAGGTGACTTTATTGAAGGTATCCTTTTCTGTGAGATAAGGGGTGGTATTGTCTACGGGTTTGAATTTACCTACGGCATTGCGATACAGCACTTTCCAGGACTTAGGCAGATGACATTCCCCCCTGCCGGTATCGTCAAACCAGTAGACTTTAACGCTGGAGATTTCATGCTTTTGGCCCCATTCAAACTGGAGCCATTCGGTCGTGCCTTTATGGGGCCAGAAGTCAAGTTGCAGCGCCGATGAGTCGGATGAACTTTCCGGCAGAGCCTGGTCCTTGATCGCATCCAGTGACACGTGTACAAACGACGCCGTAGTTTTGCTTCTGTAGGTCAAAGTATCAGCCGGTTCCGGCCGGGCAGCCTGCGGCTTTTGGGCCGGCCACACTGTCATTTGTCCTCGGCCACGATGGGCCCAGGCATAATACGGAATAGCGGTGAATTGCTTTTTTTCAGCCGGTACAATATCGCCATCTATCGTTCGTTTGGCCACCCGCACCGTACCAGTAATCACCATGACACCGTTTAAGATGTCCGGTCTATATTCGGTTTCGAGCTTCGCATCGTCAGGAATCACCAAATTCAATACCTTGCCATCGTTGTCGGCCCATTCAAGGCAGAAAACAATCGGCCCACGCTCCAGTGCCACCTTGTCCCTATCGGCTTCGACGTTCGGATGAGCGATGACTCGCCGGACCGGCATTGGCAGGTCCAACTCGATGGTATCGCCTTTCTGCCATCGGCGCTCAATGCAGGCAAAGCCTCTCTGAATGTTTAGTGATGTTGGTTTGCCATTGACTTTCAGCCCAACTTGCTCATTCATAGTCTTGTTGAATTTGTAGAGGTCGCTCGGCACGGGTTGATTTTGGGCCCAGCCGGGGATACGAACGTAAATGGAAAACGTGTCACTCTTTTCCGGCTCGACAGTGATGTTAACCGAGCCTTTCCACGGATACTGGGTTTGCTGAGTCAGCTTGACTTTGTTGTTGATGGTTTCAATCGCAGCATCGCCGCTGATAAACAGGTTCACATATATATCATTGTTCTTATAGGCATAGGTGTAACCCGGCACCGAGGGAACGAACCGGGCGACATTGGAGGGACAGCACGCACAGCCAAACCAGGGGCTTCGTGCGTGTTGACCGGTGGATTCAAGCGGATTCGGATAGAAGAAGCGGTCGCCTTTCATCGAAATTCCCGACATCGCGGCGTTGTATAACACCCGCTCGAGGACATCGATGTACTTGGCGTCACCGTGCATCAGGAACATACGATGGTTCCAGAAAATATTTGCAATCGATGCACAGGTCTCACAGTAAGCCGTCATATTGGGCAGATCATAGGCTCCGCCGAAACCTTCATGTCCGCCGGCCGCCCCGATACCACCCGTGATGTAAAGCTTCGTGCCAACAACGTCTTTCCAGATGGTGTCGATCGCCTTGACATATTCCATGTTTCCGGTCAGCGCCGCGACATCGGCCATGCCCGTATACATGTAAGCAGCCCGCACCGAATGGCCAAGGGCCCTGGTCTGCTCGGTGACTGGTTTATGGTCCTGCGAGTAGGGGCCGTAAAGCCCGCCGTTGCCGTTTGGCCCACGGTTGCCTTTGCGACCACGCTGGTCCAGGAAGAACTTCGCCTGGTCCAGGTACTTCTCGTCGCCGGTAGCGCGATACAACTTGCAAAGCCCAATTTCGATTTCCTGATGCCCCGGCGGGTCAGTACGCCTGCCTTCGGCGAAGACGTCACAGATAAGGTCTGCATTTTTGGTGGCGATGTCCAAGAAGGTCTTGTCCCCGGTGACCTGGTAATGGGCGACGGCAGCTTCGTACATATGGCCCACGCAGTACTGCTCGTGAATCGACTGGACGTTGGTCCAGAGTTTTTCAGGCTGCCTCTCGGGTACGGAGTAAAAGGTAAACAAATACCCATCTTCCCACTGCGCGCCGGCCATTATCCTGACCACCTTATCCAGGTATAATCGCATCATCGTATCACCGGCGCGCCGGTGCAGGGAATAGGCGGCGCCTTCCATAACCTTGTAAACATCTGAATCATTGAAGTAGATTCCTTCGTGTTTACCTTCCATCAAACCGGCTGCCTTTTCGAAGTTTCTAATTCTCCCGGTCTCCTCACATTTCTCGAAGGCATAAGGAATGGTAACCTTACGGCTGGTTTCAAGCCGAGGCGTCCAGAAACCATCGCTGACGTGAACCTCGTTAAAGGGTACCGGCTTAACGTTATAATCACGCTTTAGCTCGACCTTTTTTTCTTCCGCCAGGCACAATAACGAGCACAGCCCGGACGTCACAAACGCTGTAAAAACAGCGACGAGCACTTGTTTTTGATTTACCATTAGAATTACCCTCTACTAAATGACATTTTGACAGGATTTTGCACTCAATTTTACTCTTTAGAACACAAAATACACACATATTGCATGATGCGGAAACGATAACATTTCATACCTGAAAAATCAAGAGCTTATATTTATCTTCCTGTACGGATAGTATACGTGAAGAAAAATCACGGAACAGATAGATAAGTGGACCATAGATTATTGCAAAACTAAAACCCGCATAGCGTTGTTATTATCTGACCTACAATGTAACGATACAGAATAATCGGATAGTTCTCCGGTTTGGCCTTGACAAAGACAAGCCAAATATGGTAGAATGTAAAACAGTTACAAAAAGTAACTGATATTTTTTTCTCCCGGGGGTAGGTTGTATTCCAAAAGTTACAGAGCCAGCAGGTCAAATGATACAGTTTGAAGAATTATAATAGTTGTAAACCGTTATATAAACGGGCCTGAAAAATGCAGTTATTTTTATCTGGTGGAGGAAATCAAAATGAAAAGATTCATAATATATGCTGTGGTTACAGCGCTTGCTTTTATGTTGTCAGCTTCCGCCCATGCGACAGCGATATTAAGTGAGCAAAAGGGTACAGACAATGGGGTGAACAGTGCTGAACATACCTTCAAATGGTCCCATGCCTTGAAATTTTCCGGAGACCATGAAGCCGAGCCATTCAAGTTCTACCACTATTTCGGCTCATCTCAAGACAACAAAGAAGGACAAAAATCTCAAAATGTTCAGGAAGATGCCCTCAGATGCTCCCATTCCTTTACACTGTCCGGAGACCAGCAAGAGGCCCCATTCAGATTCAACTATCACTATGGCTCATTGATAGATGTAGAAGGTAATTATATGTCTATGAATGGTCCGGAATATGCCAAGTGGCAAGGCGATGTGCCGGATACAGCGCAACATTTTTATTATTACGAAAGTTGCGGTCTTGGGGGTGAACCGGATACGGGATATATACGCCCTGAATGTCCTCATGCAGCTCCGGAGCCCGTGAGTATTTTGCTGATGGGTCTGGGCAGTCTGTGGATAGCTGCCCAGCGTTAAGTTTGAGCTGGTAAATAGATAAACTGCGCACCCAAGAGGGCCGTAAACAATGTTTGCGGCCCTTTTCATATCTCGATTATTGGGAGTGTCCGTGGTTGCAGGCAGGCTTCGGAGCGGGCATTTGTGAACGTGGTATATCGCGCAGGATGCAAAAATACTACGCCCATTGAATTGTACATAAACGTATTCTTCAACATCTGCAAAGTCAATGATTTATGCTAATCCCTGCCCTTCAAATCCTTCCCCTCGATAAGCTTTATGATTCCCTTGCCCAAGGCACTACCGATGAGAAAATAACTCTCCGCATTACCACACCAGTGGTGACCATGGTTTACATTAGGTGACTGCTGAGGATCACGCCAGAAATCGTGGGTAATGACAAAGGCAGCATTCTCGATATGTTCAGCACCCTTCTTTTGAGCCTTTCTGAAAGCCGCCATATTGCCGACGGCACTGGGGCCCCCATTGCCAAGCTCTCCAATAACGACTGGCAGATTAGGCGACTTGAATTCTTTGCGCAGGTCTTTTACCAGGTTGATCAGATTCTTATCATACTCCGGTATTGCCTTGGGTTCGCACATATCGTTCCAGCCCTGCATCCAGACAAAACCGGCAATCTCGTATCCCCGGCCGGCCAGGTCAGGAAAACTCTCTTCCATGTTTCCGAGAGCCTTATAAATATCAGTCAGCATTAATTTGTAAAACTCTCCCACTTCTCCTGGCGAACCGGGAGGACGGAAATCCTTAAAGAGACTCTTGCCCCCCCAGGCGGTCTTTATTAGCAGCACCGGCTCGGTATAATAATCACCCACTACATGACCGAACTGCAATTCAGGGCCGATATGGCTTGAGCCGCCATAACCCGTGTACCCGATGGTCAGTCCGCTGCTTCGGTCTCTGAACGTTATCTTGACATCATCACGAACAACCCATTCACCTTTTTCGTTCTTAAGGTGCTTATAGAGATGGGCCTTGTTCGGGTCTTTCATGGTATTGACAAGGTTTCCCTTGCCGCCGTTGTAATACTGGGGATGGTCCATGGAAACAACACCCTGGCCTTCCATATTTGACTGGCCGGCAAGGAGAAAAACTTTGACTGGTTTCCTGGATTCCTTTGGTTTCTCAGCGTAGGCACTACTCAATAAACATATAGCCAACGCTATAAGCGATACATGCTTCATACAAACTCCTTTCAACACCGGTGCTTTTTTAGCATGGATTATATTGATTTTATCCTTATCCTCTGATATTGCAAGGATATAGCCCTGCGGCGGCATTTTCAAGCTTTCAACTGGATTCGGCTATCAATTCTGTCGCCACGATTCTTCGATTTCTCGGACTCCAACCGGAAGAACGCCCGCGGTTGATACAGAGGGACTTGAAATTCTACCGCTTGTTTTGTAGAATAAGCACCCGATATAAGAAAAATTTTACAACAGTGATGAAAGGAACACAATGTCGACAGAAAGAAGAATACCTTGGTATTTCCTAATCTGCGCCTTCCTTTGTTCCCACCTTGCCATCTCCACTGTTATTGCGTTTGACCAGCCGCAGTGGGGACAGAAATATTCCCGGAATATGGTATCGAGCGAAACAGGACTGCCGGAGACTTTTGACCCTGCCACCGGCAAGAACATTAAGTGGGTAGTCCCACTGGGCACGCAAACCTACCCCACGCCGGTAATAGGAAACGGCAAGATTCTAATCGGCACGAACAATGACAAACCACGCGACCCCCGTCACAAGGGAGACCGCGGCATCCTATTGTGTTTAGACGAAATGGACGGGAGCTTTTGCTGGCAGCTTGTAGTTCCGAAGCTGGGAAAAGACCCATACATTGATTGGCCCCGAGTAGGTATGTGTTCGTCAGCTACTATTGAGGGCGACAGGGCCTACATTCTGAGCAATAAAGGTGAAGTAATATGCCTCGACCTCAACGGCCAGGCGAATGGCAACGATGGGCCATACCGAGACGAGGGCCGACATATGGCCCCCGGCGATGCCGGGCCAATGGAGGTGGCCAAAACAGATGCAGATATCATTTGGCTGTACGATTTGATTGGAGAAATGGGAGTACACGTACACGACTCAGCACATAGCTCGATTCTCATATATGGAAAATTCCTGTACGTAAACACAAGCAACGGTCTTAACAGCAAACATACAGGAGTATACTCTCCAGACGCCCCGAGCCTGGTAGCACTCGACAAAACAACGGGGCAGCTCGCAGCCAGGGAAAATGAGAACATTAGCCCTCGAATATTCCACTGCACCTGGTCATCACCCGCATTAGGCGAGGTGAATGGTCAAAAGCTTGTGTTCTTTGGCGGCGGTGACGGTGTCTGTTATGCATTCGAGGCGTTAGAGTCCGCTCCATCCTCGAAGAAACTAAAGAATATCTGGCGGTTCGATTGCGACCCCAAGGCCCCAAAAGAAAACGTGCACCAATACATCGGGAACCGCCAGGAAAGCCCAAGTAATATCAAGAGTATGCCGGTGTTTCACAATAATCGCGTTTATGTTACCGTCGGCGGTGACATCTGGTGGGG
>Ga0315543_1001463_pt1 | contig 25434 bp, 19 predicted proteins | sample SalMarSW160210MG_2_FD_203098 | JGI IMG/M metagenome (GOLD analysis project Ga0315543, IMG submission 203098) | Salt marsh sediment microbial communities from the Plum Island Ecosystem LTER, Massachusetts, United States - Salt Marsh Sediment SW1601-210 ... | reverse complement strand
AATAAGTATTTAATTTATAGTGCCCGATTATTCTTAAATCAAAAACAGAGTAGAGGGAAACCATGATAAAGGCTGGAATCGTAGGAGCGACTGGCATAGTTGGTCAGCAATTTCTCGTTGCCCTGAAAGGTCACCCCTGGATTGAAATTGCTGCGCTTGCTGCCTCCGAAAGGTCGGCAGGGCGTAGCTATAAGGAGGCCATAACCGATGCCCGGTCTGGAGCCTTGCGCTGGTTTTGCCAGGAGCCTCCCGTAGAGGAGGTTATGCCCATGCCCGTCCAGAATGCTATAGAAATGGATGTATCTGCCCTGGATATAGTCTTTTCCGCCGTGGAGTCCGACCAGGCAAAGATTCTGGAACCGAGATTTGCCAGCGACAAGGCGGTTATAAGCACGGCCTCAGCCTTCCGCTACGATGAGGATGTGCCCATTCTAATCCCGGGCATCAACTCCCAGCACGCCAGACTAATTGATGTGCAAAGAAAAGCTCGGGGCTGGAAAGGCTTCATTACACCCATTCCCAACTGCACCACTGCTGGCTTGGCGATAACCCTAAAACCAATTTGCGAATCGTTCGGCGTGAACGCCGTTATAATGACCTCCATGCAGGCCCTGTCAGGAGCAGGCCGGAGCCCGGGAGTGATGGGCCTCGACATTCTGGACAATGTCATTCCCTTTATTGCTGGGGAGGAGGAAAAGGTGCAGCGTGAAACGCAGAAAATCTTGGGCAGTTTCACGGGTGATTCAGTCAATCCAGCTGAGTTCAATGTAAGCTGCACCTGCACCCGTGTTGACGTCCGGGAAGGACATACGGAATCGGTCTTCATCTCCACTCAGAAAGCCTGTGAGGTGGATGAGGTTGTAAAGGCTATGAGGGAATATGTTGGCTCACCCGGTGACACTGATCTGCCTTCAGCCCCTAAGCACATGATAATAGTCCACGAAGACCCGTTCAGACCTCAGCCGCGACTCGACCGTGATGCTGAGGATGGCATGGCTACCGTGGTCGGCAGAATCAGAAAAGACAACGTCCTGGAAAACGGCATCAAATATGTTCTGGTATCCCACAACACCAAGATGGGAGCAGCCAAGGGCGCAGTTCTTGTCGCCGAACTCCTTATCAGAGACGGGTATATTTCCTAGCGCTAACTGAGGCTATCATAAGTACTTTGGACCTGCGCCGTCCCATTTACCGCCAAACTGCCACCTATGGGCATTTTGGCAGGGAAGAGGTTGATCTTCACTGGGAGAGAACGGATAAGGCCGAAATTCTAAAAAAAGAAGCAGGCTTGTAAAAGTGCAAAGCCCAAAACCAAGCCAAGAGTTCTTTTAGCACTATGTCCCGCCTTAACAATTCGTCAGGGTGGTGCATCACCTTCTTTCTTCTGCGCTAGAAGTAACACTCAAGGAACTGCTGAAGGCTAAGGTAGCCCAAAGATTCGCCAGGCCATTCATTCCCCTCGCCCAACCGTTATCCTGCCAACTCCTCCCCCGTCCTGCGATACTCCAGGTCTATCCGCCCAGCCTTGCCCGTCAGGCCCTCCCATTCGGTCATCAACCTCGCCACCTTTTCTCTTAGCGTCATATATTCACGATTCACAGCAACTACGTTCCGGGAATCCTTGTAATGGGCGGGGTCAGCCATCATAGCTTCGATTTCTTCAATTCGCTTTCTGCTTGCTGCCACCTCCTGCTCTATTTCTGTGATGCGTTCCCTTACCGGCGATATGGCGCGGTAGTATTCATTCCGCAGCCGGCCTTCGAGTGCTTTGCGCCGGCGCTTTCTCACGGCCGTTGGTGGCTGACGTAGTTGCCCTATACCAGGCTGGGTTTCCATCATTTCCGCTTGGCCGTCCGGTGATCTGCTCTGCCATAGATAATCGTCGTAACTACCGGGGAAAACCGTTGCCTGGCCGTCCCGCACCTGGATGATTTTATTGGCGATCTCCCGGATGAGGGTACGGTCGTGAGTGATGAAACACAAAGTCCCTTTGTAAGCATCCAGGGCATCGGTCAAAATCTCGCGGGACGCAATGTCCAGGTGGTTGGTTGGCTCATCCATAAGAAGGAGATTGGCTGGCCTTACGAGCATCCTGGCAATGGCGACGCGGGTCTTTTCCCCACCCGAGAGCACCGATATCCTCTTCGTCACATCGTCACCGCTGAAGAGGAATGCCCCGGCCAGCCCACGCAGGCGCTGTTCCGGTTCGTCCGGTGCTACGCTCCGTAATTCCTCAATGATGCTGTTGTAGGGGTTGAGAGATTCTATATAATACTGGGCAAAGTATGCTGTAGTCACATTGTGACCGAGTACACGCTGCCCTCTTTCGAAGGGCAAAACACCCGCCAGCATGCGCAGAAGGGTTGTCTTCCCAGCCCCATTTATCCCTACTATGGCAACGCGATCTCCCCGCTCCAGTGCCAGGTTAAGATCCTGGTATACAACATGCTGCCCGTAAGACTTGGCAACGTGCTTGAGTTCGATTACGACGCGACCGCTCCGCGGAGGCTCTCTAAAGTTGAAATGTATCTTCTTCGTTGCCCGAGGAACTGTAATCCGCTCAATCTTGCCCAGTTGCTTGACACGGCTCTGCACCTGAGAAGCCTTGGTATTTTTAGCTCGGAAGCGTTCAATGAAACGCATCTGCCGTCTGATTTCTAGCTCCTGTCGCCGGGCGGCTGCCCTGCGAGTCTCGATATCCTTCTCGCGGGCGCGAACGTAGCTATCATAATCGCCGTGGTGGAAGATAACGCCCTCATCCTCGATGGCTATGACCTTGCTCACAACATTGTTGAGAAAGGCTCGGTCATGCGATGTGACCAGGACGGCACCGTGATAGCGTTTCAGGTAGGTTTCAAACCAGCGCTGCGTCTCCAGATCGAGATAGTTTGTAGGTTCATCGAGCAGCAGGATATCGGGATTAAGGAAAAGGAGTCTGGCCAGTTCAATACGTGTCCGCCAGCCGCCGCTGAATTCAGACAGTGAATGCCCGAAATCTGACCAGGCGAAACCCAGTCCAGAGAGGACGATCTTTGCCTCGTGTTCGGAGCTATAGCCACCCTTCGCCTCATAGAGGGACTGCAACTCGCCCAGCTTTCTCAGCAGGCTATTCACGGTTTCCTCGTCCCTTTCCTCTGCCAGGTCTTCCTGTACCAGCCCGATCTTATGCGCAAGGTCCCTGACCACATCGGACGAACTGGACACATATTCCAGCAGACTCCGCTCCGATGATGGTTGGACATCCTGGCGAAGATAACCGATAGCGGTGTCACGTCGCAGAGACACGCTTCCGGAATCCGGGATGATATTGCCCGTTATGATTTCGAAAAGGGTGGTCTTCCCCGTGCCATTCCGTCCGATGACCGCAATGCGATCGCTCATGCCAACGGTGAAACTAACCCCGCTGAAAAGCTCATGGTCGTTATATGACTTGGAGATGCCGGTGACATTAAGCATATAATCTTCTTACCGTTACATTAAATTGTACCAAGACTTGTCAAATGATATGAAAAACCATTTGGCTGAAATAATAGGATCAACCTTGGGAGAAACCAATACAAAAAGGTCCTAATCAATCGCCGTTTGTTCGTATCTACCTCGTCCAACACCAAGTGATTCAGAGGACAGGATTAGGGGTAACAATCAGCCATTTTGTTCACTGATGTCTGACCACTCACTTTATACCTCTAGATAAATCACACTCTCTAAGCCTTTGAAATGAGGGTCAGAGGTTACCACGGGACTCTTCCTGAACTCTTTCAGATAGTTTAGATGTATGTTTGCTTATCTGATTTTTGGTTTTCTTTTATGCCAATCGGTTGCTTGCTCATAGGCGAAGGCGATGCGCAGCAGTATTTCCTCACTGAAAGGCTTGCCCATGATTTGCATACCTATAGGTAGGTTGTCGGCAAAACCAGCAGGTATGGAGATGGCCGGGATTCCAGCTATGTTTATGGGTAAGGTGCATACATCGCTTAGATACATCTGCATCGGGTCTTCCAACTTTTCCCCCAGCTTAAAAGGCACTATTGGCGAGGTTGGCGTGACCAGGGCATCATATTTTTCAAAGGCTTGGTCAAATTCCTGTTTTATCAGTGTGCGCACCTTCTGTGCCTTAAGATAGTAAGCATCGTAATAACCGGCAGATAAAGCATAAGTGCCTAGCATTATACGCCTCTTAACCTCAGGCCCGAAGCCAAATTGTCGCGTCTTCTCCGTTGTCTCGATTACATTACTGGCATCTCGCTCGGAAAAGCCGTATTTTACTCCATCGTAGCGAGCCAGATTCGCTGAAGCTTCGGACGGAGCAAGTATATAGTAAGCAGCCAGGGCGTATTCAGTATGAGGTAGAGAGACTTCCCAATCTATTTCCGCACCCAGTTCCTGGAGTTTATTTATAGCTACTCGCAAAGCCGCTCGTACCTCGTTCTGCACGCCCGCAACAAGATATTCCTGGGGAATGCCAATCTTTAGCCCTTTAACGTCTGGAATTAGTTGCTGGGTGTAGTCTGGGATAAGATAAGGCACTGATGTTGAGTCTCCGGGGTCATACCCGGCAATGACATTCATCACTAAGGCGCAGTCAGTGACATCCTTGGTTATTGGCCCAATTTGGTCGAGAGAACTGGCAAAAGCAACCAAGCCGAAGCGGCTGACCCGACCATAGGTTGGTTTAAGTCCTACCACGCTGCAAAGTGCGGCTGGTTGACGGACGCTGCCTCCAGTGTCAGAGCCCAGAGCATAAATAGTCTCATCAGCAGCTACAGCAGCTGCTGAGCCACCGCTGCTACCTCCAGGGACACGACTTAAATCCCAGGGATTGTGAGTGGGGAAAAAGGCAGAGTGCTCTGTAGAAGAGCCCATGGCAAACTCATCCATATTCGTTTTCCCGACTATTACCGCCTTCTGTGCCTTCAGTTTCTCTATTACTGTAGCATCGTAGGGAGGGACAAAGTTCTCCAGCATCTTTGAACTACAGGTAGTTCTTACCCCCTTAGTGCATATTACATCTTTGATTAAGGTAGGGATACCGGTTAAAGGGGTAATCTCATGGACAGTTTTGATGTAATTATCGACCTTTTCTGCGTCCTCCAGAGCAGCGTCTTCAACAATAGTGACACAGGCGTGAACTTTCCCTTCTATCTCAGCGATACGCTTCAATACAGATTTCGTCAGTTCGGTCGAGGAGATTTTCCTCTGTTTAAGCAGCTCGTGCGCTTCGTGAATAGTTAGCTGGTGTAGTTCGTTCGCCGGCATACTTAAAACCTGTCCTTGAGGCTGCGACGCTTGATAACTTTGCGCCAGTCGCCGCCAGTTTTGCTGTGCATCTCTTTAATCCTGGGGATGTACTGTAAGCCCAGGAATATCCCCAAGCCTGTGGAGTAGAATACTAAAGCCAGAGGCTCGCCGTAGTGGTCGACGTAAATAAAACCTGCAACAAATGGGAAAACAATAAGGAGCAGGCTATAACTAAAAGTGGGATTACGAGTAATAAGTAAAGCTATTGCAAAAACAACAAACAGAAACGGAACTGCCCAGGGCATCAAGAAGATGAGAATCCCGATAGCGGTGGCTGCCCCTTTGCCGCCACGGAATTTAAGGAAAACGGGGAAGATATGGCCCATTATGGCAGCTGCGCCGGTAAGCCCGGTAAGAAGATCAAACGATGAATTCAGAGGGATGCCTAACAACCCTCGCATTAAAAGAATTGCCGCTATGCCTTTGCCCAGGTCAGCCAGGGTGACTAGCACGGCTTCCATCGGCCCGACCTGGTAGAAGACATTCATAGCCCCCATGTTTTTGCTTCCGACCTCTCGTATATCTATCCCTTTTCTCAGACGACCGGCAAGATATGCTGAAGGGATAGAGCCAAGGAGATAGCCAATTACGATGGCGATAACTATGTCGCTAATCATTTGACTGATGGGCTCACCCTAGTATTGCCTGAACCTTAAAACATTTTTCGGCTTGTTTTGGTGCGTTTGATAAAATCTCAGCTTGAGAATATGAGCCAGCTACATCGTCTTTCCTGAAGACATTTTGTAGCGAGATGGTATGAGTCGCTGGTGACACGTTGGCTGTATCTACTTGCTTGAGTACCTCGAAGTTCTCCAGAATATTAGATAGCTGGAGGCTAAATTTCTCCACCTCCTCCTCGCTTAAGCCCAACCGGGCAAGCCAAGCGATATGCCTCACTTGTTCGTAACTCAGTTTCATTTCGCGTGACTATCACATTACAGCATAACACTACATAATGCAATAGCGGTTGCTTATCTTCAGGGGCAATATTATAATGTAGAGCCGTGCAAATCCGAAATGTTGTCTTGCTGTCTCATCAAGGGGCAGGTAAAACTTCGCTTACTGAGTCCATGCTCTTTAGCTCAGGCGTTATCCAGCGTTTAGGGGAGGTTGAAAATGGCACCACCACCTCAGATTATGACCCACTTGAGATAGAACGTCATATGGGCATCAACCTGTCCCTACTTCCATTTGAGTGGCAGGGAGTGAAGCTGAATCTCATTGATACCCCGGGATATGCAGATTTTATTGGTGAGGTAAGATCGGGATTGAGGGTAACTGAGGGAGCAATAGTTGTAATATGCGCCGCTTCAGGTGTGGAGGTAGGCACAGAACAGATGTGGGGCGATGCTGAAAAAACAAATTTGCCTCGGTTAATATTTATTAATAAGATGGATCGGGATAATGCCGATTTCTTCTCTACTTTGGAAGGAATTCAGGCTAAGTTGTCACCAAGATGTTTGCCTCTTCAATTACCCATAGGTTCACAAAGTGATTTTCAAGGCATCATAGATTTGGTGACTATGAAAGCTTATATTGGCGCTACCTCGCAGGAAGCAGAAATACCTTCGACACTTCAGGAACAAGCAGAAGCTAGCCGTGAGAAGTTAGTAGAGACCGTCGTGGAAATTGATGACGAGCTCATCAACAAGTATCTGGAGGGCGAGCCCATAAGCAACGAGGAAATTCTTGCTGCCATAAAAAAGTCTGGCATCGCTGGCAAGCTGGTGCCTGTTTTTGTTGGCTCTGCTTTGCAGAGCATCGGCACCCAGCAAGTCCTCAATGGTATTTACTCTTACTTGCCTTCGCCAGAAGAAAAGGATGCCTTTGTCGCTAAGAATGCTTCCACTGGTGATCAAGAGGAGATCAAACCTAATTCGGAGTCCCCCTTTTCCGGGCTTGTTTTTAAAACCACTGCAGACCCCTATGTTGGCAAGCTCAGTTACTTTCGGGTTTATTCAGGCGCTATTTCCAGTAATTCTCAAGTTTTGAATGCTAACAAGAATAGCATGGAACGGATTGGCCAACTCTTCACCATGCTGGGCAAAAATCAACAGCCAGTACCCCAGGTCGCTGCCGGAGATATTGGGGCGGTGGCGAGGTTAAGCTTAACCACCACTGGGGATACTCTCTGTGCTCGCGAACATCCTGTGATATTCCCCGGTATCGAATTCCCCAAAGCGAATTTCAACATGTCAATCCAGCCTCAGACGAAAAGCGATTTAGATAAGATGAGCACCTTTTTGCCCAGGATTTGTGAAGAGGACCCTTCTCTCCAAACACGTCGCGAAGTTGACACTAACGAGTTTATTATTTCCGGAGTTGGTGATAGTCATCTGGAGGTAGTCAAGGGGAAAATGCGTCGCAAATTTGGAGTAGAGGTGAAATTAGACCTGCCAAAGATTCCTTACAAAGAGACTATTACTATGTCGACCAAGGCAGAGTATAAGCATAAGAAGCAGAGCGGAGGGCACGGTCAATATGGACATGTTTTTCTGGAGTTGGAGCCTTTGCCTCGGGGTGGAGGATTTGAATTTGTTGAGAAAATATTTGGGGGGGCAATACCCCAGAACTATATTCCCTCTGTGGAAAAGGGGGTCAATGAGGCCAAGCAGGAAGGAGTTCTAGCCGGATATCCTGTAGTGGATGTAAAAGTGAGCCTTTATGATGGTAGCTTCCATCCAGTAGATTCTTCAGACATTGCTTTTAAGATTGCGGGAGCACAAGCCTTTAAAAAGGGATTATCTGAGGGACAGCCGGTGTTGCTTGAGCCTATAATGAATCTCAAAGTAACTGTGCCTGAGGCATATACCGGGGATATTACTAGCGACCTTAACACTAAAAGGGGACGGATGCTTGGAATAAATCCTGGTAACGGCATTAATGTCATCGAAGCTCAGGCACCCTACGCAGAGTTGCTTCGCTATGCCACAGATTTAAGGTCACTGACGCAAGGGCGCGCCAGCTTTGCTATGGAATTTGACCACTATGAAGAAGTGCCAGCTCACCTCAGTCAGAAAATCACCACCGACAAGAAGAAGGCTAACTAACTGACAGTTATCAACTGAAAGCTCATGCGCTATCTTGGTCAGCTAATAAGTTTGCTATGTCAGCCTATCCTAGCCAGCTAATAACTCCTTTAGCTTGTTAGTCAAGGCTGGCACCACTTCTTCATATTTACCCACCACCCCAAATTCCGATTCCTTGAATATATTCGCCTCAGGGTCCTTATTGATGGCTATGATGTGCTTGGAACCTGAACATCCAGCTGTGTGCTGGCTGGCACCGGAAAGGGCTATAGCGATGTAAATATCGGGGGCAACAATCTTTCCAGTGAGGCCGATATGCAGTGCCTCTGACACCCATCCATTATCAGCAGGAGGACGTGAGGCACCTACCGCACCATGCAGCAGATCAGCTAGCTCCTTCAATACAGTCTGGAAGGGCTCAGGACCACCCATCCCCCTACCTCCACAGACAATCACAGGGGCATCCTCGAGCTTAATGCCAACCGCCTCTTCCTTAACAGTTTCTAATATCTTTGTCGCTAATTTCGAGGTATCTATGTCAACCTTAGTGGGTATGACCTCTCCTTTCCTTGAATCGTCACGCTCCAAAGGTGACATTGCCTTGGTCCTAACAGTAGCCATCTGAGGCATAAGCTCGCTGGTGAATATAGCTTGAGCAGTGCCGCCATAAACAGGGCGCGTTTGCGTCAGCAGCTTTGTCTCCGGGTCTACGCTTAAGTCGAGACTATCTGTTGTCAGGCCAGTACCTAGTCTGAAGGCAAGGCGAGGAGCCAAGTCTCTTCCCATAGATGTTTGCCCCATAAGTATTATCCGAGGCGAAATCTCTTTGACCAATTTTTCCGCGACTTGCATATAGGAATCAGCTTGGTATTCTTTGAGGGCGGGGTGTTCTACAGCATAAACCTTGTTTGCTCCGAAGGCAATTGCTTCTTTGGAAGCCTCGCCAACTGCATCGCCGGCTAGCAGGCAAGATAGGTCCTCCTTCAGATCATCAGCAAGCTTCCTACCACATCCTAGTAACTCAGTGGTAATGGAGGCTAACTTCGCATCTGCTAGCTCACCACAAACTAATATACCTTTGTTTTCAGCCATTATTTCCTCCTTAACTTTAAAGCAATTTGGCTTCCCTGAGCCTTACGGCTAGATTAGCGCCGGCCTCTACGGGCGTCTCTCCTTCGATTATTTCACATTTGGCTTCCTTGACCGGCTGGAAGAGTTTCTCCAACCTATTACGTCTTCCAGCAGCGCCAATTTGTGAAGGCTCAAGCCCAATATCGGCTGGTTTCCAAACCACGGGTTGTTTTTTAGCCGCTGCCATGATCCCTTTCAAGGTGGCATAACGAAGTGCTCCTATCCCGCTGGTTACTACGATTAGGGCGGGAAGCGTCACTTCAACAACCTGATAGCCGTCGGGAATAACTCGCTCAACCTTCGCTTTCCCATCGACGACCTCTACTTTACGAGCTAGAGTTACAGCCGGGATTCCTAAAATCTCGGCAATGCCTAGACCCACTTGCCCAGTATCCCAGTCAGAGGACTGCCTTCCACAGAAAATAATGTCATATTCTCCTATTTTCTTTATTGCCATAGCCAAGGCATTGGCAGTTGCCCAGCTATCGCTATCTTCAAAAGCGCCGTCCTCCAAAAGAATAAGGTCATCGCCTCCCACAGCTAACGCTTTCTTAATCACATCGCGAACGAAATTATTACCTAAGCTAAGCGCAGTAATTTTGCCCCCCATGCTATCCTTGATTTTGAGGGCAGCTTCCAAGGCGAATTCCTCGTATTGACCGATTACAGGTTTTACGTCTGGCGGCAAAGTCATTTTGTTGTTTACTACCTTAAACACCGCCGGTGGCGCTTCAGGGTCAGGCACTTGCTTGCAGCAAACAATCATATTAACTGGCATTCTTTAACCTCCTATAATATTTCAGTTTTCCCAAAATCGGAGTACAGTATGCCATATAATAATTAATTCTGTCAAACACGACTTTACAAATCCCGTATATAACATAATCTCGACCGATGGGCCTAGCCGTGCTCAATACCCTCCCCGTTAAGCCATAGCCTCATCAGAAACAAAAACCAACGTCCCTTAACCAGACTTGGCTCTCGACTAGCAAGCCAGAATGTTCAATGAAGTAGTAAAATAAGAGCCCATTATCCTAGCTAATTTATACGGTGTATTGGGGCAGCCATTCATGCTGATTTTCGCTAGCCCAGCAAACATCAACTTAGCCACCGAGGAGGTCTGAGTAGCGTCCACCTTCTCAGAAGGGGTATACATTTCACCAGAGGCGGGCATAATCTCACCCACGCTTTTTGGAGCCAAGCTATACTCCGCTCGTCTAATTCCTTCCTAGGGCTATATTTCACAGTAACAAAGGCCTGAACAACTCTGTTAACGTTTTCTTCCTGCCCCGGCAAGTATTCAATCAGACGGCGGCTGAACTCGAACGGTGTCTCGTGGTCAAATACCCCTAAGGCGCCTTCGCCAGCCAGATAGCGCATGCGGTCATAGGCGTCAGCAGCTGTTTTAACCCGCTTGAGCTTGCTTACTCTGCGGTCGAAGAATTGGCGGACAGCAAAGAACGCTATAGCCAACAGGATAGTGACACCGAGGAACTTAAAAACATAAGGCAACGGTGATGTTCGCCTAGTATCCTTAATTCCCGGTGTGTCGTCTTCTAACATCCAGAAAGGCAGTTCCTCACTGTCGGAAAAGAACAGGTTGTAGCCTTCGTCGCTGATTATATCTCCTCTACTTATGTCTTCAGTGGTGGCTTGTGACCTAGTTGGGGTAGGTTCAAATATAATCCAGCCATATTTCGGGAAGTAGACCTCTACCCAGGCATGGGAATTGAGACCACGAATGATATAATTGCCGGTGACCTCATCCAGCTCGCCCCGAAAATAGCCTCGGGCGAGCCTAGCCGGTACGCCAACGGAGCGCAACATCACCGCCATCGCTGAGGCAAAATTGGTACAAACCCCTCTCTCTGTTTTGAACAGAAAATAGTCAACACCGTCAAAGCCCTTCGGGGGAGCTTGGACGTTCCTGTCGTATTCGAACTTCGTCAGATAATCCTTAATGGCAATAGCCTTATCGTAGGGTGTTTGGGCATCACATGTGATGTCCTCACTGAGTTTCCTGACCAGTTCAGGTAGACTGTCCGGCAGTTGAAGATAATGACCGGTGACCCAGTCCGGATATTTCTCGCCAGCTCTCGTCAGCTCTTCCGGCGTGGCAATGGTGAAGCTGGTCATAACTTGGTAACGTTCATAAGGCTCGATTGTTTGTGTTACAACGATTGCCGTAATGTCCTGCAATCCTTCCGGCAGGGGCAAGGGGGTCTGTAATTTGACAGGAATGCTGACGGAAGCTATCCTGCCACTAGAGAGAACAATGTCAGTCTTCAGCCGGTGCTCAATGACGTAAGTCACGGTATTGCTCTCCGGGGAGACTGCATCGTAAGTGATTGACTCTCCCGGCAGCAGGCTTTGTTCGAAACCAACGGTGCTTGTCCAGCCCCACGATTCATAGACATCGTAACTGCGGGTGCGCCAGTAACCAGAATCTTCGGCATCAACCCAAAAACGCACATCATTGCTTCTCTCTATTGGGTCTGTAAAAAGAAGCCTTTCTTGATGTCGACTCACCACTATCTCCCACTTTGAGTATACATTCGCGAAGATATCGAACCAGCGTCCTTCAATGTTTTCAAAGTAGAATGAGGTCGCATCGATCTTCATGCTCATGCCGTTGGGGTTAGGTGACGGCACAAGGTACGCGACACCGATGGTGACAGCGGCGATGCTAAACACTGCCACCGAAAACAAAGCGGTGCCACGCCGGACAGACTGCTCCTTCCATTGAAGGAGGATGTCTCCTTTTTTTGCCAAAGATACTGTGGCGATGGTTAAGATGGCAGACAGGCAATAAAGCGGGAAAAAGTAGTACATATCCCGCGGGAGATTAATAAGGTTAACGAGCAGTACTACCATGCCCAGAATGACAGGGAGCCAGGCACTGCGTTTTCTCAGGATAAACCAGGCTGAAATGAAGCCCATGAACCAGCTAATTAAGGTAAGAGACATGGCAAAGTAAAGCGTGCTATTGGCGGGACGAGAAGTGCTGATCGTCTGCCACCACAGTTGTAATGAAGATATTTCCTGAGCAGGGGTAAAAGGTCGGGCTGCTTGCCAGGCAGTTACCACCAGCCCAATGAGAAGCATAATAGGAACCGCAATCCTGCCGGGAATGCGTGTGTTTGCCAGAATGACACCTAATGCTATGGCCAGACCCAGTACTGTTATCAGCGATGGTTGGGGAGTAATCCAGTGAGCATGCTCTATTGACCATATAGCGATTGCTGAGGTAAAGAAGCCAAATCCGACGCCCAGCCACCCCAACAGATTGCTGCCGAGGCAAACCTGTCGTATTATCTGCCAGCACCCGATGACTAACTTCTTGCTTATACTCCGAAACATGGTGTCTTACTCACACGAGTAGCGGACAAAGTGGCGCGGCCTTGCCGTTCAGTCACTTCAACCAGATTGGAGTCCTTTCCAATGGTATAGACCTGGGCTCCTGACCGGATTAACGACTGAGCCATTTGGATTGACCACGGGGGCCCACCAAAGTTGGCAGCATCCACTAGTACGACCAGCATTGAAGCAACCCGGTTTCTTAATTGATGGACGACCTCTGCTAGATTCTCCGAGGCTGAGGTAGCAACAATGATGACCAGGGAGTTATCGCGGAAACCATCCAAATGATATGAGAACAATTCACTCAATGTCAGTTCTCTGTTGGCTTTCATCAGGGCTAAGGTTTCCAGTATATCCCATAATTGCTTCTCACCTGTTTCGGGTGTTATGAGACTATGACGCTCGTCCGAAGCGAGTATACCCACTTGCATCCCGCTCTGCAAACACGCTTTGACCATTGAAGCGGCGATAGTAATAGTGTACTCCTCACTCGTCTCTTCTCCACGACCAAAATGAGCTTTCTCATTCATATCAAAAAGTATCCAGGCAACTTCGGGAGGGTTATAAGAACGCTCAGCGTCAAATGTCTTCACCATCAGTTTTCCCATGCGGGCGGTACTGCGCCAGTGGATGTGGTGGAGGCTATCGCCACTGGTAAATTCCCGCACACTGGAGGCACGGGAACTGATGCCCCTGATTGACTGGTAGCCAGACCTGGGGCCAGAGCCACTGAAGGAAGCAAAGTTGAAGAGGGGTAGGTCAATAGTCGCCGGGTAGACTGTGATTTCCTGCTCTTTTCCCAGGGTCCGGGTACCGGTGAAAATCTCCAGAGGGTCAGCAGCTGTTAGTGTCACCGGTCCCAGATGATAACGCCCCCTTTTCCGGCATTTGAAATTTGCCTGCCAGCAGTAAGAACTTTGTCTGGCGATGTTGATACTTGCCGTATCTTGGTGACCAGGCAAGTCAGTATCATCTTCGACTTTGAGCCAAAGCCTAGGCAATTTACCGTGATTATAAATTATGACCTCTCGCTGAAAGGTATCACCCACCTCAAGGCGTTCGGGTAGTTGTGTAGTGTCCACGCTGAGGCGATGCAGGCTCCACCTTACCCACACAAAACTCACGGCCGTCACCAATACCGAGAGGAAAAAGAGTCGCAGGAGAAGAATAGAACCGCTGACTAATGCCAAGGCTAAAAGAGCCACAAGCACAACAATCACGACTATCCCCTGCCTTTTCATCGACACCACTCCTTAACGGCAGTATTAGGCTAAGAGTTTTACTCGGCCCTCCTCACTTAGCTGGGGCACAGGGGACAGATACGGTCTCAAGGATCTGAGTAACCATATCGCGCCCGCTTTTATCACCCGAAGAATCTGTCAGGCTAACTATTATACGATGTGCCAAGACAGGTTCAGCTAGTGCTTTCACATCATCGGGTAAGACATAATCACGACCGCTAATCAGTGCTTTGGCCTGTGCAGTACGGTAGAGTGCCAGAGAGGCGCGGGGTGAGGCACCAAGGAGAATGGCAGGATGATTGCGTGTAGCTCCGACCAAATCGGCAATGTACTGCTTTATCAGGTCGTCAATATAAACGTCCTTAACCGCCATCTGAAGCATCTCAACATCAGCACTGGTCGCCACTGCTTGCAGAGTCATAATGGGATGATGATACCGCTGGCGGTCCATAATGATGATTTCATCTGAGACTGATGGGTACCCGAGGCTTATGCGCATCAGGAACCGGTCAAGTTGGGTTTCGGGGAGAGGGAAGGTGCTTTCATACTCAATAGGGCTCTGGGTTGCTAGAATGTGGAAGGGGTTAGGCATTTTGTGCGCCACGCCGTCAATAGTGATTTGTCGTTCTTCCATGCACTCCAGCAAGGCAGACTGTAGCTTAGGTGTTCCCCGATTGATTTCGTCAGCCAGCACAATCTGGGCCATCACGGGTCCGGGATAAAACTCAAAATTGCTGGTCTTCTGATTATAAATAGAAACGCCGATTATATCGCTAGGTAGCATATCCGGGGTGAACTGGATGCGTTTGAAACTGCAGTCCAGAGACTTGGCTAAGCTACGGGCGAGCATTGTCTTACCCACTCCCGGTATATCCTCAAGCAGCACATGTCCCTGGCTGATCAGGGCGATAACGGCAAGCTCAACTTTGTCTCTCTTGCCAACAAGGACCTGCTCAACGTTGTCCACGATGGCCTTTGCCTTCGCTTGCGCTGCTTCTATCCCGTTATTCATTTTCGCCTTTTATCCCGGCCTATTAAGTCAAGTCTTGCTGGCCAATTATACCAAGAAACGTCTAGCGAAGGCAAAGCTATGGCTATCGACCAATAATTACTTTCCGGTTTTGAAAACCTTGCCAGAACCAAACGGGGGGGATGATCTCAACCACTACTCTTTAAGCAGTCTCTAATGGCAGCAAAAATGATAAGGCTGGTCAGTAGACTTTACGCTATTCAGTTGTTGACTTATAATAGGACTAACTAAACAAATATAGCCAAATAGGTAAATCTGGAGGGTTAAAATGTTGGAAACTAAAATAGATGTCAAGAAGACGGCTCTCTTGGTCATTGACATGCAGAACGACCTTATCAAGGGCAAGGAGGAGCCCTTCAACACAGTAACCAAAATGGTTGAGTCGAAGGCAGTGATTAGCAACACTGCCAAGGTGATAGCGGCAGCACGGCAGGCGGGAATGCCCATCATATTTATGGGCCATGTTCACAGGAAAGATAATGCCGATGTTTTCCCTGCTATTACTGATTTGATGCTCCAGGGGCTTGCGCCGAGGCCCAGAGAAGCACTGGTAGAGGGAACACCTGGCGCTTACTTTGTGGATGAACTTAAACCTCTCCCTGGAGACCACATTATCTGGAAACGCAGGTCAAATGCCTTCTATAACAGCGACCTTGAGCTAATGCTGCGACGCCGAGGAATAGATACAGTCGTCATCACCGGGGTAGTGACCAACGGTTGTGTGGCTAACACTGCCCGAGGAGCCCAGGAGCGAGATTTGCACGTCATTGTCCTCAGCGACTGCTGTGCCGCCATGACGGCGGAAGATGACGAGTATTTTTGCAAGAATGTCTTCCCCAGAGCCGGACGAGTAAGAACCTCGGACGAGATGGTAACAGCAATATCTGGAGCCAGCGCTTGAAAGAAAGCCCTTTACAGACAGCAGAAGCTAATTGCCAGGAATTAACAGTGGCGAATTCTAAGCCATCCCCCGGATAGCCGACTCCAAGTGTCCAGTTATACCCATTATTTAAAATAAACAAATGAATTTTATTCGATTCTGTATTGCGGATACTGATTATTATAATGGCAGTTGTAGCACCAACTACCTTGATAGCCAGCATTTACAGTATGAATATCGCGCTACCTGGTCGAGTACACTATGGAAGCCTTTCACCTTGGGGTATTTTGGTTTACCTTATGGCGATTAGAGAAGGAGCCATATTTTTCTACATGCGCCGTCGGAGATATTTCTAAATCGTCCAGCCAAGTCAGTTTCTCTTGTTCTGGCTAGCTATGGAAATCAAATTCATTGCAGATAACAACGTGGGCAAATTGGCTCGATGGTTAAGGCTGATTGGCTATGATACTCTGCTGTTTAAGCAAAAAAACGATGGGCAAATGATCAAAACAGCTCTTAGTGAGGACAGGGTTATTCTGACTAAAGATAGCCAATTTATGAAAAGGCGTCTGGTCACAAATGGCAAACTCAAAGCTATACACATTAAGCAAGATGACCCTAAACTCCAGGTACAGGAAGTAGTGAAAACGTTGAATTTAAATTATCATTTCAAACCTTTCTCGCTTTGCCTTGAATGCAATCAAGCATTAATAGCTCGGGATAAAGAAGAGGTGAAAGACCTGATCCCCGCTCACGTTGTTGAAACTCAAACTCAATATACGGAATGTCCTGCCTGCCATCGTATCTACTGGCAGGGCACACACTGGCAGGCTATGGTCAAGAAGTTACAAGACTTGCAAGGAGGGGGTGGCGAAAATAATACTTCTACCTGATGCCCGTCTTCCCAGAGCTTCAATAGTAGCACGGATTAGCTAATAGTGCTATACTCAGTTCACAATGTCAGGAGAATGAAGATAAAGCTAAGTACCTATGTTATTGGCAATTGATATCGGCAACACCAACATTAAGCTGGGTATATTTGATGGCGATAAGCTAAAAGCTACCTGGAATTTAGCTACCGGCATTCATCGCACTTCAGACGAGTACGGTGGGATGGTGCTCAACCTCATGGAGCGGGAGAAAGTCCTGCCTTCAAAGGTTACTGGAGTAGCATTATGCGGTGTCGTGCCACCACTGCTGTACACATTTGTGGAACTGTGTAAGAAATATTTGAATACTGAACCCTTAGTGGTCGAAGCTGGTGTTAAAACAGGCATGCGTATCTCTATGGATAATCCTCGTGAGGTTGGCCCTGACCGCGTGGCCAATGCCGTGGCTGCCCAGAAGCTCTATGTAAAGCCATTAATAATTATTGACCTAGGCACTGCTACCACCTTCGACGTTGTTTCTAAGGAAGGGGATTACCTTGGTGGTGCTATTGCCCCGGGGATTGCCATAGCTACCGAAGCTTTATTTACTCGTACCGCTGCGCTCCCTCGAATTAGGCTAAGCCACCCTGAGCAGGTCATCGGTAGAAATACTATCTCGGCTATGCAATCAGGTATAATATTTGGTTACATTGGGCTTATTGAGGGCATGATTCGGCGAATAGAACAGGAATTGGGAAGCAAGGCGAAGGTGGTAGCTACCGGCGGCCAGGCTTACCCTTTTGCCGAAGAGATAGCAGCCATAGATGTAATAAATCCTGATTTAACTTTAATTGGACTGCGCCTCATTTATGAAATGAACAGGGAACAATAATGCTTAGCAACAGAACCATAGTTTTGGGAATAACAGGGAGTATTGCTGCCTACAAAGCAGCCGAGATTGCCAGCCAGCTAACTCAGGCAGGGGCCAAGGTTAATGTAATTATGACTAAAGAAGCCATCCAGTTCATATCACCCATTACCCTCCGGGCCATTACTGGTAGACCTGTAGTTACTGAAATGTTTGATTTGACTTCGGAATTCAGCGTTGGACATGTCTCCCTGGCTAAATCTGCTGACATGGTAGTCATTGCTCCTGCTACAGCTAATATAATCGCTAAGCTGACTGCTGGCATTGCCGACGACATGCTATGCTGCACAGTGCTGGCTACCAAGGCGCCGGTGCTTATCGCACCAGCTATGCATACCAATATGTATAATAATCCAGTCACCCAGGATAATTTGTCTAAACTCAAAGCTCGTGACTTTGTGATTGTTGGTCCAGCCACAGGCTGGCTAGTCTCGGGCAAAGTGGGTGTGGGGCGACTCGCCGATATCAATGATATTATAGGCAGCATCCACACAATACTGGGGAGAGATAGGGACCTGGCTGGCAAGCATATCGTGGTTACCGCCGGCGGTACTCAAGAGCCTATTGACCCGGTTCGCTACGTCAGCAACCGCTCATCAGGGAAGATGGGCTATGCTCTGGCTGAAGCAGCCCGTGACCGGGGAGCTAAAGTAACATTTGTTACGGCACCTACCTCTTTGCGCGAGCCTGTAGGCGTTGATGTCATCAAAGTCAACACTGCTCAGGAAATGCGTCAAGCAGTAGAGAATGTAACTTCCCAAGCCGACGCTCTAATTATGGCAGCCGCTGTAGCTGATTATCGTCCGATAAAAGCGGCTAAAGATAAGATTAAAAAAGGAGAGGCAGGTTTAACCTTAGAACTGGAACGCACCCCCGACATCTTGGGCAGTGTCAAGGGAAATTTCATCAAAGTAGGCTTCGCCGCTGAGAGCAGCAACTTGGTGGAAAATGCTAAACAGAAGCTCCAGCAAAAGGGACTTGCCCTTATTGTAGCTAATGATATTACGGCTAGTGATAGTGGATTTGGCACTGACACCAATCGAGTAACCATAATTGACCGCGAAGGCAAAATTGATAGCTTACCTCTCTTGCCGAAACAAGAGGTGGCAGACAAAGTTTTAGATAGGGTGGCGGAGCTCCTTCCAAAGCCAAAATCCCGATGATCAAACAAGCTTTGAATTTTGAATTTGCTTAGGTATCAAGATTTCTTTCAGCTGACAGCCGATAGCTAAGATAGGTTTAGAGTTAATGTCTGACATACCCAAGGCCTACGAGCCAGGCAAGATAGAAAAGAAATGGTATGATTTCTGGCTCAAGCAGGGTTACTTCACTCCTAAAATAGATCCCAATAAGAAGCCTTTTGTTATTATTATGCCTCTGCCCAACGTCACCGGAGAGCTTCACATGGGACACGTCTGTTTCCTCACTCCGGAAGATATTATGACCCGCTGGCACCGGATGAAAGGGGAACCAGCCCTCTGGCTGCCCGGAATTGACCACGCTGGTATTGCCGCTCAGGTGGTGATGGAGCAACAATTGGCTAAGGAAGGGATCGACCGCCATCAACTGGGTAGGGAGAAGTTCCAGGAAAGAATGTACCAGTGGGCAGAAGAGTGCCACAAAACGATTACCGAGCAGGAGCAGAGAGTAGGTTCATCCTGTGATTGGAGCCGGGAACGCTTTACCTTGGACGAAGGACCAAGCCGGGCTGTGCGTACTGCCTTTGTTCGTCTCTATGAAAAAGGTTTAATCTACCGCGGGGAGCGGATTATCAACTGGTGCCCCCGCTGCCAGACTGCCCTCTCCGACCTTGAGGTCGACCACAAAGATATAGCAGGACACCTATATTATGTCAAATATCCTCTCGCCGAGAATAATGGCTTTATCACTGTCGCCACCACCCGCCCGGAGACCATACTGGGCGATACCGCGGTCGCCGTTAATCCTAAGGACAAGCGTTTCAAAGCTAGGCTCGGTAGAAAGGTTGTTCTACCAGCAGTTAAAAGGGTAATACCAATTATTGCTGATGAAGCCGTCGACCCTGACTTTGGCACCGGGGCAGTGAAAATCACCCCCGCCCATGACCCGGTGGACTTTGAGGTCGCCCAACGCCAGGGACTGACTCTCGTAAATATATTAAACCCGGATGTGACCATGAACGAAAACGCCGGGAAATACGTCGGGCTTGACCGCTTTGCTTGTCGAAAGGCGATACTTGCTGACCTAGAAAAGGATGGTCTTCTATTGAAAGTTGAGCCTTATATCCACTCCGTCGGACACTGCATGCGCTGCCAGACAATAGTTGAGCCAATAGCCAGCAAACAATGGTTTGTCAGCGTAGCCCCCCTAGCCAAGCCTGCTATTGAGGCGGTAACCGATGGACGCATTACCATTATCCCCTCCCGCTTTACCAAAGTCTACCTCAACTGGATGGAGAACATCCGCGACTGGTGCATCAGCCGGCAACTATGGTGGGGACATCGCATCCCAGTATGGTATTGTCATGCCTGTGGCAAACTGGCGGTAATGGTAGATGAACCTTCAGTCTGTACTCATTGTGGTTCAAAGCAAACCGTCCAAGACCCTGATGTCCTTGACACCTGGTTTAGTTCAGCGCTATGGACACATTCTACGCTAGGCTGGCCAGATGATACTGCTGACCTCCGCTATTTCTATCCCGGCTCGGTAATGGAAACTGGTTATGACATCCTTTTCTTCTGGGTGGCCCGGATGATTATGATGGGGCTGGAGGATACCGGTGAGATACCTTTCCACACTGTTTACCTCCATGGCCTGCTTCGGGATGAGACCGGAGAAAAAATGAGCAAATTGCGAAGGAACGTTATAAACCCTGTCGAAGCTATAAGCAAGTATGGTGTTGATGCTCTCCGCTTTGCTCTAACTACCGGGACTTCACCGGGGAATGATATAAATCTGGGCAAGAGTAAATTGGAATCCAGCCGCAACTTTGTTAATAAATTGTGGAATGCCACCAGATTCATCCTTCAGAGCCTAAACTCTGAACAGCTAGAAGCTCAGGTAACCGAGCACCCATCGCGATGGGTGCTCGGCCCACAGACAATAGAAGACCAATGGATTGATGGCCAGCTCAACAAGCTTGTCAAAATTGTTACCGAGCTGATGGAAGATTTCCAATTTGGTGAAGCAGCGCAGCAGATTTACGATTTTGTCTGGTCGAAGTTCTGTGATTGGTATATTGAAATTGCCAAAATACGACTTCGTAGCCAATTAACACCTTCACCTTTGCCCTTCCTAGCCAATACTTTGGAGGTATCACTGCGCCTTTTGCATCCTTTCATGCCTTTCGTTACCGAGGAATTGTGGCAAAGTTTAAAGCAACATCTACCTGACAAAGGCCAAATGCCGGCTTCCATAATGATAGCTCCTTATCCCTTTGCTGACGATAAAGCCTTTGCTCCAGAAGCAGAGCGGGTAATGGACTCCGCAATAGAGATTATCCGCTCTATCCGTAACGTTCGGGCTCAATATAATGTAAAACCAAGCAAATGGATTGAAGCCCAAGTATATACTGGTGAGCTTCTTTCGAGTCTTATCACACAAGCAAATATAATAGAAACACTGGCTAAAGTTCGGCCCTTAACAATACTTGGTCGCCAGAAAAGGGAACCTACTAAAGATAAAGCCCTGGTTTTGGTGTTGAAAGAGACTGAGGTAGTTCTGCCTTTGGCGGGCATGATGGACCGGCTTGCTGAAGAACAACGACTGGTAAAGGAAAGCGAGGAAATCAAAGGAAGAATTGCCCAACTTGATGCCAGGCTAAGAGATAATGCCTTCTTAAGCAAAGCTCCATCTAAGGTTATTGAAAGAGAGAAACAAAAGCTTGCTATGCTTGAAGATAAATTGAAAAGGTTACTCCAAGAATTGTCTCAACTGAACTCTTCATCGGCTGATAGCTAACAGCTCTCAGCCTTCAGAGGCATAAGGGCGAACTGGACCAACTTTGAGCTCTAATATCTCATGCAACTTTGTCAGGGCTTTTTTGGTATCGCTAGCCACGCAGGATTTATCACGCATTTTTATACGATATTTAAATAGCCAATAGGTAAATTCATTAAGCTCGTTCAGGCTTATAGACCTTAGCTGAGGATAGTGTCTCTCTTTTCTGAACTGCTTTAAAAGGGAAAATTGGGTGGCACCATAAATACGTTGGTAGGTCTCATCAACTACTCCGTTATCGTTGTTCAAACCTATAACTCTCTTTTTCTTTCGTATCTCTTCATTTACAGCCAAAATGAGAAATTTTTCCACAAGAATGCCATAGAAATAGTTAAGGTGAGCCTGGTATTTAAAGTCACCAATTATATCCTTAAACTCGTCCTTAGATAATTCTATTGGTGGTATACCAAAGAAGAGAAGATTTGTCCGCTCCTTGTCGGGAATAAGTCCATCGAGCTCTTCACATAGCCTCTCCGCCAGAACTAGCCAATCGAAAGCTTCGTTGTCAACAAGATACTGATAATGTCGGCCGGAGTAGTCCTCTTCAGGACTACTCCAGAGGCGAATGGCTTCAAGCACAGCCACATACCAATTCTTGCCCTCAGCAATAGCACTCTTCAGCCCTCGGATTGCCTGAGTATCTTGAGTGGACACTCCAGCCACCTCCACAATTATTCTGGAAATTTATATTATATCTCCACCAGCACAAAGACTCAAGATACAGCATCATCAGTAACATTAGTCGTAGGACAGCAAACCGAAGTCTGTGAGATACCCGAAGGAAGTATTGCTCTTGGGATCTTTTCTGACCTCTGGCAAGGGAAACGGAGCATCACAGTATCTTTTTATGCAGGAATAGGCTGGCTATGCACCGTCACCACCCTTAAACGAATAGTAGTCTAGGGCATTCTTCAAAGCGTGCGCACCCCTTTCAATTGATTGGAAGGATGGAATCCCCTTTTCCTGAAACTTCTGGGCTAGATCCCTAGCCAGTTGCATCTCTTCGGGAATGGAGTAGGGGACAATCGCCACAACGGCCTTCGGCGACCTTTTCTTGATTTCCGCCATCAAGTCCACCTGACTCTGAATTTGCTCCGGCGTGCCCCAGCGCGCCATCCCCAGCAAGATGATATTGTCAGTGTTCGTGTCCCGTTCCAGGATTTCCAGAATGCGCTTCAGCTCCGCCCGGTTCTGATTGCCGGTGTCTATCGGGTTTGGATATCCTCCGCCAATCAGACTGTAAAAGGTAGCCAATTCGTCATAGGACGCTTTAGATAGTCGTGGTACCTCCAGGCCCGCCTCGGCAAAGACATCAGCAATGGCCACCGATTGCCCTCCGGAGCCCCCGGTTATTGCCACTCGACCACCCCGAACACGTGGAAGATAGAGAAGAGCTTTCAGGGTATCCACCAATTCTTCCATGTTGGCCACATTCACGGCACCACACTGCTTAACTGCTGACTTCCATATTGTCCAGGGCACCGCCAGCGACCCGGTATGTGAGGCAATCGCACGCCCACCTCCTCCTGTCCGTCCCCCCTTCCAGATAACCACCGGTTTCTTGGCGGCGACCTCTTTCAATACTTTCATGAATCTCTGGCCATCTTTCACACCTTCCAAATACATCCCGATGATACCGATCTCCGGATCTTGAGCGAAATACTCCAGATAATCTGGAGAATCCAGCACCGTCCCGTTGCCGAAACTGACGGACTTACTGATGTCCAATCCCTGAAGATGAGCAACCAGACTGAACTCCAAAGCATGGGTACCGCTCTGTGAAATGAAGCCTAGCGGTCCGGCTTTAGCCTCGTACTGCATAAACTGAGAGAGCACCTGCTGGATACCAACCTTGGGAGTGAACAAGCCCATGCAGTTAGGTCCGATGACGTGGAGGTTGGCCGCTTCCGCCTTTTCTTTGAGCGCCTGTTCTAGCTTGATGCCTTCCTCAGTCCCTGTCTCGGCGAAGCCCGCAGTAAAGAAAAAAGCCGCCGCCACGTCCTTTTGGATGCAATCATCTAGGATCTTCAGGGCAGCCGAGCGCGGCACCGCCACCACGGCTAAATCTATCGGTTCCGGGATATCCACCAGGCTGAGGTAATTCGGGATCCCCATTGCTTTGATACCCTCAATTGACTTGGCGTTAACCTGAACCGAGTAGAGCTTGCCTTGACAGTTGCGATACGAATTAAGCCACTGATAACCGCTGCGTTCGTTATCACCCACCACCGCCACCGACCTAGGATTAAAAGCTCTGTCTAACTTAGTGAAGTCTACTCTCACTCTTTAGCACCTCTCGTTTTAGATTTCGCTAACAAAAAGCAACGGGCATACCACTCCGCTGCCCGTCAAAATCAACTAGCTGTTACGCGGTCGATTGTCCGACCCTCTAGTCGCCATAATTATCATCTAAGTCAACATAAACGTCAAATAGTTCAGGCAATGAGATTGAAATATGTACCTTACTAAATGCGATGAGCTGGATTACATTCTGTTGCCAAGACAGCAGCCGGATAATGACATTTTCAAGCGAGGTTTCTAGCCGGATTTGTACTGTCCTGAGGAGGCACGATTTAAAACAATGACCAACCTGATAAGCCAGAGGGCTGGAGGAGTTGTTCTCCTTCTTTTCAAGCTATGTCTTAATACCGCATCTTTATCGTTGTCTCTAGAGACTGTCTGCCTCTTGTTTGATTAGCGCGGCGCCGGCGCGGAAGATGTTACGGGCAATGTAACTTGGTTCCACCTCCGCCCTCGCCTTGAGTAGTTCTGACTTTAGCAGGAGAGCTTCTTTTCGCACTGACTTCTCCTGAGTTCCCTTTACTACGAATTCGATGACATTAAGCGATAGCTGGATATTGCCATCTGCTTTAAGGCGTTGAGCCTTCTGCAATATCTTATTAGCACCTGCTAGCCTTACTACTTCTGCGGCAATCTCCGCACTTTTGGCCGGAAAAAGTTCAGATGGGTTGCCGTTATACCAACCTGCATACCGACGGTGCACACCATGAATTACAAAGGTGGGATGTCCATATATCGGTTGCAGCCAAGGCTTCTGCGCCAGGTCTTCAGGAATTTTGATTTTGTCGATGATGTCTTCAATCCAGCAGCCCTCATTTAGCAGACGTACGACTTCATCCTCTATAAACCTCAAGTATCTGGCTGTATCCAATAAGACATCCTTTGCCATGTCCTTGCTCAAGACCTGCCCTGCGGAAACCACGAAGTCCGGGTTCTTACCGGCAACTGCCTCCAGCGCCTGCGCCCATTCAAGCGCCCAGCGCTGGACCTTAAATGGGTTACCAATATTAGGCACACCGCTGATAAGAAGGTCGCCGACGAGCGCCGTTTTCCGCTCCGGAATCCATACCCAGAGCGAATCATCAGTCTCACCGTAATAGCTGTACAACTCAAAGGTCAGACCACCAAGCTTAAACTGCATCGCATCATCAAAGGTGATATCCGGGTAATAGAACTGCTGAGGCATGACCGGCTCGCCTGGTGGAATAGCAAACTGGATGGTATTGATATGCTCGTGTTGCCCCTTCAGTCGCTGGTAGCGGTCGAAACGTCGTGCTACATTCTTGTGCCCGATAATGTGGGGCCTGGCACACTTGTGTGCTTCAGCATCGGCAAAAAATGCCGGCACACTCCAGATATGGTCGATATGTCCATGAGTGTATATAATGG